>ERZ1026844.341-NODE-341-length-37001-cov-12.981947_pt1 | contig 37001 bp, 36 predicted proteins | sample MGYA00380152_ERZ1026844 | MGnify/ENA primary metagenome ERZ1026844 (study PRJEB33269, sample SAMEA4719788) | human gut metagenome | biome: human-associated habitat; feature: organic feature; material: feces | place: Cameroon | collected 2013-10 ... | reverse complement strand
AAAAATGCACTCAAAAAAAAAAAAAAAAAAAAATAGAAGAAAGCGTAGCTTTCTTCTCAATGTAATACGTGAGGAGGTGAGGCATTTGAGTAGAATTGCGGATAACACAGGCATGTATGTAAGATACGTTCCTATAACAAGAGACGAGGTCATTGAATTCTGCAAGCATCCAGAGACACTTTCTGGAAGTGAAGGCTTTGCAGAAAAGATTGAGAAGCAGATTGAATACAAGGATCTGATCTCAAGAAAATACACAAAAAAAAGAATGACTTCAGATGGTACGAAAAAGACGTATACAAATATCTATGCCCATAAACTTTATATGCTTGTTCCTCAGCCTGGAGAACTGAAAGGTCAGTGCTATAAGACACTGATCAAGAGTTTCATCAAGGACTGGACAGATAGTTATGTAGCAGAACGAATTGTGTACTGCTTCAAGGTAATACATAAGAAGACATATTCTCAATGTGAACTGGTAATCTTCTCTAGGCTTCCTCTAGAAGAAGAGATGAGAAAATATCAGACATATCCTAATGATTATTATTGGGACCCAGTAGCAAAGAGAAGAGCATCAAAGAACTGTGAAGGTGCAGTGCTCCGTCACAAGAAAGGGGAGTACATCCTGGATAAGGATGGAAACAAGAAGGAAATCATTCTCCATGTAGAGGAGCATGATACTGGATTGTTCTTCTTCAAAGAGTTTGACTCTTTCATCCAATCGATGAAGCAGTCTCTTAGAAGGGCGATTGATCACTTGGGACTGAGTAGACATGTGTCTACAGTATTCCCATACATAACAGCAAAAAAAGGATTTTCTCAAGCCTCAATAGGTAAGGTAAGACTCAGGAATAAGCTCATCAGAAGAGTCAATGAAAAAATGTATTATCTCAAAGAAGCCTGTGAATTCTTTGAGGATGATTTTCCAAAAGTAAAGAAAAAATATTATTCATTCATCCAGTCGATGAACAAACATCTTTATGAGATGACAGGAAGCATTGAAGGTCTAGCCTACAATCTTACCTACTATCAGAGACAGGAATCCTTCAAGGTACAGATGTCCATGCTTGAAAGAGGCATTGAAGAAAAGCTCGCAAAGCTTCATAACTGGATGATTGACACTTTTTGTAATGATTATTCAATTGAAGATAAGAAAATCTTCAAAAAAAGAATATTTTTATAATCCTGCTGATGGTTGATGCAGGAGCTGAAAACTGACATAGAAGAATAAATGCTGAATGTCACAGCAATCCCATTCTGTTCATTATGTTTTTATATATTTTATTCCCTTCTAAATAAATCATACTTCAGCTTCTGCACCAGCCATTGGCTGGGAAAGATAGATCATTTAAAACTGAATGAAGGCGGTCTACAAAACATCGTCACTATCTGACACGGTCTCGCTAAGAATCACTTGAATACATAAGATCCTGAAGAAGGATATCTGATTTGGAATTGAACATGTAAGAACAACCGTATTCAAATGGATTTGCGATAAAGACGACAGTGGAAGAGCAGACTGATCTACTGCTTAAAGGAAGAGATGATGACAATAACATCAACGTAGGTGAAGGAGGAAGTAGCGACCCTCTGAGACTGCATTTTATATTTATTTTATGCGATTTAAGCTGTATGAACTGAGTGTCCACTCGAATACACATTCAGTTGATGCAGTTTGAACTTAATTAACTTACTTTTAGTAAAGGAGAAAATGAAAATGAGAATTATAAGCGTATTAAACCAGAAAGGCGGAGTAGGAAAGACAACTACTAGTGTAAACCTTGCTGTCGGATATGCCAACGACGGCTATAAAGTATTGCTGATTGATGCAGATCCTCAGGGGAATGCTTCAAGATGCTTCTTTGATGATTATCATAAGCTTGATTATAACAAGTTTGCAGAATTCAGCGTTGAAGACAGAACAGACCAGTACGAAACTGCCAGTGAACTCAGAAAGATGCTACTTTCATATACAAACAAGAAGGATATCAATGACCTGCTTCAGAAAGAAGCTGATGCAGAAGAATGCATCCATTCTACAAAGGTAGAGAATCTAGATATCGTACCATCATTCGGTGCACGACTCATTGAGACTGTCACATTTCTTCAGAATAATGGTGCTCAGGGAAAACCAGTCTATAACGTTCTTAAGGGAAATCTTAGAAAAGCTTTGAAGAAGAATGGATATGACCTTGTCATCATTGACAATGCACCAACATTCAATCTGATCACTGTCAATTCACTCTATGCAAGTGATGAGATACTCATTCCACTTAAGGTCGGAATCTATGAACTGGATGGATTCGTATCAACCTGCAAGGAAATCAGCAACTTCAACGATGCATATGGAAAGGATATTGACTTCAAAATCCTCATCACAATGATGCAGAGAGGAAACAGACCAGATTACAAGAAGTTTGTAGAAGAAATCAGATATCTTTTCCCAGATAGAGTATATCAGGCTACTATCGGATATCAGGATGCAGTAGTCAATAGAACATCTATGAAACAGGAATTCCTAGTAAATCATGACAGCAATGTCGGAGATGACTACAGAGCACTCGTAAAAGAACTAGAGGAGATGTAATAATGACAAATTATGAATTAGCACTAGAACTTTTGGATAGAGGTATGGCTGATAAACACCATACCTTTAATGATACAGGGTACATTGTTATTAATCTGGGTGGAGCGTACGGAGGATATATCTCACCTAATGATAAGAATGTTGAGATTACCAAACACAATGAGCATATTGGTTACGGGGTCATAGATATGGATAAAATGGTTGTTCATGATACTGCCAACAGATTTGAACTTCCGATTGAGAAGTATGTAAACTGTTCGGTAAAATGCGTTGATGAACGCCCTGTAATAGTGAATAGAAGGAGAGGTAGATAAAATGCTAACAGATATCGAGACTGGCTTATCAAGTCAGCCTGTAAATCAGAAACTAGAGAAAACAAATATCCTTAAGATTGATATTGATGATATTTATCCAAATGAGATGAACATCATGTCAACAGAAGATATTGATGAACTTGCAGGAAGCATCAAGAAGGATGGATTAATCAATCCTCTTAAGGTGTACAAGAATAATGATGGTTCATATGAACTTCTTGGCGGACACAGAAGATGGCTGGCAATCAAGAAGATAGTTGACGAGGATGATGACTTTGACCCAGAAGTCAACTGTATCGTTCTATCAAGACCTGAGGACAAGCTACGAGAACAGATGCAGATCATTCAGGATAATGCTCAGCGTGATATGACCACCGAAGATAAGAAGAAGCTATTTCAGAAGCTGAATGATATTTTTGATACTGCGGAGGCAGAAGGTAATTATGCTATTACAGGTGGTCAGACAAAATCAGACTGGATCTCAGTGAATCTTGGTGTCAGTCAGCGTACTGTTCAGAGATGGATTAAGGAGGCACTGACTAAGAAGGATGCTCCTGAAGAAGAGAAGCCAGCTGAAAAGACTGAAAACAAGCCTTCAAAACCTGCAACACCAGAAAATCCAGATGCTCCAGGTAAGGAAGATATTGCACAGGCAAAAGATATTCTTTCTTCAAAGTTTGTATCAGTGAATGTAACAAAAGGAAAAATCACATTCAAGTTTGAGACTAAGGATGATTTAGCAGAACTTGTTGAAAAACTCACAGGAATAGAAATGGCGGTGTAATCTGCAATGAACGACTACAAGGAAATGAGAGAAGGTAAAATCCTTCTCAATAGATTTCCCTACAATGAGTGTAAGGATTTCAGAAGACAGGAACAGCATGAGAAGGAAAATCTTTACTTCCTGACAAATGATGACGGATTCTTCATGAAGATGTATGAAGCTGTCGGTAATCCAAAGCTTGATGAAGTGTGGATTGAAAAGTACTATCCAGAATCAAAAGTGACCGAAAGGAAATGCATACCCGCAAAAAAGAAATATGAAAATTGTGAAGTGCTTGAATTTGATACATTATTTGAAAATATCGAGAATGTACCATATCTGAATCTTAAGAATCCTGTAGATTTTCTTGTCAACAAAAACGGATGCCTATGTATTCAGCATGTATCCAACTCAGGTGTCATGGAAGAACTCAGATTGAACTGTTATTCCCAAAAAGTAACAAACTATCTTCTTAGGGAAGCCAGGTTACTTCGTTCCTCACATGAGCAGGAGGTAAATAATGTACCAGAAAGATTCCTGGTCGTGTTTGCAGATGCTATGGACTGGAACAATAAAGAGAAGCTACACAAATTTCCTAATGAGAATGAAAGGCTTGAAGGCATCTACGATAACTATGAAGATGCGTATAAAGTACTTGAGGAAGCCTCAAGAAGCGGTATTCACAATCTGACAGTCGAGATCAGAAGAGAAGTCAAAGTAAATGATGAAGATGGCTGGAAAGGACTGATGGAACCGATTCTAGATGTCATGACAACAGATATTCATGGCAACATCTCTGAAAAAGAGACACTTCATTTGCCAGAACGAAAAGAATTAGAAGCACTCAGTAGTAAAAGAATCTTCTGTTCTGAACCAGAAAGAATATCTTCTATGAAGCAGAAGGAAAAGCCTCTAAAAAGACGAGGAAGGGGACGATGAAAAATATGGAAAAGACAGCAAACCAATGGAAGAAGATTGGATTCGTTCTTAAGGATGGAGCGACTGGAGTCGAGCGTATTCAGCAGTTTGGTAACAGATATACCTATTATACAGAGAATGATGTTCGTCCATTGACTGAAGAAGAGAAGCTTCAGTTAAAAGAGAAAGCAAGAGAAGAGAGAAGACTTCACAGAATTCTGTTGAAAGCCTACAAGGATTATGAAAGATATCCTGAAGATTCAATAATTGATCTTCCTCTCTATTTTGATGAGCAATTCTATAAGAACCGCTATCTGCCATTCAAGGAAAAGCAGAAAGAAGTCAAGAGACTTATTGAAGAAGCATTACAGAAGGAAGCTGTTCATTGCAGTAATCCAAGTCGTATGATTGTCATTGATATTGAAACAACAGGATTTAATGAATATCACGATGATGTATTGCAGATCTCCATTATTGATGGCGATGGCAATATACTATTCAATTCGTATGTTAAACCTTATTACAATTCTTACTGGCTTAAAGAAGCGGGACTTTGCTATATTCCTCCAGAAAAGGTGGCAGATGCCCCTGAACTCCATAAACTGATTCCTCAGCTGAAGGGAATACTTGATAGCTGTGACATGATAATTGGATATAACACAACATTCGTCACATCATTCCTGAAATTTCTGGATTATTCAGACAAGAAAGAGGAAGACGTTATGGAAGACTTTGCTCCAATCTATGGGGAGTGGTTGCCTTCATTAGAGTCACACAAGTGGCAGACTCTTGGAACATGTGCCGATTATTACGGATTTGACTGGAATTCAGTGGAAAACAGTGCTGGTTCGTTAAGAGACTGCTATGCAATCCTTCACTGCTACAGAGCCTTAAAGGAAGAGATGAAAACAATGATGAATATGTATAAATGGGAGAAATAACATGAAAGAAATGAGTAAAACAATCCTCATAGAAGAAGAGGACGAGTGGGGAAGGAGAGAAAAAGAAATACTTAAAAGGTATAACGAACTGCGTGTATCAGAGCAGATGTACGATTACATGTGCACGAAACCTAATGCATACATCAACAATCTCCACGATTTATTTGTAAAAATATTTGATGAAGATGTACGTTACTTTCGCTATCATTTAGAAAAAGACAGTGCTTCAATTCACGGTGTTGAAGAAAATTACAAGATAGTAACAGACACTGAAATGCCAGACGCGCCTTGCGAGGATGCGACACAGATTGAGAGCGATTTATTCATCCTTCGTGATTCATATAGATACAATAAAAAGATTCTTGAAAAAGTTCATGAAGAACTTTGGGAACTTCAAAATCTTCTTGCTGAAGCTGAATATTTATTTTCTAGTAAAATTGAAACGTATACGCAAAAGAGAGAGGACATTCTCAAAGAGATGGATACACTGAAAAGGGAATATCATAGTCTCACAGGACACTTCGATATTGTGTCAGTGCTGGACGATTCTAATGAATATACTGATGCTTACGAATCTGCCTGTTCTGCTATATTTGCTGTTGACAATTATACTAATTATAATCCTATTGCTATTCTCGGCGAATGTTATTGGTCGGATGAATTGTTTATTAGAAGAGGAGCTTTTAAATCAAAATTATAAATGTGTATAGAAAGGAGAAATAAACATGGATAGATTAACAGATGAAGAACTTGAAGAAGCTAGGATATATCCTGTAAGGGAAAAGGTGGATATTATCACAATGCCTCAGAAGAAACAGCTTGAAGAGATCAGACGTCACCTGAAAGATGTTCTTGACTCCGATGTGGATGAAAAAGTACATAATATCCTGTCGGTTGTGGATTACCAGAAAAGAACCACTAATTTTTCCTCAGCTAAGCAGGTCGAATACTGCATCGGAAATATACTGATGAACTGGCAGTATGATACTATCGGATCAGTCAGAAAGAATCTCAAATCAAATGGTTATGATTATGATAGATTATGTTCTGTGCTTGGCGATGGATATTCTAGTGAGGATAAAAGCCTGTCAGAACAGCTACGATTCATTCGAGAACATCTAAAGGATTATCTGGATTCTGATGTTTATGAACTAGCGGAAGAAGTATCTCTATATCCAGAAGATTCTGTTGAAAAATTGAAGGATAATCCAGAAGAACTTAAAGCAGAATTCAATGATATCTGCTTTGAATGGGAATACGATACAATCGAATCAGTCAGAAAGGATCTCAAGTCAAAAGGATACGACCTTGATGGTCTTCTATCCTTGGAGATCACAAAGGAGCAGGAAAGAATGGCAGAAAACAGAAAAACAGAGAATGAGACATACAGAGCAGTACCTAAAGATAAGATTCTTTGTTTTGATGTAGAGACAACTGGATTGTCTCGTGAAGAAGATGAAATCCTACAGCTGTCAATTGTTGATGGCACAGGAAAAACAGTGTTCAACGAATACATCAAGCCAACTCGTCATGAATCATGGGATGGAGCAGAAGCAATCCATGGCATCTCTCCAAGTGATGTTGCTGATAAGCCTACAATCGAGGAATACAGGGACACTCTCAATGATATATTCAAGGATGTACAGCTTCTTGTAGGATACAACAATATCCACTTTGATAATGCTTTCCTTAAGGAGGCAGGCATCCAGATTCCAGAAGATGCCAAGATGTATGACGTGATGCTCAAATTTGCACCAATCTATGGCGAGTGGAACGAAATGAGACAGGACTACAAGTGGCAGAAGCTTGCTAAATGTGCCGAATATTACGGCTTCCATGGAGATGGTCAATTCCACGACAGTCTGGAAGATGTAAGAGCAACACTATACTGCTTCAACAGCATGATCAGTGAAGGTCAGGTAAAAGAAAAAGAAGTCACTGCTGAAAAGGATGTTCCCCTCCCACCCAGAAGAAGAGGCATGAGTCGATGAAGTACATGACATATGCATCAGGACAGTATGTAATGTCTATTGATGAAGCAGATGATATCTCAGAAATCAGAGAAAGTGGTGTGTACGCACTTGACGGTTATTCTCATCCTGTTGCAGTGCATATCATGAAGGATGATGATACAGAAGAGACTGATGATGGTTCACATATTTTCTACTCAGACAAGGGTATTCGATATCTTGTAAGAGAATTGAAGAATGAATTCTGTGACAGAGACCATCATCTGAATATGGAGGGGTGTTCATGATCATCATCATTGATGGAAACAGATTCGTCACGACAGAAGGGGCACAGTCATTCTACTTAGAAAGAAGACCGACTCATAAAGGTGACTGGGATATATGGCTTATCAAGCAGGATGAATACTCTATTCATCTTGCTGTTCCTCCAGATGAGATGGAGAAGAATCTCTACAGACTCATCAAGAATTCGGAGACATTCCCGAAAGAAGAGGAAGAAGCTTATGAAGACCTGCTTCATCAGAGCAACTATATAAGCCAGAGAATGCATGAAATAGACGAAGAAGAAAGAATTGATGCCATCGAGGACAGAGAAGAAGCTGAGATGGTAGCTTATTACTGTGCCTTATATGACATGGAGAACGGCATGTCTGAAGGAAAATCACTTGACAGGCTTCAAGATGAATATATGAGCATGCCTGAAGAGGAACTCCTATTCCAGTATCAGACAAAATATGAGGAGAAGCCTCTTCTCCATGAAACACAGGAAAGACTCAGAACTCGAACACATGGCGGTCGAGTAAGAATGAAAGAAGAATAAATCAAGGAGGTGATTCTATGAATGATGTCAATATCATCGGTTATATCAATTCCAAGCCTAACATGAAGCAGAAGGATGAACGAACAGCGGTTAATTTCCTGATCTCTCCAAGACACAAGAAAGGTACGCCAGTAGACTACATACCATGTGTGGTCTTTGGAAAATATGCTGAAAGCGTATTTCCATATATCCACAAGGGAGATATGGTAGCAGTCAGCGGAAGACTGAGTGGCAGATATGTCAGTGAAGATGACAGTCTTATAAGAGTATCAGTCATTACAGATAACATTGTATTCTTGAAAGAAGGAAAGCACTTTACTGATGCACCAGCACCAGAAGAAATGGAAGAAGAGAGATTCACTGCAAACATTGATGAAAGAGTGATGTATGGTGCTCTCAATCGAGGAGGTGATTAATATGGATGCAACAGCATCTACACTAAGAATTCTGAATATCCCCGAAGAGACAGTCAGGATTCTAAAAAAGGATGGAATACTATCAGTAGATCAGCTTGAATCACTTTCATATGATCAGCTGAGAGGTCTTGACGGCATGTCTGAAAAGAGATGCCGTACTGTCATTATCAGAATGGCTGAGAATGATGCGTACCTTCGAGAATGCGATAAGAACAGGGATACAAAGAATTATATTGTATCGCTTTTGAAGGATTATTACGAAGGAAGACTCAGAGGTATTGCATTAAGATTTCAGTAGGGTTATCATGAAATATAAAAGAAGATGCAGCACCTGTCATGAGACAGTTTCTGCATCATTCAGGGAAGGAGAGATAGATATGAAAAAGAAAATCAGTAAGAAGAATGCTGTTATCATTGCAGGAGCCGTTGTTGCGGTAACAGCTGTCGGTGGTACAGCATATGCGATGAGCGGTCCAAAACTTGCCTTGAATAAGGAAAAAGTGACTGTAGAATACGGTACACAATACAAACCTGAATTAAAGGATATCGTAAAGGACTATAAGGACTTCGACAAGAAGAGTCTTAAGCTCATCAACAAGATTCCAAACGAAAAGGACAAGACATATCCAGCTGTAGGAAAGTATACAATCACAGTCAAGTATAAGAAGAAGTCTTTAAAACAGAGTGTCATTGTGAAGGATACGAAAGCACCAGAAGTTGCTGTGCCAGCGGATATCGAAGTATTACAGGGAACAGATCTAGCGACTTTCGACTTTAAGTCTCTCATGAATGTCAGTGATGCATCGGAAACAACTATTGATGTGGATACCAGCAAGGTGGATGTCAATATGCCTGCTCAGTATGATATCAACGTAACTGTCACTGACAAGCATGGCAACAAGACAGTGAAGGCTGGTAAGGTGACTGTCACTGCGAAACCAGAAATCAGTGATGATGAACAGGTAGTACAGGAAACAGTTAAGAATTCAGACGGTACAACAGCCGTAAGAAACAGCGTACAGAAGAAATCACAGTCTTCTGGAAAGAAGGTCGTATCAAACAGTTCGAATGTGACAAGAAAGTCAGCAAATTCATCACAGTCTGCCTCAGGCAACAGAACGTCTGGAAACAGCAACAAGACTTCTGGAGGAAACAAGACATCTGGCTCATCAACAAAGAGCAATGGCACATCTGGAAGCAGTAACAAGAATCCAGGCAGTTCATCATCAGGAAGTCATAAGGGCTCTATGGATGTTGAAATGAATAAAGATTCATACCATAAAACAGATGATGGTTGGTCAATGGGCGGAAATATTAGTGGTTCTGACTTTGATAAGCTTACAGGCGGTGACTGGAAGGAGTTCAACTAAAAAAAACAGAATATATCTTTCCCCTGGGAGGGCTCGCTATAGAGACCTCCTTTTTTTCGTGCGAAAACTAACAGCAGGCATCACGCCTGACTGGTCTATATATAACCTCGCATGGCATATGAATATATGCCTCTCTAATTCGGAAAGGGAGAAGAAAAATGAACCGAAATATATTGAAGAAGCTCGGTGCTGTCGCTTTATCTGCTCTCATGACGTTTGGCGTAGCTTCACAAGGAATCAGTACTGTTGAAGCGTTCACTACTCATGTAGATTACGATGGCAAGAGCACAGCGTATGGAAGCACATGCGGAAAGTTCAGAATCAATGGTAGACAAGCCTGGTGTCTTGAACATGCCAAGCAGACACCAGGTAGTCAGAACATGAATGCTGAAATATATACAAGTACTGAAGCAAAATATGCAAACATCAGAAAAATCATGTACTACGGCTGGTTCGGGTATGAAGAATGGAGCGGACTACAAGGCAAGTCAGATAACGAAAAGAATGTCATCATGTCAAAAGCACTCTCACATGCCTACTCTGGCTCATCACTCAGCAAGGGTATCATGACAGATTTCTACAACTATGCAACATCCAAACCTGACCCATTGCATCAAAACAATCTAGTATTCAGCAAACATGTCGTAAATACATGGTATGACCAGAATGCAAAGATCCAGAAATCTGAGTCTTCCAGACTTAATGGTCCTAATGGATATCACATCACAATCAACACCCAGACAAACAGAGTGAAGGTTGTGAATGAGACAAGAGGATGGGCAGGACAGGTCGTTGATGTATACGGCGGAGACACAGTCCACTATGAAGCCGATGCAGGATACACTGGACATGTCTACTCAGGATATCTTCAAGGTGGGTTCACATTTGCACCGCTTATTGCATATAACGGTAACAGTAAACAACAGCAAATTGGAACATGGCTTACTGTTGACCCTGGAGTGAATACATTCCTCAATGCAGACTTCAGAGCTCAGCTGGGAAGTCTCAAACTCAGAAAGACAGATACAGGTGGTAAGCTTCTTGATGGAGCAGTATTCCATGTATCTGGCAACGGCTATGAGAAGGATGTCACAGTCACAAATGGTGAAATCACTGTGAATGAACTTCCAATCGGTGAGTATACAATCACTGAAAAGACAGCTCCTAACGGATATCTTGTAAATGTTGCACCATTCAAGGCTACAGTCTCAGCAGGTCAGACAGCTGAGACAACAATCACAGATGAAGCCCCAACAGGAAAGATCTCTATCAAGAAATCTGACTCAAAGGGCAATGTTCAGGGTGAAGCCTCACTTGAAGGTGCTGAATACACAGTATATGGTGCAGATGGTCAGGAAGTGGGTAAAATCACAACTGACAAGGACGGCAACGGCAGTCTGGAAAATCTAGTACTTGGTACTTACACTGTGAAGGAGACTAAGGCTCCTGAAGCATATGACTTAGACTGGAATACCTACACAGTAGAACTTACCTACAAGGACCAGAATACAGCAATCATTCTTGGCAACGTTGACTCAAAGGAAAACGTAAAGACAGGTAAGATTGAAATCAAGAAGACAGATACTGAAGGCAACCCTCTAAAGAGCGGTGAATTTGGTATCTATGCAAATGCTGATATGTATATTGGCGAAACTTTATATAAGAAAGGTCAGCTTGTTGTATCAATCAAGACTGACGACAGCGGTGTGGCAAGATCTGGTGATTTACCATACGGCTCTTATTATGTAAAGGAAATCAGTGCTCCTAATCAGGAGGCTGGAAACAGCCATAACTTCGTATTATCTGATGATACTCAGTATGTGAAGATCAATGGCAAGAATAAGACAGACTCAGTCACATTTGTTGATAAGAAAGTGACTGCAAGCAAGACTACAATCACTGGTACAGACGAAATCAAGGGTGCAGTAATGACTGTCACTGACAACGATGGAAAGGTGATTGATACATGGACATCTGATGGAACTTCTCATTCTATCAAGGGATTACACGAAGGATGGGAATATACTCTAACTGAAACAACTGCTCCTAAGGGATACGTAAAGGCTGAATCAATCAAGTTCACAGTATCTACAGATAAGAAAGACCAGACTCTTGTCATGAAGGATAAGCAGTTTACAGCATCTAAGAAGGATGCATCTGGCAAGAACTATGTAGAAGGTGCAAAACTTGAAGTAAGAGATGAACAGGATAGAGTCGTTGATTCTTGGACAACTACTAAAGAAGACCACTACATCAGTGGACTTGAAGAAGGCAAGACATACAGACTTGTCGAAGTAGAAGCACCTAAAGGATATGTAAAAGCTGAAGATATCTTCTTTACAGTATCAGATGATAAGAAGAATGAATCAGTAATCATGAAGGACTCAAAAATCACAGCATCAAAGACAGATATTACAGGCACTAAGGAAATCAAAGGTGCAGTATTAACTGTCACAGACAACGATGGCAGGGTGATTGATACATGGACATCTGACGGAAATCCTCATGCAATCAGCGGATTACACGAAGGATGGGAATATACTCTTACAGAAACAACTGCTCCTAAGGGATATGTAAAAGCTGAATCTATCAAGTTCAAGGCTGAAAGCGGTAAGGACCAGAAACTCGTGATGAAGGATGGTCAGTTCACAGCTAAGAAGACTGATGTTTCTGGCAAGAACTATATTGAAGGCGCAAAACTTGAAGTAAGAGACGACAAGAACAATGTTGTTGATTCTTGGACTACTACAAAAGAAGACCACTACATCAGCGGTCTTGAAGAAGGCAAGACTTACAGACTTGTTGAAGATGAAGCACCTAAGGGTTATGTAAAAGCTTCTGATGTAACTTTCACTGTTACAGCTGACATGGAATCTGCAACAGTAGTGATGAAGGATGCTAAAATCACAGCCAAGAAGACAGATATTACAGGCACTAAGGAAGTTGAAGGTGCTGAAATGATCGTCACTGACGAAAAAGGCACTGTCGTTGATAAGTGGATTTCTGGCAAGGAAGAACACAGCATCAGCGGATTAGAAGCAGGCAAGAAGTATACACTTACTGAGAAGACTGCTCCTAACAGTTTTGTAAAGGCTGAATCCATCGAATTCACAGCTGGCGGTGATAAGAACCAGTCACTTGTGATGAAGGATAAGCAGTACACAGTCTCTAAGAAGGATGCATCTGTGAAGAATTACGTAGAGGGTGCAAAACTTGAAGTAAGAGACGAACAGGACAGAGTCGTTGACTCTTGGACTACTACTAAGGAAGACCATTATGTAAGTGGTCTTGAAGAAGGCAAGACATATAGACTTGTCGAAGTAGAAGCACCAAAAGGATATGTGAAGGCATCTGATATCTACTTCACTGTATCTAAGGACAAGAAGAATGAAACAGTAGTCATGAAGGATGCGAAGATTACTGCATCAAAGAGAGAAGTCACTGGTTCTAAGGAAATCGAAGGTGCCAAGATGACTGTCACTGATGGCAAGGGTACTGTCGTTGATAAGTGGACTTCTGGAAAAGAAGAACACAGCATCAGCGGACTTGAAGAAGGAAAGAGATATACTCTTACTGAAACAACAGCACCTAAGGGTTATGTAAAAGCTGAAAGCATTACATTCACAGCTGGTGATAAGGACCAGAAGCTTGTCATGAAAGATAAACAGGTCACTATCACTAAGACAGAAGTCACTGGTTCTAAGGAAATCGAAGGTGCCAAGATGACTGTCAAGGATGAAGCAGGAAAGACTGTTGATACATGGACTTCTGGAAAAGAAGAACACTATGTAAGCGGACTTGAAGAAGGTAAGAAGTATACTCTTATCGAAGAGACTGCTCCAGATGGTTATGTAAAGGCTGAATCAATCGAATTCACTGTATCTAAGGAAAAGAAGAATGAAGCCTATATCATGAAGGACAAGCAGGTAACTGTAACTAAGACAGAAGTCAGCGGTACTGATGAAGTTGAAGGTGCTAAGATGACTGTCACTGATGAAAAGGGTACTATCGTTGATGAATGGACTTCTACTAAGGAAGAACATTATGTAAGTGGTCTTGAAGAAGGCAAGACTTACACATTAACAGAAACAACAGCCCCTAAAGGTTATGTAAAAGCAGAATCTATCGAATTCACAGTATCTAAGGATAAGGTGAACCAGAAAGTAAATATGCTTGATAAGCAGGTTTCTGTCACTAAGACAGATATCACAGGTACTCAGGAAGTTCCTGGTGCTACTCTTACTGTCAAGGATGAAGATGGAAACACAGTTGATACATGGGTATCTGGTGATAAGGAACATTATGTAAGCGGACTTGAAGAAGGAAAGACTTACACTCTTATTGAAGAGACTGCTCCTGAAGGATATGTAAGAGCAGAAGAAATCACATTCACTGTCACAAATGAAAAAGTTGACCAGGAAGTCAACATGTTTGATGCACAGGTGAAAGTGACTAAGACTGATGCATTGACTGGTGATGCAGTTAAAGGTGCTGAATTCACAGTATTCGACAAGGATGGAAACATCGTTGACAAGTGGACTACAGACGGTACTGCTCATGCGGTAAGTGGATTAGATGCTGGCAAGGAATATATCATCAAGGAGACTAAGACTCCTGAAGGATATATGACTGCTCCTGATAGAACTCTTGTTGTATCTGGTGAACAGAACATGGATGTAGAAATCAAGGAACAGCCTGTTCTAACAGATATCGAAGTTCAGAAGGTTGATGCTCAGACTAAGAAAGTCATCAGATCAAAGGATTTCGAATTCACTATGTATTCAGATGCAGACTGTAAGAATGCTATTACAACTGTCTCAGCTGACAAGAATGCTGGAACAGCAACATTCAAGAATCTAAGATATGGTACTTACTATATCAAGGAGACTAAGGCTCCAACAGGATACTTATTATCTAAGGAAGTCAAGAAGGTAGTTATTGATGACAATCTAGAAAATGTCGGCAAGACATATACATTTGTTTATCAGGATACGCCTATGCCAACAACAGGCGTTAAGACTGGTGATGGTACAGATATCAAGAAATTCACTGCTTTAACAGGCATTTCTGGTATCGCTCTTCTTGCTTGTTTGATTCTTATCATCAGAAAGAAGAGAAACGCTCAGTAGAGCATAATCAATGATTAAGGCTGGAGGCAATCTTCAGCCTTTTCATTATTATAATTTCTGACAAATAGTGATATGAGCATATGAATGAATATTCGTATGCTTATATTTCTACTTGTTGGATGAAGTAGAAAAGTAGATTAGAAGGAGGAAGAAAGAAAATGATTTTATCTACAGCTTTAACAAATCTCAAGACAGCAGTCATCATGACACCTTATGTACTTGACGGCTTCAACAGTGGGCTGGCTCAGTCTACAGCAAAAAAGTATATTGACCCGATCACTACATTCCTGATGTGGATAGTACCGCTTGTTGCAGTGATTGTATGTCTTATCTCATTCGTTAAATGGTTCATCATGGACGAAGATGAAAAAGAAAGACACAAGCCTTTCAGAATGATTAAGAAAATCATCATTGTGACAATCATTGCGGAACTGATCACTACATTATTCAAAATCTTTGGATTACAGTAACAGAACACGAAGAATAAAGGAGTGATCATATGGACGTAGTTGGTTCAATCACAGGATTTTTCAGAAGCATTCTCTGGTCAATCATCTATCTGCTTCTATGGGTGACGGATACGATATGGCAGGTGGTGATGAAGATTGCTACACTGGACTTCTTTGAGAAGGGCAACGTAGCAGAGTGGTTTACTGCCATATCAGGCATCATCATCATGTTCGTAGTATTCAGGGTTGTAAAAATCATGGTTAAGTTCATGACATCAGAAGAATACAGAACAAGACTGGACCCGATTCATCTTATTTTCATGATTGGTGTTGCCTCATTCAGTATCGCATTTGCTCCAATCGGATATCAGTATCTGAATAATGTAGCTATCACATCAGTGAAGCAAATGAGTAACTTTGCTCCTTCGGATGCAGATATCAATAACAGCAGAAATGCAAGGATATCAGATATACTTGTCGAAGCAAGTTCTATTAACTTGACAGGAGATTCTGAAACAGGTTCTATTGACCAGCAGATAAAGCAACTTGATAAGGACATTGCTAGATATCAGAAGGAGATAGAACAAGCTGAGGCTGATAAGAAGAAATCTCAGCCTGGTGATGCAATATGGAATGGAGCAAATCAGACTATCACAAAAAACAATGAACTCATCAAGGAAGCGAAAGCTACTCGTAAGGAACTTCAGAAGAAAAAGAATGGAGTTGATATCTATAACAGCAGTGGATTTGATATCAACGCAGAGGATTCTGATGGCAATTACATGTACTTCTCATCATGGACTAGCCTTTTCTTCATGATAGGTGTTGCATTCCTTGGATTCAGAACATTTCTCGGGGTGGCACTCAGCATCGGCAAAAGAAGCATCCTCATATGTATTCAGTATCTGCTTGCACCGTATGCAATCGCCTCACTCATTGATTCAGAATCAAAGGATTTTGAAACGTGGGTACGAATGATTGCAGGTAACTTCATGATCAACTTTGTGCAGATATATGGATGCTATTTTGTACTTTATATGATAAACAGCAACATCATACAGAGTGCACTTGGCGGAGATATGGTTGGTATCCTTGCAAAGATAATCCTGCTTATTGCAGGTTTCATGGCAATCGAAAACATCCCATCCTATGTCGGCAGAATCATTGGTGGCTCATCTTCTACAGTCGGACAGGCTTGGAATGAAGCACAAGGTGTCGGAAGAATGGGACTTAGTGCAGGTTCATTTGCAACAGGTGCAATGCTTGGCTCAGCTGGAACAGTCGCATCCATGGCTGGTGGAGGAATTGCTGGATTCAGGTCAACTCAGGGTGCAGGTGCAAGAACTCTTGCCACAGCAAGTGGAATAGCTTCTGGCATGGCTAGAAGTGCAAGAGATATTTCAGATGGAATGAGAGGAAGAAAAAGTTCTGCTTCAATTGGAGCAGGCATCATATCATCAGGAGCTAGAACTCTAGGACAGTCTATTGTTGGTGCTGGTGTTTCCTCAGCAGAAAGAAAAGCAGGTATTGCTGGTACAGGTGCTGGTGTTCAGTCAGCATCCCAATCATCTAGTACTGCTGGTGCAGATGCACCAGCAGGCGGTGGCGGAGGCTATTCTGGCAGTTATTCTGGGGATGGTGAACCATCGGATGTACAGATAGCTGAGGCAGAGAGTGTAGGAATGGATACGAGCGGTATGAGTCGAGAAGAATATGAGGCAAGCTCACAGGCTTATAGTGCTGAACAAAATCTTGCACCAGCTGAAGAACAAGTCCGACATGAAGACATCAATCCAGCAAGGTCCGCAGGACAGCAGGCATATAATGCTCAGGCACAGCAGAGACTCGGAAGTAAAAGAAGTCAGCATACAGCTGGCAATATGAACAGTCAGATTAGAAATCAGCGAATAGTTGATGATACAGCAGACCATAGAAAGGAGAGATAAGCTATGGAAAAGAAAGAAGAAAGAAGATTCACAGAAGAGGAATTAGAACAGTGTAGAAAGGTAGTTGAAGATAGAGGCTATACAGCCTCTCTTGACCTTGATGATTCCGATTATGGTGAACCAGACAGTATTGTAATCGTAAAAGAAGAAGATATTCTGAAGGGAGAAATCTGATATGGCAGTCGAAAGCAAGACTCGTGAATTGCTGGCAGATATCTTCATCAAGGCTCTTGATGAAGAGAAACTGCCCTGGAGCAAGGGATGGAGTACAGACCATGTTCCATTTCGTGATAAGAATTATTCCACAGGATACGAATATAACGGCATCAACAAGGTGATGCTTGAAGTATGGGCAAACGAGCATGGATATGCATCCAACGAATGGATGACACTGCCACAGGCAAACAAGCTTGGATTCTTTGTGAAGAAGGGCGAGCATGGCGTTCCGATTGAAAAATTTGAATACTATGACCGCACAAAAGGCAAAGCGATGACTATGAAGGAATATTACGAACGCAAGATGTCAGAAGATCCTGAGGTCAGAGATTCCTGCTATATGTTTATTAAGAATTATACTGTATTCAATGCTCTTCAGTTTCCGAAGCTAAAGGAGCAGATTGAAAAAGACCTTGCTGAGAAATACAAATCAGAAGAAGAAAAGAACATAGCATATGGAAGAATATCACATCAGAAATATGCGGAATCAGTCTTGATGGAATACTGCAAGAATGAAGGAATCAATATTGATGTAAGCTACACAAATGATGCATCATTTTATGAACCGAAGAATGATAAGATTGTGTTACCTGAAAGATTCAAATTCCATTCAGATGTGGAGTATGTGCATACTTTATGTCACGAAATAGCACATTCCACCTTGAAGGACACAAGACTAAACAGACCTTCATCTGCTAAATTTGGTTCACGTGATTATGCGATTGAAGAACTGCGAGCAGAGATTGCCTCATCCTTCTATCTTGCCGAATTTGGACTGGTTGATGACATCCTGGATGACAGAAAAGCCTATATTCAGGGATGGAGCGAAAAAATCAAGAAAGATCACAAGGTGCTCTTTGAAGCAATCAAGGATGCAGAAAAGATTGTAGACTATATCAAGGAGAAGGGAGGATATGACCGTGCTCTAGAGGCTGAGAAGCGCCTACAGGAAACTCGAACAGGACCTATACCTGTTCCGCCAAGAAGAGGAAGAGGAAGATAGTCTGATTTTTCCAAGCATGGTTCATATTAAAAATGAATGAAGATTGACAAGGAAGAATACAGAACCATATATATAGGAGGAAGCAGAAACTTCCTCCTTATTAGGTATGTTGATTCAAAAAAAGAATATCCATACATGCTCTATATTGATTACGAGAAGGCTGAAGGATGGAAATGGTCTGTGAAATGCAGAAACATCAATGAGGTACGACATGTCCTTTATGACATGTATGGCAATTCAATCGAAAGATGTATGAAACTTTCAGAGCTCATCAACAATAAAGAAGGAACTTCAGAAGGATTCATCGAAACGATGCAGAAAAGAGAAATCATCAGTGATGATATGGTATCGCCATATGCATATGGACTGGGTGTCAGAACAAAAGAGAGACTTGAGCCACCCGTAGAAATCATCAATCTTGAGCAGACGGCAGACGAAAGCAGACAGCTTGACGGAAGAACCTATATGAGAATTCTTCTTGACTGGCGAACAGGAGAACTTAGAACTACCCGTGCACTGAAGGACCCATTGCTGTTCTTCCGTGAGGATTCAATATACTGTGGTGATATCAACGAACCTATCACGGTTGACGAACTCAAGGCGATGGTATCAATGGGTATCAGAACATTCTCAGCAGGTCGCATCAAGAAGATGAACTATGTATTCAAAAGCTAAATGAAAAGGAGGTTCATCCTCCTAATTGATACTGCAAGATGATTTGCAGTATGAACTAGGTGGATGAATGAAAGGAGATACATATGAAGAAGGAATATAGGAAACCAGCCTTTTCAATCAGAAGACTTGAGAATATGACTCAGGAGGAACGAGAAGAATATGAGGCAGTCATAAGAAGAATAAAGGAGGAAAAGAAAGATGGTATTCCAATGTCCAAAGAACTTTAAACGAGGAAAATATCTATTCGGGAAGTACAGATGGATTGACCTCATCATCCTGTTTGGATGCGGATGTGTAGGACTCTTCACAGCACTCGCAATAGTCAGTCTGGCATCAGCATTAAAAAGCTTTGTTCTGGGGGTGATTGGACTCTGTACAGGCATTCTTATCATGCTTGTGGGAGGACTGCTTACACTGCCAGTCAATCATTATCACAACATGCTGGAATGGCTCAATACAATCATTGACTATTATGCAAGAACCAGACGATTCGTCTGGATTGGCTTCAACTGGTCAGATGATGAAGAAGAAGATACACATATGATTGAAGGAGATGACGAATTTGAAGAAGAAAAATAAGAAGGAAGGGTTTAAGAGACTCTCACCTAAGCAGATTAAGAAGCAGAAGGAAAAGGAAACAAAGGAACTCAAGTCAACTCTTGACTGGATGGATATTGAAAGCATCTCAGCAGACGGAATAGTCCTTGCAAGAGGAAAGAAGAAACGCTATGTGAAGGGATTCCTTATCAAGCCGACTAACATACACCTTCTCCCTGAGGCAGAAACGAAGCATGCTGTACTCATGTGTGCGAATGCACTTGATCATATGAAATATCCAGTATATTGGAAATTCATCAAGACACGTCCAGATGTCGGTGTACAGCAACAGCGATATGCGGACATGATGAAGCATGCTGATAAGCCAGCAATCAGAAACCTCATGCAGAGTGAGATAGACAAGCTTGAATGGTTTGAGGAGACTCATAGAGAGATCACATTTGTGGCACTCATTCAGGCGGATGAAATAAATTTCGAGAAGACATGGCATTCTCTTGCAGAGGAATTGTATAGAGCTTTTGGAAGAAAACCTGTACCAATGCGACTTATGGATTATGAGAATCTTGTATCTCAGGAATTCGAAAATGACAATGTCAACAGATACATGACAACACAGCTAGTACTGCCTGATGTGGCAGAGACAGAGGAAGGAGTGGAAATCTAATGAGACTACTTAATAGACGTTCTACAATTGCTCCAACAGCTTTTGCAGAACACGAAGATTACATGATAAAGGGTGATAAGTTTGAAAAGGTGCTGACATTCTGGGAATATCCAACAGAATTCATTGAGGGCTATCTTGCTCCATTCCTTCTTAATTCAAATTACACAATGGATATGAGGACAGAACAGATTGATCTGGATTATGCATCCCTTCTAAAGGGAGAAAGAAACGACCTTCAGGAGAAGCTGAACCGTTCTACCGACCCATCTGAACAGACAAAACTTTCTGAAAGAATCAGAGCACTAGATACTCATATCAGAGAATCAATCAGAACATCATCCAGAACCATGAATGTAATCATCAATTTGTATGTACGTGGTGATACATTAGAAGAATGCAGTGAACGTGCAAGAGATATCAAGGCGTGCTATGGCGGTCAGGAGTATCAGGTAAAGCTGAGAGGAATCAAGTTTCTCCAGCAGGGTCTCTACAAGCTTAATTCACCATTGTTCATTGATGACGGTTTAAGAAAGGAACCGAAATATCTTCAAGGTCAGCCGATGACAACGGCATCGGTAGCAGGCTTGTGGCCATGGATTTTTGATACACTTGAGGACCCAGAAGGAACGCTTATTGGGCGTGAACTTACATCAGGCGGAAAAATCATATTTGATCAGTTTTACTACATGCATGATGTCATTCAGGCACCGCTTGATGGACGAGTTAACGGCAATATGATTATTGTTGGTACGACTGGTTCAGGTAAGTCAACACTGATGGGACTCATAATCAAAAACCACATCATGAATGGTCGCAAGATCGTGTGGATTGACCCTGAAAACAGAAATGAACGTCTTACAAGACGTGTCGGAGGCGACTTCATCTCCTTAGGACGTAATGGACATCTCATCAACATTTTTGACCTCAAGCCATGCAGTAGCGATGGTGATTCTTGGACAAAGAGAGAGATGTATGATACAAGACAGGCAGTAGCGAATGTTGTTGAAGAGATAAAGATAACATTCAAGATGCTTTTTGCAGATATCACTCAGAATGAACTAGCAATGCTTCCATCACTCGTATCAAAGACATATGAGTATGTCGGTATCGACCCGACAGACGGCACTTTCGAGAAGCTTACAGTCAATGCATTCCCGACATTCCAGACTTTTGCGACAGTCGTGAAGCAGGAAATCAAGAAATACACAAAGGAGGACAGCATTGCGAATGCTTTAGAAATCTCCGCATTAAGAGCACTCAATATGAAGATGCGACACCTTACATGCTATGACGGTGTGGATGGAGAATATGCTAAATACTTCAACGGTACAACAACAATCTCATCTGCACTCATGAAGGACAGTACAGTACTGTCTTTTGGGACAAAGGACCTATTCCAGGTTGATGATTCATTGAAGAACGCACTTCTTAGAATGATTTTCCAGTATGCATGGTCGTTATGTCTAGGAAATGAGGATCAGGAATGCGTATTTGCGGTGGACGAAGAGCATATGTTCATCCAGGAACCTAAATTAGCTGAAATCCTTGCAGTATTCCAGAGACGAAGCCGTAAGTATCATACAGTAACATTATCAAGTACTCAGGAGGTTGTAGAATATACAAACCCTGCCATCCTTACCCATGGCAAGGCGATATTCAATAACTCAGCATATCAGGTGTATATGACTCTGAAAAAGAATTCAGTGTCTGAACTATCGAAGCTTACAAGTCTCTATGACTATGAGATGATGCAGATAGAGCGACAGCCAGCACATCAGGCAATCATGGTGGTAGGTAACAGACACATCCCGATTGAAGTGCTTGCAACAAGACGTGACCTACAGCTACTTGAGTAAGGAGGAGAATGAATATGAGACTCATAATCGCAGAAAAGCCAGAACTTGGAAGAGCCATCGCTGATGCACTCTTCACACATCCAGAAACTCATGATTCCGTGATAACTGAGGGTGACACCTCAGTTATCTGGTGCTTTGGGCATATGCTGTCACTCAAGGACCCGAAGGATATTGATGAAGATAGAAGCAGAACACTTGAACAGTTACCCATCTATCACAGAGACTGGGAAAAGGTGATCTCTTCAGGCAAGGAGAAAAGGACAAGACAGATTGGAAGCCTCATGAAGAAGGCGGATGAAATCATCAATGCTGGTGACCCCGATGATGAGGGACAGCTACTCATTGATGAACTCATTAAATATTTCAACTACCGAGGACCTGTTAAAATAGTCCTCATCAATGACAACCTGCCAGATAAGATAAGACAGGCATTTTCAGATCTAAGAGATAACAGGGATTTTGAATCATTAGGCAGGTCAGCCAATGCGAGAGCGATGGCAGATTTATGCTTTGGTGTGAATCACTCCAGAATCCTCAGTGCAACAATGAAGGCATCCATGAGTGTCGGCAGAGTTATGACACCGACTCTAGGGCTGGTAGTCGCAAGAGACTATGCAATCGAAAATCATGTAAAACAGAAATATTATGACATAGAAGCTGTCTATGATGCTGGTGGACAGGAGGCAGTCTTCACATTCAAGAAGGATGACGGTTCATACGTGATGGACAGTCAGGAGGCGGATGAAATAGCTTCAGCACTTCCTGAGAGCAGTGACCTGTCATTTACCAACGCAGTCAAGACTTCAGCACCGCCACTTCCATACAATCAAACCAAGCTTCAGGCGGACATGAACAAAATATACGGCTATTCGCTTGATGATACACTGGAAGCAACACAGACATTAAGAGATAAGTATAAGGCAATCACATACAACCGCAGTGACTGTCAGTATCTTGCTGAGGAGCATTACAAAGAAGCACCAGAAGTAGTTGCAACAGCACTTTCAAATATCGGTCGCAGTGACCTGCCTGTCGAATATGACAGGCACAGCCGATGCTTCAATGACAAGAATGTCTCAGCACATCATGCAATCATTCCACAGAATAAGCATATTGACATCTCGTCCATGTCTGAAAGAGAAAGAAATGTCTATATTTCCATAGTAGAAAGATACGCAATGCAGTTCCTTCCACCAGAGACTAGACTTGAATCAAAGTCCTCATTCAAGCTGAAGGATGGCTCATTCAAATACAGTGCCTCAGAGGTTCAGGACGAAGGATACAAGAAATACTTCAGGAATGATGATAATGAACTTGTTTCAAAGAAACAGGCTGTCATTCCTTCAGGCACATACAACTCTTCTCTCATTTCTTCACGAAAAGCTGAAAAATATACAAACCCACCTAAACGATATACGCAGGGAACACTGGTTGAAGACATGTCATCCATTGCAAAATATGTCACAGACCCAGAAATCAAGGCGATATTAAAAAAGAAGGATGAAGAAAAGAAGGGCGAAAACGGAAGTATCGGTACGACAGCTACACGTGCAGCCATAGTCAAGAAACTGCTGGAAAGAGGATATCTGAAAGAGGAACGTAAACACATAGTATCTACAGATAAGGCGAGACAGCTGTGCAAACAGATACCAGACAGAATATCCAAACCCGATGTAACAGCAAGATGGTGGCTTATTCAGGAAGAAATAAAAGAAGGCAGAAGAAATCAGAATGACCTCATGATGGAGGTTGCAGATGAAGTCAGAGATATGCTCAGCAATGAGTACAGGAACATTAGACCTGTTGAAACAACCGTCAGTGCAGATGATGTCATTGGAAGATGTCCTTTATGCGGTAAGAATGTTGTCAGAAGGAAAATGAAGAATGGCAAGTCATTCTATCCATGCAGTAACAAGGATTGTGGATTTGCATTATTCGAGGATATGAAGAGATTTGATGATACAGTGCATATCACTGCTACATCTGCTAAAAGACTTCTGAAAGGCGGAAAGATGAAGGCAACGCTTCATAATCGACAGGGCAGAGAATATGAGGCTTATCTCAAAATGAAGATGAATGGAAAATATGTTAATCTGGAAATTGATGGATTTCCAGATAAGAAGTGATCAGGAGCAGTTAGAAACTGCTCCTTCATTATTAAAAGCACGATTATACATATGACCTCAAAAAAGACAACGTAGACAAGTTCCAGGTTGTCTTTTTTGAATCCATATGTCCCATAGGAGGCGAGGCGAGCAAGCCTTGATGAAGATTAGGAGGAAAAGAAGATGGAAGAATTAATGATTGAAATCATACATGAAGATAACATCAACATGGCATGGTACAGCTTCATTCACGATGGCATAGAATGCAGAGGTTTTGTTGAATTTGAAGAAGATGAAGAAGAAAACGAAGCTGATGTAATCAGAAGAATCGAGGAGGAGAAGGTCTGGGAAAAACCAGCATTAACCAGCATGAGTCCATTCACGCAGTGGCTGGTATGTCGATGCGAGGATTCAGGAATGCTCATGAATTTCTACGAGCCAGAAGACATGGAACGTGATCTCAATGATGGTATGTATACGACTGAAGACCTGAATGCTTTTGAGAATGAGAGCAAGGAACTAGAGGTGGAATATGATTATGAGATAGACAAAGAGGATGGACGTTACGTAGTAAAGTCAGATGGTGCATCAATCACTATCTATGCATCAACATTATCACAGTTCAATCTGGACTGTACGCTTAGACAGGCAGAAGAGAAGCTACAGCACAGAGAACCAATGAGAAGAAGGGGAAGGGTGAGATAAGATGGCAAAAGACCAGGTACAGACTGCAAGAAGAAAAGCAGTACGAGGATATCCAATCAGCCAGCTCGCTGAGGAATATGGAATGACCCTTGTAAAGAAGAGAGGAAGAAGACCTATCCTTTCAACAGTAGAACATGACTCCATCGTCATCTATGAAGATGATAACACGTATCACAGATATTCGAACGGCAATGGTGGTGATGCAGTCGCATTCATGATGGAATTCAGTGGAATTGATGAATCAGATCTGAACAAGCATGATCAGGTTAATGAATGCATCAGAATACTTGAGCAGAGACTCAAGATTAATCCAGAGCTTGCTGTTCAGCAGGTCAATTATAAAAGAGTCAAGCCTAAATTTGTAATGCCTGAGAAGGCAGATACGAACAGAAAGGTAAGAGACTATCTATGCAGAACAAGAGGCATTGAAGAAAGGATTGTAGATAAATGGATAGATGAAGGACTCCTCTTTCAGGAGGCAGGCAGATATGGCAACTGTGTATTTGTCAGCAGAGATGAGAACGGCAAGCCAGTCTATGGTGTCAAACGTTCAGCTGATCCTGCACGTAAATTTGTAGTCGATGTAGAAGGTAGCGACTACAGACAAGGATTCTTCATTAAAGGTGAGCCTGATATGTATTCATTTAAAAAGTGTAACAATCCAGATGAACGTATCGAACATCCTATCCTTTTTGTGACAGAGGCAGTCATCGACCTCATGTCACTGCAGTCACTCTATCTAAGACGTAGAGATTATGAACTCCGCCAGCAGGGCAGGCTTGACTGTGATCCAGAAGATTATGAAAATAGATTTCTGAATTCAAACTGGTATTCACTCAATGGTTGTCGAAAATATGACGGACTTCTCAATACGATTGCGTCACACAAAGGAATTAAGGATATATTCCTTGCATTGGATAATGACGAAGCTGGAAGAAATGCCTCAAAGGCAATCAAGGAAGAGATACAGAAAAGATTCCCTGACAGGAAGATAGATGTATCCATCAGGGTTCCTCCGACTGAAGGTCGTGACTGGAACGATGAACTAAAGGAGGGATTTTCTCTTTCAGCACGTGATGATGCACTCATGGACCTTCAGGAAAAATACGGTCGAGATGTTGATAAAGATTACCATCAGGATGAATATCGAGAAGCAGTGCAATACAGAATGTACCATGCTCGTGACAATATCCTGCCAGTCAATACAAAGGACTATGTGGAGGAGATGATAGAAGGAATTGGATACTTCACAGCTGATACGCCAGTCTTCTCCGTGCTTGAGAGCGACTATGAACCTGCAAGAAAGATTACAGGTGTTCCAGTAGCAGAAGCAGACAGAATTCTGAAGGAAATTTCAAAGCGTATTGCGAATGATGAAACTGTAGAGAGTGCAGTAGCAAGATTTAGAATAGATTATGTCATTGATGGCATGCACCGCAATTATCAGGGAGATTTCCTTCTAAAGAGCGACTGGGCAGAGAGTCCTGGCATAATCGAACATATTAGACAGTTCAATTACAGATGCATCCATGACAGCCGTTTTAACAAGATGGACCCTAAATTCAAGGATTATCTGAATTATGCATATAACCGTCTTGTTCCCTATCTGGAGAAGCATATCCAGGTATATGAGTTTGAGAAACTGAACGACAGAATGACAGAAAAGGAAAAGAAGGGGGACATTCCAGATGATGCTGAACCGAATAAGTATCACGTATATCTTGACATAGCAGATCAGTATGCGAGACGTGCTAAAAGACTCCTGAATGAAGGACTTGAGAGCGAAATCAGAAGGATAGATACAAGCGGTGTTGAAAGAATGATAAAATATGGTATTAATCCTGGTGAACTCGATATCAATTATCAGTATGTCATGGCAGTCGGAGAAAGAATGGAGATGGATGATGACAATGCGAAAACATGTGATATCACTCCATTAAGTGAAAAGACAGTAAAAGATGAACAGAAAGTGAATCTTAACAATGTGAATGACAGAACAGTCCAGCAGGGATATAATAGACCATATCAATCCAGAAGAAGGAGATGATGTATTTGAAGAAAGACAGCTATGTAGAAGTGAGGCATCAGGGATGCCTCTACTCCTATTTCCATGTGGATGGAGATGATAAGAACAGATATATGTCACTCTCAGAACTTCTGAGATATCACCCAGAAGCAGTGGAATATGTAAATAATCATCATGATTCTCTTGAAGAGGATTTCAACAACGGAAAGGAGGGAAAGAGATGAATCAAGAATTAAAGGATGTACAGGAAGAATTCAGAAGACAGCTTGCTGAGGATAATAGAGATGGTCTTGATATGGTCAGACTCCAGCTGAAGAAAGAGAAGAAGCTTCTATCCGACAAGCCATGTCATAACATTACAGATACTCTTGATGTATTAGGACAGACTATTGCTCCATGGGATAAGGAATTATCTATGGCAGTCATGATGGACGAAAAATACAGAGTCATATGCGTGCAGGTTTTATCGACAGGCACGGAATGCAACGCTGAGTTTAGGGCAAGAGATTTTTTTTCAGGAGCGCTTCTCTCCGATGCAAAACTATGCATACATGTACATAATCATCCAAGTGGTGACTGTACGCCAAGCAGAAATGACAGACAGATGCATGAACAACTGGTTAATATTTCTAAATATTTAGGATTTGGATATTTTGACTCAATAGTGCTTGGTGCTCAGACCTACTACTCATTCCGCCAGAAATGCATCAAGCCGTATCGAAGAGATAAGAGCGGTCTTGAATATATCGGTCACAGTCTTCCAGAGAAGTGTCCATATCCACAGAAAAGGAGTCTGATACATTCATGATAAACAATAACAACAGCATAGCAGTGAAGATAGCAGTCGCTTTCCTAGCGACTGCTATTTTAATTTGCGGAGCATTTGGAATCGGGGCTTCAACCACGGAAGCCTCAGCAGGAACGATTGATGGAAGCATCATCGTACAGTCAGCACAGATGGAAATGGAGGAATACCAGTCGGAAGGAATGAGTGGTGGGGACAAGTACAGAAAGTGGCTCACAGGAAAGGCAGATGGTGCCAGCTGGTGTGCTACATGGGTATCCTATGTGCTTGTAACCAGAGTAGGATTATCAGAATCCAGCTTCCATAAGACTGGCTCTTGTCAGGAGATGTATGATGACTTCAGAAATGGAAAGTCTTTAGGTCAGATACATGATAAGAAGCATGTGCCATCTCCAGGAGATATCATATTCTTCGACTACAAGAATGAAGGGGCAACACATCATGTCGGTATTGTGACCGAGGCAGATAATGCATCTATTAAGTACATTTCAGGCAACTCAGGCAGTAGACCTGGTACATGCAGAAAAGCAAGCATTTCAACTGGAAGCAGTAAGATCTATGGATTCGCAACTCTCAGCTACTCCCAGCAGTCAGGTGTGACACTTGCAGGCGGAGCGAAGAATGCAGAAAAGGTTTACTACACTCTCCTTGCAAACGGATGGACTAAGCAGTCAGCATCTGGAGTCATTGGGAATCTGCTCTGGGAGACAGGCGGAGCGAACAGCAAGAATCCTACAAATATCAGTGGTGATATCAACCCAGCTGATAAGTCAGCTACAAGACATGCAGGAAAGTATGCTTATGGAATCGTCCAGTGGGACGAGGGAGAATCACCAGACAGAACGTCAAAGATGTTTCAGTACTGTTCCTCAAGAGGAAAAGACTGGACAGACCTTGAATCACAGGTAAGCTATATGCTCAATGAGATGGCAACATTCAGCAAGGTGAAGAAGAACGGTGGCATCCAGAAATGGAAGTCCATGACATCACCAGAAGAGTCTGCTAAATTCGATGCAGACAACTATGAGATATGTGCCCAAAAACTCAGACCGAAGAGACAGATCACTGCCAGAGCATGGTATGAAGCATACAAGGATAAATAAAATAAAGGGGGAAAATGAAATGAATGCAGGTAGAATCAGATACATCATCACAGTAGCTTTAGTGGTGGTGCTCATCTCAGCAACATTAGGAGGATTATACATCTATCATCAGGCGGATGTAATCAGAAAGGAACAGAAGGTATCTGAAGTTTCCACAAAGAAGACCGTTTCAGATGGTCAGAAGAAAAAGGAAGATAAGAAAGCATCTACAGCAGTAACTGAAAAGAAAGAGACAGAAGATGAGGATTCTGCATATATCAATAAGAATGCTACATGGAATCTCGGAACACTTCCAGTGACAAAGATTCAGGAAGAGAATATCAGAATCAGAATAAGTCGATACATCGCACAGCAGAATCTTGGGATGATTAGAAATGCCTATCTATGGAATGACAAGGGCATCCAGAAGAATGGCACATTGACAGAATTTTATGTCATCTGTCAGCTTGAGGATGCATATTATGTGACATTCGATGTCAAGGCGGACAGCAGTACAAAAGAACTCCATGTGGACAAGGTGCTTGCAGATTATGCTTCACCAGAATCTGCACCGCCAGCAAGTGACGGCTCACATTACACAACAGATTAGGATGGTGATTTGAATGGGAATCAAGATACATAAGCTGAGGTTCCTGATATATGGTTCACAGCCTCCGAAAGGCTCAAGGTTCAAGGGAACTCTTGATACTGGCTCACTCATAGGATATACACAGTATACCGATAGAGATGATGCAAAAGGGAACGAGAAGAAACTTGGGAAGAGAGAGGATGGATACCTTGGATATACATCCTCTCATCACAAGGATGCGACCATATCATCCGAAGGGGTGATTGATACCAAAAAGAAGAGAGAAGAACTCTACAAGAAGATGGAAAAAGCCTTTTCCAAGAAAGGTGATATCTTCTACGAGGAGATCATATCACTTGAATCTCATGAGGAGGCTGAAAGACTCTCTCTAGGACAGAGTGCCAGGCAGTGGGAGCCTCTTCTAAATGAGGTCCTTCCAAAGATTTTTAAACACAAGGGATTCGACCCGAAGAATATGCTTTGGACTGCGGATCTTCATACAAATACCCAGCATCCTCATATACATCTACTATTCATGGAGAAGGAGCATACAATGGACCGTGCCAAATTCACCCAGTCAGATATGAAATACCTGAAGAGACAGCTTCTCAGTGCTCTTGAAAGAAGACAGGCATACTGTGACAGGCTGGAAGCATCGGTTGATGATGTCTTCAGGAACAAGGATCAGCAGTTCAGATATCTCATGAGTGATGTAGAAAAGTCGCTTCTTAACAAGAAGGATATCAAACTCAAGGAACTCCTTAAAGCACTTCCGACAAGAGGAAGGATGCAGTATAACTCTTATAACATGAAAGATTACAGACCACTCATTGATAACTACATAGACCACCTCATCAGGACAGACAAGAATGCGAATGCATCCTTCAGAAAACTTATGGAGACTCTCGACAGACTTGAAGCGAATATCAATGATGCTGGAAATGAGAAGATATCGACTCTCAAGGATGCGGAAATCAGAAAGATATATGAAAGAATTGGCAACATGATTCTCCAGAAGGTGAAAGATCCAGATTACAAGGAAATCATGACCGTCAATAAAAGGACTGGCGAAACACAGGTCAGAAGATACAGACAGCCTCTTACAAATATATCCATAAGCAGGGCAATTGCTGAAGTTGCGAATGCTCAGGAACAGGAGATGGAGGAGGCACTAGACGAATTCTACTATCGTGCATCTCATACACGAATGGTTCAGTAAAAGGAGATAAGAAAATGAATATCATAGGAATAATCATTGCAACAGTCATATGCCTATTCCTCAGCTATACAGGATTCACTTGGCTTGCGAATATCCTGTATTTCAAGAGAATGAGCATTACATTTGACTATAGCCTCCTCTTCTTCAGAGGAAATATGAAGCTTTTCATCATTGCAACACTGCTTGCATTCCTTCCAATATTCTATTATGCATCAGTGAAGATTGGTGAAAAATTAATGGTGCTTGGAAGAAGCGACAGAAAGGACTTCAATAAGAAGATGAACAAGTTCCATGCGAGAAAGCTTTTCCTTCCAGTTACGTTCAACAGCAGGGAGATTGTCTATCCATGGTGGGACAGGATGTATATTAAATTATTCCACCCAAAGAAGTATCAGATTGGTGATAAGAAGGAATATAAAAGAGCAGGACTTCCAGTCATGTCATCAAAGAATAGAATGTGGGTTGATTCGACAGATTCACATTCACTCATTCTTGGTACTACCAATTCTGGTAAGACAGTGACAATCATCCTTCCTCTCATCAACATGGTGAGAATGGCAGGAGAATCAGCTGTAATAGTGGACCTTAAAGGTGAACTATCCCAGATGACATATGATGATTTCGTCAGAGATGGATACAGAGTCTATGTGCTCGATTTCATCGACCCGCAGAAATCAGATGGATGGAATCCACTACAGATGGCAAGTGAGCACTATTATAAGGAGAAGGAGAAGGCAGACAGGAAGAAGGAGAAGCTTCAGAAGGTACTTGATGATGCGAGAAAGGAATATGTCAGAACTTATGGCACAGCGGAAGGATTTGATGCTTCCGCTGCACTTGGCAGGGATGAGAACGGCAACCCGTATTTCGTCAATGGTGAGATAAATACATATCCAGATTATTCGGAAGCACAGTCAGTAGTCGAAGATGTAGCCAATGCAATATGTTCTGACCCTAATTCAAAGGATCAGGTATGGAATAACTGGGCATCTGATATCCTTAAAGGGCTTATCTACCTCCTTCTTGAGGAGGGTGACCCTGAAGAAGTCAATATACCATCTGCAAAGGCTGTTCTTGATGTAGGCTCTCAGCCGTCAACAACTGATGCTCCAAACTCATATGGAGAATATCCATCTATTCTTAATCAATACGTAAAGTTGAGAAGAACGCCAAATGATATGTCATACGTCAAGCTGAACACATATCTTGATTCATCACCAGATACAGCAAAATCAATGCGTTCAACCTTCAATGAAAGAATTGATAAGGTTCTTCTTTCCCAGCAGGTACAGAATATCATGGCAACCAATGAGATTAATCTGCCTGACCTCGACAGACAGAAGACTGTCATATTCCTGAAGGTGCATGATGAGAAGAGTACATATTACCCTCTCGTCAACATATTCATGCAACAGCTACAGCAGTCTCTCATCGCAATAGCACGTGAGCATGAATCATTGAGACTTAATTATCCATTCAACTTCATCTGGGACGAATTTGGGAACTTTCCTAAGTATCCAGCAGTCACTTCACTGCTTGGTGCGGGACGTTCAAGAGGTATCCGACTGGATCTCGTTGTTCAGGGATATGACCAGCTTGAGAGTACATATGGACATGATACAGCCCGTTCCATCAAGAATGGATGCATGAACAAGATATATCTGCTTTCATCAGATACTTCGACACTGGATGAGATATCCAAATCAGCAGGACACAAGCTGGTGAAGAAGGATGGAAAGTATGTCAAGGAACCGATATTCACTAATGAGAGACTAAGCAAATTTCAGTATGGTGAGATATTACTTCTACGCCAGAAGGAGAATCCGTTCTACACGAAGATGATACCGAACAACAAGTACGTGTACTACCATAACAGCAAGCATACGTTTGCAGACAATCCTAAGAAGGTGGCTGGAAAATTTGATATATCAGCTGAATATAAAAGATATCAGAAGACACCTGAATATAGAAAAAGACTCAAAGAACTACAAGGAGGAAAATAGCATATGACAAAGAAACAGATGATCACAGCAATTAGAGAAGTGATTGAAAAATATGATATCAAAGAACAGGGATTTAATACAATTGCCTTCAATGATAAGGCATCTGAACGAATCCAAATCAAGAAATCAGAATTACACTGCAATAATGATGAGAAGGTCAAGACCTGTATGATAATCAATTGTGATATCTCAGATAAGCTTGAACCGTTCCGCTCAAAAATGAACAACTATGAAGAGATATCAATCAATAATGCAGATATCAGCAGAGCAGAATTCGTGAGTGACCAGTTCTACAAGGTGATTTTTGAAGGAGGAAGAATCAGCGGAATATTCATCAACTGTCATTTTGACCAGGCTTCATTCAATAAGATGACATTCAGCAACGTGGCATTCGTCAACTGCTCATTTGATGATACAGTAAGTGAAAACTCAAACTATAAGAATACATACTTCATCGGCTGTCATTATCATGACCTGATTAAAAAAGGGGAAAATGATACTGATACAATGCATGAATTTCCTTTCTGTGATATACACCCATCTCCATGCGAAGATGGCACAATTCATCATTCATCAGATGTGGATGAAAATAAGGTGCAGGAGGAACTCGATAAGCAGGAGGATGATGCAGGACTTCCTGAAGACCTCACAGAGGATGGATATAAAAATTTTCAAGACAATGATGATAAGAAAAATCAAAAAGCAACAGGATTCCACCAGCAGTCGATTGATGACTATACCGATGTGACAGAAGTAAGAGACTCATCCAATGATGAAGGAAGTAATCCAGAAACAGAATATAACAATACAGATGATAATGAAGGAGAAGAAAACAACATGGAACAGACAGTAAATACAGAAGTACAGACAATGGATATTGAAGGACAGACTTTCAGTCAGAATGAATTCGAGAATGGATTCAAATTCAAGGGAAAGAGATTTGATAACTGCACATTCAGGGATATCAAAATCAGTGAGTATCTTCCTACAGGAGCACCATTCAGTGACTGCACTTTTGAAAATGTGGTCTTTGATGTGGCAGTAGCAAACATGCAGTTTGCTAACTGTAAATTCAGCAACGTACTCTTCACAAAGATGGTGAAGAATGTACTCTTTGAAGGATGTGACATCAAGTTCAGTTCTGACCAGCTAAAAGATGTATTCACAGCATGCTCATATATTGCCAGCGAAGAGAAGCGTGATGAAATAGCAGAAAATTTCATCTGCGGAGAACCAAGAACTAAGGAACTGACTGAAGAAGAAAAACAGGCACTCATCAAGGAAGAAGTCGAAAAGCGTGTCGAAGATGAAAGAAAGACAGCATATGATGAAGGCGTAAAGGCTGGAATCGAATCAGCACAGGAAGAATCAGGAAGCGTATCAATGGAAGACCTAGTAGAATCCATCAGAAAAATTTCAGAATGCACACATGATCTCATCACTAAGGCTGGTTCTCTTGTGGAGAAGGAAGCTGATAAGCATAAGACGATTGAAAAGGAAGTAGTAAGAGAATTAACTGAAGAAGAGAAGAAGGATATGGTAATCAGATATATCCATGACCATAGTGCTCAGGCACTTGAACTTTTTGCTTCTGCACAGAACTATAAGCCTGAAGAGTCTGAAAAATCTGGAGGGACTGAGGTAGAACAGGGTTTCAAAAGTAATGTAAACGAATAGTTCTATAATATAATATATAGAGCAAATGACAATGAGCGACACGTGTCGCTCATTGTCATTATATAATAATATGTTGTAAATAATGTGAAGGTGATAGTGATGAATAGTACGAATGGAACAGGGAAGAATGAATCAGGAAAGATACATATGATAATAAGTGACGGAGAGACACGCACCTACTATTGCAGAAGTGAACTCTATGATAAAGGATTCCGTTTCATCCGCAAGGATGAGAAATGGCACAGAGATACGACTGATCCTGTATTTGTAGAGAAGTATAGAGATTATGCAAAAAGGAATGGACTTGCATTCGTTGCATATGATTCCACCAGAACGAGATGCAATAGCTACAGAGATACATTCTTTGAAGCGAACGAACCGATGATTGGAAAATATTATGTGTGTGCATACTGCTTTAAGCTTCTTAAAAAGAAGGATGTGACGGTGGACCATATCATATCTGTTAACAAGTCACAGAAGAACAGGATGGCTAACTGGCTGATGGACAGGATGGAAATCAGCAATGTCAATGATGAAAAGAATCTATGCTGTGCATGTAAGGAATGCAACTCCAGAAAGGGAAGCAAGGCAGGTCTGTGGCTATTGAGAGGATTTCTTGGCAAGAAGAAGGAAGTAATCTGGGGAGTCTATATTGGAACAATTGCAATGTTAATCATTCTGGTAGGAACAGTTATTCAGATATTAAGCAACAGTTAGGAGGAATATATATATGAAGACAGTATCATTCAGGGCATCTGATAATTTCATGGATAAGTATGATAAGATACTTTCCCTTGAGGAACAGGAGGAATGTCCTTTAAAGAAGTCAGAGATATTTGACGAAATGATCAATCTATATTATGCAAAGAAAGTGCTTGGAGATAATACAGAAATAATGGGAGAAGAAATCGACAGGATAATGAAGGATAATCTTTCAATGTTTTCTGAACGTATTGCAGTGATGGTCAATTCGGTGCATGGTGTAATGGATGAAATCAAAGAAAAAATTGATTAATCTCAGAGAAACCATGTGCACAAAAACATCATTTTTATGTGCACATAAGGTAAACCACTTTGTGCACAAAGGCAATAATTGAAAATATAGTGAATATAAGCAAATAAACTGCCCGTTGGGCAGTTCTACAATCCAAGAAAAGTGCACAAATAGTACACTTTTCTTCTTATCCTGCTTAAGTCCAAATGTACACAAATAAGGCTTTTAAATGTGCACACAGGTTAATATTTGTATTTGGAAATGGAGGAAAAAATGAAAAGAAATAAATCGGAGTTGAACAGATTAATAAAAGAAGTTAAACAAGATATGCGAATTGCTGGTGTGCCATATGATCAGCATTGCCCGATAATATTAAGCGATTATAGAATGTCAAAGGTATTAGGACAATGTATAGAGAATTTTGATGGAAACGAGTATTATGCTGAATGTATCAAAATAAACAGATTGTTTTTTGAATCTGGTGAAGAACAAGAAATAAAAAATACAATATGCCATGAATTGATACATTCTTTTCATATGTGTATCGATACAAATTGTGGTCACAGAGGGCTTTGGAAAATATATGCTGAGCAAATGGAAGAGAATTATCCAGATAAATATGTTATTAGAAGACTAACTAAAACTAGTGAACAATATACAGAAGCTTTAAAAGCTAGAGTGACTGAAAGAAGAGATAGCATCAAAAAGAAGGAAAGGAGAAAATAACATGGATAGAAAAGAAGTCTTGAAGTCGTGGAGAATAGACGAAAGTGTCGTAAAATTAGTAAACACTCTTTCAGAAACGTTAGGAATCAAAAAAGGGGAAGTAGTAGAAAAGGCTGTAATCCAACTTGCAAAACAGACAAGCAGAGAAGAAACACTTAACGAGATGAAAGATAAGCTTGATGAAATGATGAATGAAATCAAGATCATCAGAATGTATCATGTCCTTGATACATTAAAATCAAGTGACTACAGCAATATCAAAAATGTACCTTCTCTTACACTGAAATTCGATGAAGATGGCAGATATGGAAACAAGGGAGATTATGTGGTCAAGATAGAGGATGTAGATAAGCTTACAGAGTACTTATCAAAGACAACAAACTACTACGATGAAGCATTGAGTAAGTTAATTAAGAATAATGCTCAAGTAGAAAAAGTAAAAAAATAACTATCAGTTGTATAACAAAATATATAGAGT
>ERZ1026844.338-NODE-338-length-37097-cov-95.995087_pt1 | contig 37097 bp, 40 predicted proteins | sample MGYA00380152_ERZ1026844 | MGnify/ENA primary metagenome ERZ1026844 (study PRJEB33269, sample SAMEA4719788) | human gut metagenome | biome: human-associated habitat; feature: organic feature; material: feces | place: Cameroon | collected 2013-10 ... | reverse complement strand
GTAAAACAATCTAGTTTAACCACCCAAAAGTGTCAACCTTTTCCAGGGAAGGTCATTAAAAACATTACGACTTTGAAATGATATTTTAAACCATTAAATATACTTTAATGTTTTTTCTTATATTTGCAAAGTAAACTTTGCTCTTATGGATAAACAGATTATAAAAAAACTAATAATAGAGAAGCAAAAGGCCATTCCGGAATTCTTTATTATTCGAAGGGAAATCCAGTTTGATACTCATGCAAACTATGTGCTTGTCGGTTTAAGGCGTGCTGGAAAATCCTTTATGATGTATCAGGATGCCCAGAATATGATGAAGAGTCCAGGGCTGACACAAGAAAACATACTCTACATAAATTTCGAGGATGAAAGGTTGTCAGATATTTCTTCAGACAGTTTGGGAGAAATATTGGATGCCTATTTCGAGTTATATCCAGAAAAAAAGCCACTGATATACCTTGATGAAATACAGGTTGTTTACGGGTGGGAAAAATTTGCAAGAAGACTTGCAGATTCTAAGTATAGAGTTATGATTACTGGCAGCAATGCTAAGATGCTCAGCAGTGAAATAGCGACTACACTTGGTGGCAGATATATTCCACAGGAAGTTTTTCCATTTTCTTTTAGAGAGTATCTAGAGTACAAAGGCATAGAATTGGACAGAAATTGGATATATGACCAAGGTGCTTGCTCTCAGATATCAAATACTTTCGATCATTATTTCACTAATGGCGGCCTTGCAGAATCTTTCAATCTTGAAGATAAGAGGGAGTATCTGAATTCATTATGTCAGAAGATACTGCTTGGCGATATAGTGGAGCGGAATAAAGTGCGCAATGCACGTGCTTTTCGTCTTCTCACAAGAAAATTGGCAGACAGTGTGATGCAACCGTCATCCCTCAGCAGGTTAAAACATATTATTGATTCCAGCGGAGATAGCATAAGCCTGCCTATATTGAAAGATTATTTGGAGTATTTGGAAGAGTCCTACCTGTTTTTCTCTATCCCGAATATGAGTTCATCCATATCGGAGCAGTCCACAATCCGGAAAAGATACATTGTGGATAATGGATTGCTTAACTTGTTTCTTTTCAGTGGAGAAACTAAGTTGTTGGAGAATATAGTAGCATGTAAATTAATCAGAAAATACAGAAACACACCCGAAGAAACGCAGGTTTACTATTATAATAAAAACGTAGAGATAGATTTTTGTATTCCGTCTGCCAAAATGGCTATCCAAGTATCTTACAGTTTGGGAGACGATGCGACCTATAGACGAGAAACAGGCGCGCTGGAAAAGTTCTTGAACGTTTATCCGGATTTTACCGCAATAGTCATCACCAGAGACAATGAGCAAACTATCGACATCAATGGGCATCACATCAATGTAATACCTATATGGAAATGGTTATGTCTGGAATAATGCACTCAAATAGTGCAATTTTAACATAGAACCTGCACTCAAGGAGTGAAATTTGTTATATCTGCGAGTATCTCAATAAGCAGAACGATTATGGTTGACGAGTCTTTATATGCATATATGCGTTCGCAGCTGGAATTGACCAGCAGCGATTTTCATCGTTATCTATATGACGACATAAATTGGAACGCCCGTATGGTTGCCATTACAGGAGCACGAGGCGTCGGGCAAATCAACCATGGTCTTGCAATATCTGAAAAGCAGGATATCCGACAGCAAAGTCCTATACATATCGGCCGACCACACATATTTCAGCACACATAAATTAGTCGAAGTGGCAGATGAGTTTTCAAAAGAAGACGGAAAACTCCTTGTCATAGACGAGGTCCATAAATATCCTGAATGGTCACGAGATCTTAAGCAGAAGAAGATGCTCGCTGTCATTTCCACAGTCGCTCCATACAAGCCGAATGCAGACAGTCTGGCATCGGAAATCGGCATCAGCAGAAATAGTGTACAAGACTACCTCGCCCTTCTGGAAAGGGCACAGTTGATCGGACAGCTCAGGGATGATACCGGTGGAATGAGAGGCCTGGGAAAAGTCGAGAAAGTATATATTGACAATCCTAGCCTGATGAATGCCCTGTCAGGCGGAAAAACCGATGTCGGAAACATGAGGGAAACGTTCTTCTATAATCAGATGCGAGTAAGGAATGACGTGAAAGACGACATCGAGTTCGCCCAAGGCAACGTCATTCCTCTCTGGGCTTTCGGACTAAACTACTAGATGGTAGGGCTGGAACTTTTTTTGTTATTTTTGTAAGTAAGTTCAGGGGATTGCAACGAGTAGTTCAGAAGTATTAATTGATTAAAATGCCCAACAATATGAGACACTTGGTCATAAAGAATTTCGGTCCGATTCGCAATGCGGACCTTCAACTTGGACAGGTAAATGTATTGATAGGTATGCAGAGTTCCGGCAAGAGCTGCGTACTTAAGACGGCGTGCTATTGTACCTGGGTTGAGAAACGTCTCGAGTTGTCGCAGAAGGTCAACGGTTTCGGTAACGGATCAGCCTTCATTGACACCATGACCAGCTATTATCAAATGGCAGGATACGTCCATCCGGATACCTACATCGAATATGAAACCGGACATGTATTCTTCTCATACAGCCATTCTGAAAAGAAGTTTACGATGAAATGGAAAAAGGATCATTGGAACTATAAGAGACCAAAGGTAAGTTATGTCCCTGCCGACAGAAATTTGGTGGCTTCAATCCCGGGGTGGAGTTTCCTTCCATTGGATGGCAACATGCTTGACTTTATGTCAGATTGGGACCGGGCCAGGAAGTTTGTAAAGAGCGAGGAGAATTTCTTGAATCTGGGCATGTCTTATACTTATGACTCCCAGACAAATACGGACAACATAAGACTGGAGAACGGAACTCCGCTGAAACTGAAGGAGAGTTCCAGCGGTATCCAATCGCTCCTCCCTATGTATGTACATCTCGATTATCTTACTGCAGGCCAATACAATGCAGAAGCAGGCAAGATGTCGTATGAACAGAAAGAAGAGCGCAAAAATCTATCGTCGACCATTTATGCCAATCTCTATGAAAAGGATTTCAACCATGACGAGACGATTGAAGTCGTCACCATCGATGGTGTAGATTATTCGTTTTCCAAGCCAGACCAGGCGAAGAAGTTCAAGTCGATTTGTCAGGAGTATATCAATGTTGATCATAGCGAGATATTCCTTGAGGAGCCAGAGGATAATTTGTTCCCTCCGACTCAATGCCAATTCGTGAATTGGATGCTGGAGCAGATTAAAACGCACGGAGACATGCTTTTCATCACGACGCATAGTCCGTATGTTCTGAATCAGCTGATCAAGGCTGCCCCGAAAGAATTGTCAGTAATGTTCACTCATCCACAGAAGCCTGCCAGCAGAGATTTTTCCGTAAAGCAGCTCAATGATGAGGAGATACACGAAGCTTACGATAACGGTGTAGATATGTTCTTTAATACTATCCAAGTCAGTCACCTCCAACACGGATGAGCGCTTCAAGAACTTATTCGCAGCTATTAACAGCAACTCTGAATTCAGAGCGCTAAAGATGACTTTGAAATATTTGTTGGACAAACAATACAATACGGATATTTCTGAACTGACACAGATTTTTGGTGGTGAAGCACGTGAAGAAAATCGAATAACGGGTGAAGTGTAGACTTTCTTAATGTTATTGCACTCATTGAGAGCATAATTATACATATTTTCGCTCTCATGCAGTGTGTTTTAATCAGGCCACAGATATGTGGAGACTGGTTGTGGCTTGGGGCATATTGAAAACATTAAACGACGATTATTAATTTTAACATATCATGAGCATTTTTGCTGGAAAGACATTGATGATTACCGGAGGTACCGGTAGTTTCGGAAACGCAGTATTGAAGCGTTTTCTCAGAACAGACATTGCTGAGATCAGGATTTTCTCACGCGACGAGAAGAAACAGGACGACATGCGCCACGAGTATCAGGCGAAATACCCTGACGTTGCACACAAGATAAAATTCTACATCGGCGATGTCAGAAGCCTGGAAAGCGTACGCTCCGCCATGCCGGGCACAGATTACATCTTCCATGCGGCTGCGCTCAAGCAGGTCCCTAGCTGCGAATTCTTCCCGATGGAAGCAGTGAGGACCAATGTGATAGGCACTGACAATGTTCTTACGGCAGCTATCGAAAACAATGTCGGAGCAGTCATCTGTCTCTCTACCGACAAGGCGGCCTATCCGATCAACGCTATGGGCATCACCAAAGCCATAGAGGAGAAAATCGCTGTCGCCAAGAGCCGTAATTCGCACAACACAAAGATCTGCTGCACGCGTTACGGCAATGTCATGTGCTCACGCGGTTCCGTGATTCCTCTATGGATCGAGCAGATCCGCAGCGGCAACCCTATCACTCTTACGGAGCCTAAGATGACACGTTTCATCATGTCTCTCGAAGAGGCTGTGGACCTGGTGCTTTTCGCATTTGAGCATGGCCACAATGGCGATATTCTCGTTCAGAAAGCTCCGGCTTGCACCATTCAGACACAAGCAGAGGCAGTCTGCGAACTCTTCGGCGGCAAGAAAGAGGACATCAAGGTCATCGGTATCCGTCACGGTGAGAAGATGTACGAGACACTCCTTACCAAGGAAGAATGCGCCAAAGCCGAGGATATGGGCAACTTCTACCGTGTTCCGGCAGACAACCGCGACCTGAACTATGACCAGTACTTCACCAAGGGTGATGTAAAGCGCGCTACCATAGAGGAGTTCAATTCTGACAACGCTTACCGTCTGAACTTGGAAGAAACAACTGCCAAAATAGGTGCTCTGGAATACATCCAGAACGAATTGAATGGTGTTGAAAATCTCGCGAAATAATGAAGATTCTGGTTACCGGCGCCAAAGGATTCGTAGGAAAGAACCTTTGCTGCCAACTGAACAACATAAAAGAAGGCAAGGCCCGCTGCTATGGAGACCTCCAGGTCGATGAAGTATTTGAATATGATATTGATTCGACTCCAGAGCAGCTGGACAACTGGTGCGGCGAATGCGATTTCGTCTTCAACCTTGCGGGCGTGAACCGGCCGAAGGACAATGACGAGTTCATGAAGGGCAATTTCGGTTTCGCATCCACGCTGCTCGATACATTGAAAAAGCACCACAACACTTGTCCTGTGATGCTCTCAAGCTCACAGCAGGCCTCATTGACAGGACGTTTCGGCAACAGCGAATACGGCAGGAGCAAGAAAGCCGGCGAGGATCTTTTCCTGGAATATGGCAAAGAGACCGGTGCCAAAGTTCTCGTTTACCGTTTCCCGAACCTTTACGGAAAATGGTGCCGCCCGAACTACAATTCAGCCATCGCCACGTTCTGCAACAATATCGCCAATGACCTCCCAATCCAGGTCAATGACAGAAGCGTACAGATGGAGGTCCTCTACATTGACGATCTGGTCGAGGAGATGATCTGCGCGCTCAAAAGTCAGGAACATCATTGCGAATTCGAGGGACTTGACGTGCTGCCATCCGCTGAAGGACGTTATTGCTATTGTCCTGTCACTCACAAGACCACGCTTGGAGAAATCGTTGATACCATATATGAATGCGCACGTGCAGTACGTGCCGTGCCGGATTCTGCGGAAGGACCTTCGACGGCTCTCGAAATGCCGCAAGACGGTCTGCGTTATCGCCTGATGTCCACATTCCTCAGCTACCTGCCGAAAGAAAAGGCGATTTTCGATTTGAAGATGAACGTGGATCCGCGCGGGTCGTTTACCGAGCTGGTACACACGCTGAATTGCGGTCAGGTAAGCATCAACATTTCCAAGCCGGGCATCACGAAAGGCCAGCATTGGCACAACTCTAAATGGGAACAGTTCATCGTGGTTTCCGGCCACGGCCTGATCCAGATGCGCAAGGAGGGAAGTGACGAGGTCATTGAATATGAAGTCAGCGGTGATCGCATCCAATCCGTCATCATGCTGCCTGGCTACACGCACAACATCATCAATCTCTCCCAGACTGAAGACCTCGTGACCGTAATGTATTGCAACGAAGTGTTCAATCATGAAAGACCAGACACATATTTCGATAAAGTGGAGAAATAAGGAAATGGAAAAGACACCTAAATTCGATTATTCAGATATTCACTGGAAGGAGAACGGCAAACTCAAGCTCTGTATCGTAGTAGGTACGCGCCCTGAGATTATCCGCCTGGCGGCGGTCATCACCAAATGCCGCCAGTATTTCGATGTAATCCTCGCCCATACAGGCCAGAACTACGACTACAACCTGAACGGCATCTTCTTCAGAGACCTTAAACTCGCTGAACCTGAAGTCTATATGGATGCAGTAGGTGACGACCTCGGCGCGACGTGCGGCAACATCATCAACTGTTCATACAAGCTTTTCGCCCAGACCAAACCGGACGCAGTATTGGTTCTCGGCGACACGAACAGCTGTCTCTCTGTCATTGGCGCGAAACGTCTTCACATCCCCATCTTCCACATGGAGGCTGGAAACCGCTGCAAGGACGAGTGTCTCCCGGAGGAGACGAACCGCCGCATAGTTGACATCATCTCGGATGTCAATCTGGCATATTCAGAACACGCGAGAAGGTACCTCGCCGAGTGCGGCCTGCCGAAGGAGCGGACCTACGTGACCGGGTCGCCGATGGCCGAGGTGCTGCACCAGAACCTCGCCGAGATCGAGGCCTCGGATATTCATAAGCGGTTGGGGTTGGAGAAGGGAAAGTATATTCTTTTGTCCGCCCACCGCGAGGAGAACATAGACACCGAGAAGAACTTCCGGAGCCTCTTCAATGCGGTAAACGCGATGGCAGCCAAGTATGACATGCCGGTTTTATATTCATGCCACCCGAGGTCCCGCAAACGCCTGGAGCAGAGCGGCTTTAAGCTCGATCCACGTGTCATCCGGCATGAGCCTCTCGGATTCCACGACTATAACTGCCTCCAGATGAACGCCTTCGCTGTGGTCAGCGACTCCGGCACACTCCCGGAAGAAAGTTCATTCTTCACCAGCGTAGGCCATCCGTTTCCTGCCATCTGCATCCGCACCTCTACCGAGCGCCCCGAGGCCCTTGACAAGGCCTGCTTCATCCTCGCCGGCATCGACGAGCGCAGCCTCCTTCAGGCCGTCGACACCGCCGTCGGGATGAACCGCAACGGCGACTTCGGCCTCCCCGTCCCGACCTACACAGACGAGAACGTCTCCACCAAGGTCGTCAAGATCATCCAGTCCTACACTGGCATCGTCAACAGGATGGTCTGGAGGAAGTCATAAAACTCATGCAAAATGTTGTGCACAATATGGGTGCATGATACAGGGAAAAATTGCACTTTTTGAGTGCAATTGCTATCTTTGCAATAGTATTGCATAGATATACAAAATTAATTGAGTATGGTTGACGAGGCGTTATACGAATACATGCGTTTGCAGCTGGAACTTACGACCAGCAGTTTTCACAGGTATCTTTATGAACGTGTGAACTGGACTTCCCGTATGATCGCGATCACAGGGGCAAGAGGAGTCGGCAAATCCACGATGATCCTGCAATATCTTAAGGAACAGGCTTCGGATTGCAAGTTTCTATACATATCCGCTGACCATACATATTTCAGCACTCACTCTCTCGTCGAGGTTGCGGATGAGTTCTCGAAGGATGCTGGCCATTTGCTCGTCATAGACGAAGTTCACAAGTATTCTGACTGGTCCCGCGAACTCAAGCAGATATATGACACTCATCCGGACATGAGGGTGATTTTCTCAGGATCTTCCATACTGGACATCATGGACGGTGTCGCTGATCTCAGTCGAAGGGTACTACCTTATACGCTGTATGGTTTGTCCTTCAGAGAGTATCTGGAACTGTTTCACAACATAAACGCATCTAAGTATTCACTTGACGAGATACTCGCGGGCAAATCACGTATTGACGGTGTGCTTCATCCTCTCCCTCTTTTCAGACGTTACCTTGCAGAGGGCTACTATCCATTTGCATTGGAGGGAGATTTCCCGATGAGGATGCAGAATGTCATAACAAAAACGATAGAATCAGACATCGCACAGTATGCCGAACTAAAGGCACCGACAGCAAAAAAACTAAAAAAGATGCTGGCTGTTATCTCGACACTTGCTCCGTATAAACCTAATGCGGATAGCCTCGCGTCTGAAATCGGAGTCAGCCGAAACAGCGTCTCAGACTATCTCGCGTTGCTGGAGAAGGCTCAGCTGATAGGTCAACTTAGGGACGATACGGGAGGCATGAGGGGACTGGGCAAAGTGGAGAAGGTCTATATTGACAACCCAAGTCTGATGACAGTCTTGTCCGGAGGGAAATCTGACATAGGGAACATGAGGGAAACTTTTTTCTACAACCAGATGCGTGTGGAGAATGATGTGGTTTCCTCACGTCAGTCTGATTTCGTCATCGGTGACCGCACATTTGAGATTGGTGGCCGGAATAAAGGAAAAAGACAGATTGAGGACCTTCCGGATTCCTATATCGTAAAGGATGACATTGAATTCGCTCACGGCAACACGCTGCCCCTTTGGTCTTTCGGCCTAAATTACTGATAGCAGACGCGGCTATTTTGACCACATGGATCTTTAAATATATTAACATAATAGCAATGGAACTTAATGGTTAGTGGTCAAATTTTTGACCCGGAGAAAAGCCCCTTACCTTAGCCGGAAAAACGAGACCAATGTACAGCAGCGAAGACTTCTTCGAGGACGTGGTGACAGGCGGCAGGAAGCATCTTGGACACCTGAGGCTTTCATCGCATGCTTGGAATTGTCTTAAAATACATTATCTTTGTGAAAAACATGATGATATGATCACGAATTTTGATCAACTTGATTTTGCCACATATTGCATCGGATGCTTGTCAATGAAGTTGTCATTGCCTCAACCCGATGTCTATCGTCGTTTGAAGAGTTCCGGCATTCTTGATGATTATATTGTCAAAGGTTATGACATACTTCATACCTTCAGCCGAGAGTACTTGATGTCCGACCTCATCTCCTACATGAAAGATAAAGGAGTGCTGTCATGATAGTCTTCCATTCTTCTCCATGCATCGTGAACCATCCGGATGTCTCTTTTTCAAGAGACTGTCTGGATTTTGGCAAGGGCTTTTATGTCATGACTATAGAGGAGCAGGCGCGGAAATATGCCAGGCGGTTTTTATTAAGAGGTATGAATGCCTACTTGAACAAGTATGAACTTTCTGATGACCTGCGAAATTACAATGCACGTTACTTCGATTCGTATGACGATTCATGGTTGGATTTTGTGGCGTTATGCAGAGCCGGAAGAGATAAGTCAGACTACGATATTGTTACGGGTGGAATCGCAAACGATAAAGTGTTCAGAACGATAGACCTGTTCTTCTCCGGCGAGATCACAAAAGACGAGGCCTTGCGAAACCTGCTTTACGAGACGCCCAATGTTCAGATTTGTCTGAGGTCGCAAGAGCTTTTGGATGCGGAACTTACATACATTTCAAGTGAGGAGATCAGATGATTGACGCAAGTAAACAAATCGTGCTTCAGGCAAAGTACGCAAGAATAATTTCACTGATTGCCACTAAGTCAAACATCACTCTTGACCAAGCGATGGAACGATTCTATGGTTCAGAAGTGTTCCTCTTGATACAAGATGGTGTTGCCGATCTGCACTGCCGCAGCGACCAATATCTGGCCGATGAGGTTTGTCGTGAGAAACTTAAACAATAGATGATTGTCCGGATGCCCTTTTTCTCTATCGCAAGGACGGGCGATACCCGATAGACAACAACCTTGCGGAACGTCAGGTGAGACCGTTCACGGCGTTGCGGAAAGTGATCCAGCACTACGGCAGTGACGAAGGCGCGGAGATGGCCTAGGTCTATTTGAGCGTGGTGAGCACGGTAAAGCTTGCGGGGGTGTCGGTGTGGCGTTTCCTCGGAGACTCCTTCGAGGACGCGGTGACAGGCGGCAGGGAGCATCTTGGACACCTGAGGCTGTCGCCAGCGTAGAAAAAGTGAAAAAATAATCAACAAGAAATACCAAAAACGGACAATTATTGGCCTGTAGACGGGTCGAGCGGACGCTATGTCTCTGACTTTGAGCATAGTCCAAAAATTGACCACTAACGGTGTACCTGTGTATTTGCCTATAATCGGTAGTGGACAGATGGGATTACCATTGACTAAACAGGAAATAATTACAGAAATGCTTTCTTGTTTTAATTTAGCAGAACATTATGCTTCAACAGGCGGAACGACAATTCTTGTTTATGGGAGCGATATAAAGGTAGTATCGTTGAATTAAATATCAATTTTCAAAAATATAAGGTAACTGTTAGTACCTTATGACTATTTGATTTTCGATATAAGCAGAATTGAAAAGATTTAACTAAAATTTGAATAGTATGACATACAGAACAAAGACATACATTGCTGGAGATTGGACAGGTGATTCTGCTGCAATAGAGCAGCTGTATAAATGGAATAAATGTGATAAGTGGATCCTTCATTTTGTTGATGCACATGCAAATAGACAGTGCTATGATAGTTCAAAACCTTGTACTATCAAGGATAATTTACGTGATAGAATGAGACGTTCAAAGGTATTTGTTCTTGTAGTAGGAAATGGTACAACAAGTACAAGGAAGGGTTCATGTGCATATCAGATCTGTTCCAATAGACAGTATTATTACACACAAGGTTATGTTTGTACTGTTATTGGTAAGACTTATTCTACTCAGAGTTTTATAGAATATGAATGTGATATGGCAAGGAAAGCATATATAAACGGAGATGTAAGAATTGTTGTTCTCTATAATTCAACAGGAGTAGATAAATCAAAATGCCCTGTTGCACTGAAGGATATTGGTATACACAAAGAGATGCGAAGCTACTTCCCTTTAAGAGGATGTTATGACTATGATTACTACAAAGTTAAAAATGCAATTGAAGGTTAGTTCTGCTAAAGAGTTCTGGAATTCCTTTTTTGCAGTTTTAGGAGCCATATCTTCTATTGTAACTTTAATAAGCTTTGTCTTCAAGATTCAATGTCCAAGCCATAGTCTTGTAATTGGGTATTCCAGTTCAATTATTGTCATCTGTTTGATAATTGCATTCTGTATGACAAAAAGGAAAAAAAGGACTACCGTCAAGGTATCAAATAACCTATCAGTGACTGTGGAGTCTGGCAATCTTTTCGAAAAAGCAGTTAATCAAAACTATATAGTAATTCCGGTTAATGAATATTTTGATACAATTGTCAATACAACTATTATTAGTGCAAGTTCTCTTCATGGACAGTTTATAAATAAGTTCTTTGAATTCAAGCATCTGGAACTTCATGATATAATTGATGATTATTTGAATAAGAATAAAATTGCAGGAAAAACAGAAAAACGACTAAACAGCAAAGGGTATAAGGTCAGGTATCCGTTGGGGACTTGTGTCCCCGTATCAATTGGATCGGTTACATATGTTTTAATGGCGCTGACTCATTTTGATGAAAATGATCATGCTTATATCGAACTCTCAGAGTTAGGCCTTTGTATAAGTAAATTGTGTAAATTTTTGAGTATCACAGCAGATGACCAACCTGTTTATATGCCTCTAATGGGTATGGGGTTGTCTAGGTTGAATAAAAACGCTCAATTTATACTAAAATATACTATGGATACTATTGTTTGTATCAAAGATTTAGCAATACCAGGAGGACTCTTCATTGAAGTATCAGATTCTATTGCTAGAACTTTGAACCTCAACGAAATTAATTACTGATATACTATGAATTTAGCATATAGAACGGATAAATCAATAGTTGAATCATTGGCAAAGGAAGTAAGCGCTCAAGAGATAAAGTCTTATGTAGCGTGTAAGATGGAATACAAAGATGTGATTCGCTCCTTTGTTCTTCCTGCTGATGGTATTGTGAAAGGAGATGCTCTAAAAGATGATTATTTTCCTACTTTTCAAAAAGGCGGTAAACCATATGATATTTTTATCTCCCATTCTCACAATAATGAGTCAGATGCTAAATTATTAGCCGCATGGATAGAAAAACGTTTTCCAGGAATGTCCTGCTTTGTTGACTCGTTTGCTTGGGGAAGTGCGGATCAACTTTTGAAGGAAATAGATGATAAGTATTGTTTGCAGCGACACAAGAAGACTTACTACTATAAAAAACGGAACTTTACAACCTCTCATGTTCATGCGATTCTATCAATGTCGCTACTTGATATTATAAACTCTTCAAAGTATTGTATCTTCATAGAAAGTAAGGAGTCAATATCTCTAAGCAATGGTTTGACGAAGAAGACTTTTTCGCCTTGGCTTTATGAGGAAATTCGTTTCATGAAGCTTCTGCAGCCAAGAAGAAAAGTAAAACTGTTTAGTGAGAATGCAAACTTGCAAAAGACATTCTGGTGTGAGTATGATGTATCGGCATTGGCTTCATTTCCATTTCTGGATAAAAAAGGGCTGGAATTGTTGGGCTCTGAAATGTTATTGGAGTAACTACAATACAGAAAGACAAACTTTACGCGTCCACATTTCCGCATTGAGTTCTGAACAAGTCTGCTCATCTTTGTCACGAATCAAAAAAAACGGAGTCAAAGATGAAGGAAGAACCAACAATCAACTACGCGTTCGCGCTCAAGCACTACAACCAGAACGGCCGTGGCCGCTCGATGAAGAAGTTCTGCGAGGAGGAGGGGTATGACTATGAGAAGTTCATGCAATATTCACGCAGGGGCCAGAAAGATAGCGCGTCCTCAAGGAGACCGACGATCGCCAGCCATCTGGCGGGTTCATCCCGCTGGTCGTGGACAGAATGCCGGAAGGAGGCCTCGGCATCCGCGACGTGCGTGTGCGGTTCACGAACGGTATGGAGCTGTCGCAGTGCGAGGGCAACATCAGCGAGCTGTTCGGCATGGTCAGGAAAATGCTTGGATAGTGGCGCCATGGTGACGATGTCGAGTGAATATTCCATCTACCTGTATCGGTAGAAGGTGGACCTGCGCAAGGGAATATCCGGCCTGAGCGGTATCGTCCGCGATGAGATGAGGCTTAATCCGAACACCGCGAAGAGCGTCTACGTGTTCAGCGGCAGGAACTTCGTGCGTAAATCAGAGCGTAACGCCGGCCGAGGCAGGGATGACGATGCCCCATCCGGCCGCGGAGAGAACCGTGAATCCGAAAAGAAGGACTATGTTGACGTGGAGAGCCAAAAGGCGAAGGATGCCGAAATGGCTTCAGGCGACGGGAGCACAGTGGACATAATGAGGAGAATAGAGGAGCGTTTGAAGGTGTTCCGTAAGTCGGACTTCGTGGGCTGCGGAGAACTGCTGAAAAAGGCCCTTAAATATGCGAGAGGGGAATGGCCGGCGATGAAGAGGGTTCTGGAGTGTGGCGACGTGGAGCTTTCGAACAACCTCGGCGAGCAGATGATGCGTCGGATAAAGATGAACCAGAAGAACGCCGGGAACATCGGAAGCGAGAGGTCGGCCAGGCACAACGCGTTCATGTACTCTGTGATCGAGAGCTGCAAGATGGTGAGGCGTAACGTGGAAGATTATCTGAGATCCCTTTTGGAACGTCTTCGTTCTGCAAGGGACAGCGACGACCTGACGAACTGCCTGCCTTGTTATCTGCCCGCATAGCAGAAAAATCAAAATAATCGAAAAAAATAAGTTTAAGGAAACCGCTGAAAATCAGCGGCAAGCATCAGCTTGCGGAAAAGTGGACGCGTACTTTGCTGGTGAGCCCTTTAATTAATGAAAAACGAAGCGAGTTCGAATCTAACCACTAACATATAAATGTCATATATATCAACAAATAACAAGCGAATAGCTAAAAATACCCTATATTTATATTTGAGAATGGGGCTAGTACTTGTAGTATCACTCTTTACAACCAGAGTGGTTCTTCAGGCTCTTGGTGTTGAGGATTATGGTATTAATAATGTTGTGAGTGGCTTCGTTACAATGTTTGCTTTTCTCAATACCTCAATGTCTAATGGGGTACAGAGATTCTACAATTTTTCGCTCGGAAAAAAGAATGAGTATAGCATAACCGACGTATATAATACTGCTCTTCAAATTCAAGGAATATTGTCTGTTATTTTATTATTGCTACTTGAGACATTCGGTTTATGGTACATCCATGCTCAGATGGTCATACCTGATGAACGATTTTTCGCAGCACTATGGGTTTTTCATTTTTCAGTCTTTTCTTTAGTTCTTCTTGTTCTACAGATACCATATAGTGCAGCTATTATGGCCTATGAACGCATGGATTATTATGCATACTTGAGTATTTTTGATGTATTGGCAAAACTAGGGATAGCTTATGCGGTCAAATATGCAACAACCGATAAACTAATACTTTATGGTGCCTTAAACCTGCTGGTTTCTTTTATATGTTTCTTTTTATATTATGGATATGCGAAGCGTCAGTTTCATGAATTGAAAACGGATTTTAAGATCAGAAGACGATTATTTGAGTCGATGCTTTCTTTTTCTGGATGGAATGTTTTTGGCTCTTTTGCATATATGGTAAAAGGACAAGGACTGAACATGCTTCTAAATGTTTTCTTTGGCCCTATCGTGAATGCTGCAAGAGGAATTTCTGCAATGGTTATGAGTGCATTACAAGGTTTTCAAGCAAATATCGTTATTGCATTTCGCCCTCAGTTGGTGCAAGCATACGCTGCCGGAGATAATTGTCGGGTTTTAAAACTTTTTTATAGTTTGTCTAAAGTTTCTTTTATACTTTTGGCAATGTTGTCCATACCAGTTATAATTGAAATTAAATATATTCTTTATTTGTGGCTTGGAAATTATATTCCGGACTACACCATCCAATTTACGATACTAGTGCTTGTAAACATGGTCATTAGCAGCCTAAATACTCCAGTTTCCCAAGTAGTGCATGCGACTGGTAAGATGAGGTCCTATCAGATTGGAACCAGTTTTATAGTATGTGCCATATTACCCGTATCATGGTTGTTTTTGAAGTATGGCTTTGACCCTGTTTCCGTTTATTGGGTGAGTCTTTTTATAACTATTATAAATCAGTATGTCTGCAATGTTCTTCTAAAAAGAGTATATGTGTATAGTTTAACAGAATATTGTATGAAAGTAATACTTCCATGTGCTTTTTTTTCGATTTTGGTTCCAATACCACCATATCTTATATCAACACTACTTCCTGCATCCTTTTTACGATTGATAGTAACTGGATGTGTCAGTGTTGTTACTTCAATAGTGGCGTCTTATTTTCTTGTTCTTGATAAGTCGGAAAAAGAAATGGCTTTAAGTTTTATTAAGCGGAAGAGAGTATGATAAACGAAAATTTGACAAACTACTTAAATTTACTATCTATCTCATATGAGACTAACGTAAATCTTAAGAAAAGAACATGGATTCATAGAGGTGGTATTGCAGAACTTTTTATTACCCCTGTTAATGCAGAAGAATTAGAAAAAGTTGTCTCGTTCCTATATTCCAAAAACATTGAGTTTCAATTGATAGGTCACACTTCTAATCTCTATATTTTAAATTCTTGCGATATTTCTGTTGTGGTATCAACTTCAAAATGTAGGTATTTTTCGCTTGAAAATGGCGTGCTGTACTGTGAATCTGGTGTTGGAGTTATAAGCCTCTCTAAGCAAATGATAAAACAGGGAGTTAAAGGATTTGAGTACCTTACGGGACTTCCTGGTACAATTGGAGCCGCAATTGTTAATAATAGTTCATGTCGTGAAAATAGTATTTCACAATTACTTGTGAGTGCGAAAGTCATCATGAAAGATGGCACTGTTAGAACTTTCTTTCCGCAAGACTTTGACTTTAAATTCCGTATGTCTGTATTTAAGAAACGTGTAGTCGAAGGAACAATTATATCGGCTATTCTTAAAGCAGAATTTGGAGATGCTAATAAATTACAACAAATCGCAGAGGCTAATGACAAAGATCGGGCAATACGTTTGGAAGGACATGCCAATAATCTTGGTTGTACTGTTAACCGATGCTTTATAAACGGGAATATGCCATTGTGGTTAAGAATAGCTCTTTTTATAAATGGAATGTTAGTTAAACCATTTATAAAAACAGAAGAAGCTCAATGTAACCAAAGAAAAAATCTAATATGTTTACTTTCTGGTTATAGAATAATTGCACCATACATCAGTTCGAAAAACCCAATAATTTTTCGTTGGATTGATGATGGGGCTGATGCTGTGTTTCCTTTGTATTTAGAGTTCATGAGGAAAGTTTATAAAACAGATAAATTGGAAATAGAGATTATAAGATAATGGCAAAAGTAAATCTTCTTACAATACATTATGGAAAATGTTATGGTGCAGTAATGCAGACATATGCAACATGTAAAATGCTTGAGGATGCTGGTCATAGCGTCTGTGTGATAAATTTAATTAGCCCCGTGCAGAAAGGGAGTTGGCGGACAATTCAATATTGGAAGGATTGTATTCGAGAGTTTCAATTTTGGTTGTTTAAAAAGAAGTATTTCTCTAAACTTACTAATAAGGCTTATTCAATACGAGATATCTTACTTCCAAATGCCGATGTTACAGTAGTGGGAAGTGATCAAGTATGGAATCGTGACATTACAGGGTGTTTTGGTAATGCTTTTTATCTTGATTTTGTTTGCGGAACTAGAAAGGTTGCTTTGTCTTCGAGTTTTGGTAAAGAAAAATGGGAAGAAAGTGATGAATATACAGAGGATGTTAAGAATCTTCTGTCGCAATTCAGTGCCATATCAGTTCGTGAGTCAACAGGCGTTACTATATTAAACAGTGTATTTGGTCTCAAAGCGATAAATCTTCCGGATCCTACACTTGGATATGGAAAATTTGATAATTTGGTTCTTAACCATAAGCCACTACACCAAGTGTTTTCTTTCCTTCTTTTAGAAGATTCAAGTGCTAAACAAAAAGCGAACCATATCGCCGATATATTAGGTTTACCGCTGTTCCAGCATACTACTATAACATGTAGATTGCAGAATGGTCCTAAACATTGGCTGACTCGTATTAATAATTCAGAGTTTATCATAACTGATTCTTTTCATGGATTAGCTCTCAGTCTTATATTCAACAAACAATTCTTTGTGTTTTGTGCATCTGAAAAAAAATTTACAAGACTTCGTTCGTTGCTAAAACTGCTATCTCTTGAAGATAGATATATTGAAAGTATTGAAGATTTTGATAATAGAAAGGATTCGCTTCTTAAACCTATAGACTATACACATGTAAATGCGGTTTTAAAGAACGAGCAAGAAAGATACCATATGTTTATACATAATTCTATATGAAAAAAGTATTAATAGTTGTACCTGGTTGCGGAACTGGAGGGATATTAACATCCTTGATAGCACTTCTAAACTCAACTTTCGTAAACCGCTATAGCGTTAACATATTCATTATGAATGGTTATGGTGAATTTTTGGATCCTACTATAGCCAAATACGACATCGGTTGTAATTATTGGATGTCGAAAGTTTACTCTTACGTATTTAATGCAAAAGGCTGGAAGAAAATAGTCTTGTCATGTTATAAAATTCTATTTAGAATACCCAAATTGGGAAAGACAATTGTTGAAAATATAGAATCTTCAACTATACGCAAGATAGAAAAATTAGAGTATGACTGTGTAATTTCATTCCAAGAGAGTGTTTCTTTGCAATTTGTCTCTAAGTTCAGAAACCCTAATAAAGTGGCATGGATTCATTGTGACTACTCACGTATTTTTACAAATAAACATGAAGAAATGGCTATTTTTTCAAAGTATTCAAAGATCGTAACAGTATCTAATTACACAAAAAATACATTTTGCCAACTATTACCACAGTTGACAGAACGGGTTGTCACCATATATAATATTATGGATACAGATGCAATTTTAGCGAAAGCTGAAAAGGGTATTGATGATAATAGATTCACAACAGATAAGTTTACAATAATCTCAGTAGGCAGAATCTCTGAAGTTAAGCAGTTTCATCTAATCCCTGAAATAGCATTAAAACTTAAATCAAAAGGATATTTATTTAAATGGTACATCATTGGTGGAATTAATGAGCCAGAAGCTGCAAATAAATTACACCAAGCTATTATGAATAATAAAATTGATGATTGTGTGATATGTTTAGGCAATAAGGCCAATCCATATCCTTATTTTAAGGCTGCAAATCTCTTGATTTCGACATCGTATTCAGAAGCTTGTCCAATGATTTTCAATGAGGCTAAGATACTTAATTTACCAGTTTTAGCAAACGATTATGGGGCAGCATATGAATTTATTAAAGAAGGAAAAGACGGAATGATTTGTCCAATTAATCAGATGGCAGAAGTTATAGGGAATATTTATAATAAGAAATATTCTTTCAAACCGACTATCTTAGAGGTATTTAATAATAATAAAATACAGAATCAAATAGATAACGTTATAAACAATTAGTTATATGTCTGAAAGGCGATTATATATATATTATTTTTTCATGCTAATCGTACTATGCTCTTGGGTTAGCCCTACGTCAGCTCCTCCCATGCCTTTACGATTAGCCTACTTACTTGCCCTAGTACTCCCTGCGATATTTAAGGCTCCAAATTTGTTAGTTCCTGTACTCGTATGCTTCACGGCTTTGGGTACTTATGGTATTTCCTGCTCATATATGCCCACTGAGAAGTGGATATATCTTTTGATTGTTGCAGTGAGCCTGTTTCTTGTATTTTCAAGACTAAAATCTTGTCAAAGACCTCCCATAATATTTGTTGTTTTTTGTATATATGTTTGTTTCATAGATTTCATTCGTGGTGAGGAACTTGTAGATATAGATTATAGTCTTCTTATTGTACTGTTGTCTTTCTTTTTTGTAAGTAAAAACGGTTACGAAAAGGTTAATTATACGCTCACATTCATAATTATAACGGTTATACTCAGCTTGTTCTTTTTTATATATGGGCAAAGTTCTGCTGTAGAAGTATCAGAAACAGGAAGACGGTCATGGGTTGATCCAAATTATTTTGGAAATGTATGTGGTATGGGGGTGGTTTTAGCTTATAATGTAGTTGTAAATAAACTTGCGCCAAACAGATATTTTAATAAAATAGCAATTATAACCGTTACCTTAGGTATGCTCTTATTAGTTATGAATGCTTCTCGAGGAGCCTTTCTGTCTATGAGTGTGGCTATTGTGGTTGTAACTGTGTTTTCTAAAGTAAAACTCAAAATGAAAATAGGAATAGCATTACTTGTAGCTTTAGGAGTTATTGCTATGTATTCTCTCGGAGCCTTTGATGTCTTAACAGAGCGTTTAATGGATGAAGACATCACAGGTAACGGCAGAACCATAATTTGGGGGGCGAAGATGCAAGGATATATGAATGGAGATACTTTTGAAAAGCTATTTGGCATAGGTTACTCAAAAGGTTTCTATTTGGCTATACCTGGAGGTTTTGGTTTCCATAATGATTACTTGGCGTTTCTTGTAGATTATGGAGTCGTAGGTCTAATCCTCTTTTTTTGCATAGTAGCATATCCATTGAAGTTAGTCGCAAATAGTCCATCTAAGCGTCCAATCGTAATCTCACTATTAGCCTTTATTCTTATATGTTCAATGACTTTGGAGCCATTTACATATGGCAGGCTTACTTATTGGTATTTTTATATGCTAATTGTTCTGTTAGCTAGATGGGATCATCCGGTCGCATCTAAGTAGCTACTGTTGCACGGAGAACATAACACAGAAAGAATACGCTACAATCTCAGTCGTTTCTAGTGCAGGATAAAGCAGAAAGAAATTTTGTGTGTCTTCTTTGTCATTTACATGATAAATATGGGTCTGCTTTTGAAATGGTAGAGCTAAAGTGACGGCCTAATCCTGAATCGGACATGTGAAATGTAATTCTGGGGTGAAAACTAAATCCATGTCTCTGGAAACTGAAAAGATTGAAGAGTGTGGTGTTGAAAGTTCAGACTCGGAAATTGGATGGCATTTTTACTGTTTCGCTTAAATTTAAAGCAATAATATTAATAAGAAGCAGAATATCGTGTATTAAGATTATTTTATTATGATAACTTCACGTAAGCAACTTAGGTTCTATCTGCAAGCTGATATGATGATGAATAGAGGGTATTTTAAGGTACCTCTTAAGAAGCGATTTATACAGTTGTTCTCTCCAGATTATATTATGGAGTTTTTAAAATCTATGAGGAAAGTTCAGTATTATACGTATAATGGGGGGGGGATACCTCTTATTATCAATAAATTAAAATATTTTAGACTATCTCGTAAACTTGGATTTAGTATTGGCTATAATTCATGTGACTATGGTTTGGTTATACCGCATCACGGGACGATAGTTGTCGGAAATACTAATAGAATAGGTCCATATGCCGTTTTGCATACTTCTACTTGTATTACAGATACTGGAAGAAGTATAGGTATGGGGCTAAGTCTTTCAACTGGTGCAAAAATAACGGGTGGTGAGCACTTAGGCAATCATGTCGTTGTAGCAGCTAATTCCGTAGTCACCAAGTCTTGCCCAGATGATAATGTCCTTTTAGTAGGAATGCCAGCAGTTCAGAAAAAAAAGCTGCCGGATTTTTATGCTTCTTTAGCTGGAGAAATGAAAAGAAGAGTTAAAGAAGTTGAATTGTTGAAAAAAAGTTATAGGCAATCTATATTGAACTTTTAAGTGTTACAAAGTACTAGTAAGTGTAAAAGATGATTGAAAGAAACTATCAAGGAAAGTTTTATATTTTTAATTGGGCTTTCGTATATGGCTCAGCGAGTAGCAATAGATTATTGGCATATGCTAATAGTGCAGCAGATTATGGGTATGAAGTTGAGATTATAGCTCTTTTGAGGCTTGAATTAAAGAATTATCGGACTCGGGATGGAGTCATAATTAGAGGACTTAAGCCTTGTTTTGTACAGAGTAAGATTATGTCTAAAATTCTCTCATTTTTCACTACGACTTGGTTTTTGCTTACAAAGATTAAACTTGAGGACAGATTGTTATTATATGGATCAGCAGAATATTTGCCGTTTTTCGTCTGTCTTAGGAATTCCCAGACATATTTTGAGGTGACAGAGTGCCCAGAATTGTTTAAACCTAAAACATATTCATGGAATTATTACAAGAAACTATGGAAACATTTGAAAGGTATTATTGTCATCTCGAATAATTTGAAACAGTATTTTGTGAATTATGGTGTAGCCCCCAAGAAGGTTCATGTTATCAATATGATTGTAGATCCGAAGCGCTTCGATTGTATTACGCGTGATAACAATGCTGAGAAATATATTGCATATTGCGGCAATGTAAACAAAGACAGTAAAGATGGTGTAGGTGACTTAATTGCATCGTTCGTTAGATATCACGAAAGGTTTGAGGATCGTAAGTTATACATAATAGGCCCCATAGGCTCTCAGGAACAGAAGTTGGAATATGAAAATTATTTGAGGCTTTCTAGAGTCTCTGATTGTGTGATTTTTACGGATTCCGTTTCCCCCTCTACTATTCCGCAATATTTTGTGAATGCAGAAATGCTTGTCCTTGCGCGTCCAGACAATATACAATCTAAATATGGTTTTCCTACAAAACTGGGAGAGTATTTATTATCAGGAAGACCGGTTGTTCTCACGGATGTTGGTAATATTTCAGACTTTCTTATCGATGGTATGAGTGCCTTCATTGCAGAACCTGGAAATATTACAAGCATTTCTGATAAGATGATAGAGGTGTCGGATAATCCGAGTAAGGCTGATTCAATAGCATCAACCGGTAAAGAAATAGCCTTGAAAGAATTTAATAGTATAAAGGAAACTAAAAAGTTATTATCAATAATTTTTAACTGATATAATATGCGTACTATAACACTCGTCTATGAGCGTCACCACTATCTTTACAGATGGCTAAAACCTATGCTGGCAGCGCGCAAGGAGTTTAAGAAACTCGGGTATAAAGTGAAATATCAAAGTATTATCGATTATTTCCCTGTTTTTAGTGGTGGCATTCAGAAAACAATGGAGCATTTTTCAATCCGTTCTGCATGTCGTGGAAAACACGATATCGTAATGATGGCGTTTCATCATTCCACTTCTGATTTTTGCACAAAAATATCATCAGAGAAACGTGCAGAAATATTGAAACAAATCAAGGCTCATTGCAAAACTCTAGTATGGTTAGATACTGCAGATAGTACAGGAACTTGTATGTTCGATGTGATGCCGTATGTGGATTTATACTTTAAGAAGCAAGTCCTTAAGAATCTAGACGATTATTGTCGTGATATTTATGGCGCTCGTACATTTTGTGAATACTATCATAATTTATTGGGAATTGAGGATGAAACAATTACCAAACGCTATTATCCGCATACAGAAAAGCAATATCTTCATAAACTGCGCGTGGCATGGAACGTGGGCATAGGTGATCTTTATGCCGTAAGGCCAATTCAACTTATTTCACATCCATTTAGTGTGACAAAACCAGTTTTTCTTAGTCCTGATAGGGAGCGGACATTAGATGTTCAGTATCGAGGTAGTGGTTATTCCCCGATAGCGGGATATCCCCGATCTCGAAGCAAAGAACTTATGATGGAGATGAAGAAGGAGTCTAACATAAGTATATCGGACATCACAAAACGTATTCCTAAAGAAGAGTTTATTGCGGAAGGGCAGAACTCAAAATGTATCCTTTCTCCTTTTGGATGGGGAGAGATTTGTGGCCGTGATTTTGAGGCATTTGTTTATGGTGGATGCATGATTAAGCAGGATATGAGTCATTGCGTTACATACCCCGATGTATATCAGCCTGGAATAACGTATATTCCGCTCAAATGGGATTTTTCCGATTTTAAGGATGTCCTTTTGAGGGCAGAGTCGCCTGAATATATGGAAGTGGCTAAAAAAGCACAAGAGTATTATAAGCATTTCTTTACAGAATGTGGACGTAAAGATTTTGCTATACATATAGTTTCAGAATTAGAAAGAAAATGAAGTTTTCGCAGTGTAAATATTTGATTGAATGTGATTTGCATGCTATTAATAATGGGGGGGGATATTGAAGAATCTTCTATTTAATGAGTCTTTCTCTTTTACATTTTGGTTTAGAATCGGAAATTGGCTGAAGAATAGCAATCATAAGTTCTTGTGTTTTGTCTATACTTTATTTTACAGACGGAAAATGCGTAAAACGTGGAGGCAGATACCTATGGGAACTAAGATTGGTGGTGGCTTCAGATTGATTCATTATGGTTCAGTTGTAATTCATGGGAAAGCTGTTATTGGAGAATTGTACTATTTTTCATAATGTTACCATAGGAAAGACGCATAGGGGCATTCCTAAAATAGGAAACAATGTAACAATAGGTGCTGGTTCAGTATTAGTTGGCCCTATTCGTATTGGTAATGATGTGACGATAGGCGCTGGAAGTGTAGTTGTTAAAGACATTCCCGACAATGTATGTGTCGCAGGTAATCCTGGGAGAGTTGTTTCAAATAATGGTTTATTAGCAGGAAAAGGTTTTTAATTATGAAATATGATTATTTAATTGTTGGTTCTGGACTTTTCGGAAGTACGTTTGCTTATAGGGCTAAGCAAGCAGGTAAGAAAGTTCTTGTAATTGAGAAACGCCCTCATTTTGGGGGTAACGTATATTGTGAGAATATTGAGGGAATTAACGTGCATAAATATGGGGCACATATTTTCCATACTAATAATAAGGATGTTTGGGATTTTGTGAATTCCTTTGTTGCGTTTAATCGTTACACTAACTGTCCTGTGGCTAATTACAAGGGAGAACTCTACAACTTGCCTTTTAACATGAATACCTTTACCCGTATGTGGCCTGATGTTCACACCCCCACTGAGGCTAAGGCTAAGATTGACGAACAGAAAGCTGAGGCCATAGCTGCACTTGGCGGTTATGAACTCCGGAACTTAGAGGAACAAGCTCTTTGTCTTGTTGGTAAGGACATCTTCAATAAGCTAATCAAAGAATATACTGAGAAGCAATGGGGACGTGATTGCAAGGATTTGCCAGCATTCATTATAAAACGACTTCCAGTTCGCATGGTCTTTGATAATAACTACTTCAATGATCATTATCAGGGCATTCCTATTGGTGGGTATAATAAACTCATTGATGGTATGCTCGAAGGTATTGAGTGTAAGTCAGGTGTGGACTTTTTTAACTCCGAGTATAAGGATTGGAAGAAATATGCAAATAAGTTAGTTTTTACAGGTGCAATTGATGAATATTTTGATTACAAGTTGGGCAAACTTGACTGGCGTACTGTTAGTTTCAAAACTCGCATTGAGGAAACACCAAACTACCAAGGTAATGCAGTGATGAACTATACTAGCCACAATGAACCATATACACGTGTCATAGAGCACAAACATTTCGAGATGTTTGGTCAAGAAGTTTATGACAATCCTAAAACAGTTGTTTCAGAGGAATATTCTACTGAGTATAAGGATGGATTGGAACCATACTACCCTGTAAACGATGAGCGAAATAATTCCTTAGCAGAGGAATATCGTAAGTTAGCAGAAAAAGAAGAAGATGTTATTTTTGGAGGTCGCCTCGGCCAGTATAAATACTTTGATATGGCTCCGGTAATTGAACAGGTAATGAACATTAATGAAATATAAAGAATGACAATTAAAGATTTTTATAGAATATATTCTCCAAAACGCATTTGGAGAAAGCTCTGGTTGGGATTGTCGTGCTTTCCTATGCTCCCTCAACACAGAGCCAAATGTCTGAAAATGGGGGGGGTAAATATTAAAGGACGTGCCATAATCTATAATGGAGTTGGTGTTGACTCTGTAGCTCCAGATAAAATATATATAGGTAATCATGTGGCTATAACAGCAGGAGTAAAAATATTGACTCATTACCTTGATCCTAAAGAAAAGGGAAATAAATTTCGCTTTGGAGAGGTGCACATTGAGGATGATGTGTTCATTGGCGTTAATGTTATTATCTGTAATGCTGTAACAATAGGGAAAGGAGCCATTGTTGGGGCTGGATCTGTTGTGACAAAAGATATTCCTCCTTACCAAGTTTGGGCTGGAAATCCTGCACGGTTTATTAAGGAGCGTGCTCATTAAATAACTAAACAAAATGAAGAAAGTTTCAATTCTTGTATCAACTATTGATTCAGGTGGAGCAGAGAAACAAGCTGTTTTACTTGCTACTCAATTCGCTAAACATACAGGAGTGAATTTAATTGTACTGTATGGCAATCATACAGAATACAAGCGCAATGTGGACTTGCTTGCCGAAAGCAGTGTAAAAGTGCATAAGCTTATTGGAAATATGCTTTCTAAGATAAAACGTATCAAGCGCATAATCAAAGAGAGCGAAACAGATGTGTTGCTGAACTACTTGACTATGCCTGATATCGTAGGCGCATTGGTGGGGCGTATGTGTGGTATTCGGGTCTATAATGGCATACGCAATTCTAGAATGCCCAAGGGTAAGATGTTAATAGAAAAGATAGTGCATAATCTTTTTGCAACAGGAACAATTTACAATTGCTATTCTGGCGCAGATTATTTTGGCAATCATGGTTTTAGTAGAAAGAAGAATATCGTAATTCCCAACTGTTTTCCAGATATAGAAGAAACAATTATACGTCCAGACCATAAGGTTAAGACAATCATAACTGTGGGCCGTTTTGATCCACAAAAAGACTATGAGACGCTTATTAAAAGTGTTGCGAGACTGTCACGAAATGATTTCCGTCTCTGCATTGTAGGTTATGGTGTACTTGAGGAGCAAATTCGCACATGGGTAAAGGTGTATAATATTGAAAACAAGACTGATGTTTACATTAAACCAAATAATGTGTCCGAATTGGAGCGAAATGCAGATATCTATATTTCAACTAGTTTTTTTGAAGGAACAAGTAATAGCATAATGGAAGCCTTGAATTGGAGTTTGCCAGTTGTGGCTACGAATGTAGGTGATAATGACCATTTAGTGATTAATGGAGAGAATGGTTTCCTGCATCTTATTGGTGATGTCGATGGCCTATCTGCGTCTCTTTGTAAGTTGCTTGATTCGGCAAAACTACGCAATCAAATGGGACATAAAGGCAACCAGAATCTCAGAGAAAACTACTCAATTGAAATATTTGAAAAGAGATATATTGACTTGATAGAAGGAAAGGAATTGAGATGAGAACAGTATTCGTAGGCGCTCAGGAAAAGCCTAATGGCGTGAGTTCATACACATACAACCTTGCGGCAGAACTGAATAGGAAAGGATTTAAGTCGTCAGTACTGAGTTTCGGATCTTGTAACAAAGAATCTGAATATAAAGGAATTTTAATTAAACAATATAAGTGTCCGGGAGGAACGATGACTAGCATCCCAATATTGTATTGGAAATCGCTGCCATACATTATTAAACACAGGAGATCAATAGATATTGTTTCTTATCAGACCACTACTTTTTCAATATTTCCATCTTTAATTGTTAGAATGTTTGGTATGAAAGCAAGTACCATAATTCATAGTTTGGCGGAAGATAGCCCCAAACATGGCAGGAAGATGAAATGTCTGCTTCGAGCCATGATGAAATTTTCATTGTTCTTCTCTAAAACAATCATAACTGTTAGTCAGACCAAAGCAAGAGAGATTTTTGATAGATATGGCGCGAAGTGTCATGTGGTTTCTTGTGGTGTGTTTTTGCCGGATAATCGTCCTTTGAATAGTGATGTGATAGAGCGTAATGGCATCAGGAAAAAACAATATTTTCTTACTATTGGTCGTGTGGATCCAATAAAGAACCTAGAAATCTTGATTGATGCTTTTAAACAGCATGAACATGGAGACTACCAACTGGTAATTGGTGGCGATACTGATACTGAATATGGCAAATCAATTGTTGAACGTGCATCTGATTGCAAGAATATAATCTTTGTAGGAATGGTATCTGGAGATGCTAAGGACATGCTATTAAAAAATTGCATGGCATATTGTCTTGTATCATCTTCTGAGGGGCTGCCTATAGCCCTGCTCGAAGGCATGGCATACGGCAAGATACCGATAGTCTCTCGTATTCCCGCTATCCAAGAGGTCCTTGAAAAGCATAATATTGGACTTTGGAGTGATGTTAAGAATGTAAAACAATTGTCTGAAAATATGAAGTCTGTGGAAACTGACTATGATAGTTTGAAGGTACAAGGGGAGTTGGCTTTGAAAGTTATTAAGGAGAACTATACATGGTCTCAAATCGCTGATCAATATGTGGAACTAGGAAAGGAGATATATAATACTTAATGATACGATACATGTATGAGTAAGATACTATTGCTTGATGGAGAAGGCGTACAAGTGGTGTGTATGGCCCGCGAGTTGAATAAACTAGGACATGAGTTGACAGCCCTTTGTGCACAAAGGGTTAGCAGCGGGTATGCTACCAAATACCTTCAACATAAGTACAAATCCCCAAACTTACACCTTGAGCCAGAGGCGTTCAAGGCTTATTTCTATGAGCATCTTAAGTCACACCAATATGAATTGATTATTCCAATGGGTGATGAGTCTGCTTATTTCTTAAGTCTTGAAAAGGAAAAGGTCGAGCGGCAGTATAAGATTATTTGTGCTGTGGAGACATATTCTACCTTTGAGTTGGCTAATGATAAGCAGAAACTTATGGAGGTATGTGAAAAGTTCGACATCGTGCATCCACATACCAGGGCTTTACCTTCAATAAAGTTGGGGACAGAAAGTTCAGAGTTTAAGAATAATTTAAAATCTGTGGCAGAGTATGTAGGATTTCCTGCTATGATTAAGCCTAACTTGTCGGCAGGAGCTAAGGGAATTACTAAAGTTGAAAACTTGGAGGAACTGGAAGACAATTATCCATCTATTGCTAAGAGCTTTGGAGCTTGTGCGCTACAGCAGTATGTGGAACAGCCTGATTATTATTATAATGTAATGTTGTTTCGTAGGTATGATGGAAAGACAGTTGCCTCAACTGTGATTAAAATCCGTAGGTTCTTTCCACTTAAAGGGGGTACAAGTTGCTATAGTGAAACGGTGGAATATCCATTTCTCATAGAACAGTGTGAACGCTGTTTGGAAAAATTAAATTGGCATGGATTTGCTGACTTTGACATATTGGAAGATAAACGGACTCATGAACTTAAAATTATTGAGATTAACCCTCGCGTCCCATCAAGTCTCCAGGCTAGTTTTGCTGCAGGTGTTAATTTTGCGAAAATATTTGTAGATGAATATCTTGGCAATGGCGCAGAACTGTTTGATATGACTAAATATAAATCTGGTCAGCAGGTTAGATGGTTTGGGTTGGATGTGATGTGGTTTTTATTTTCACCTGAGAGATTCAAGTTTAAACCGTCATGGTTTAAGTTTTTTGGGAAAGATGTAAGTTATCATGATGGAGCATGGAATGATCCATTGCCTATGATAGCCGGGTGTCTTCAGGGTGTTATGAAGTATCTGAATCCAGATTTTAGAAAAGCTAAACTGAAAGGATAAAACATATGAATATTATGGATAGTACAAGACTGGTGAATCCGATAGGGGGGGGGGAAAAGATTAGATTACAATGACTTAGCCAAGGCTTTTGGAATGTTGGCAATCATTTGGGGCCATATCCGTCTTACAGGATGGAGTAATGCGTTCGTATATGCATGGCATATTCCTTTATTCTTCTTCCTGAGTGGTATGGTTTTCAATAAATGTAAGTATGCTGATTTCAGGACTTTTTTTATGAAGAAAGTGAAATCGCTGCTTGTGCCTTATGTGATATTTTCGTTCTTGACATGGTTTGTGTGGACCGCATTCTCCTTAGTGACACATGCTCAAGTGGATAGTTACTGGATGCCGTTGGCGCAGACTTTCATCGCTCAAGGTAGTGGTGGTTTCTTGGTTCACAATGTGCCGTTGTGGTTTGTAACTTGCCTGTTTGTGATGGAGGTCATCTATTATTTCTTGTCTGATTTCAAGAAAGTATGGATTTTGATTGTCAGCATTGCCTTGGCATCGGTAAGTGATTACATGATTACGTATGTCGATGTCGTAGATATTACTTTGCTGCCTTGGAATTTGGAGGTCGCTTGTCTTGGTCTGCCTTTTTTCGCGATAGGACATCTGATAGTGCAGAAGTTCGGGCATCAGCAGATGCAGAACTGGGTGGATAGCCATCGTGTCGTTGCACTTATTTCATGCATGTTGCTCGGTTCCCTTGTGTTTATTGGAAGTAGTTGCAATGGCAGCATATCATTTGGACATGCAGATATACATAATCCCTTGATTACCTATCCATGTGCATTGGCGGGAATAGCGATGATGCTTTTGTTCTGTATGTTGCTTGCTGGTACTGAGTCTTGTCGGAATGATGCAAAGTGGATGCATTGGATTAAATGGTTCGGTCGCAACAGTTTCACCGCTATGGCTATCCACAATCCGATCAAGGGCTTTGTCTGTGTGATCGTTGGTGTGCTTTTAGGATGTGGAAGTGCTGCAGTTTCTAATAATGGTAGTTATTCGGTGGTGGCATTTGTATTGACATTGATAATTACTATTGTTGGTATTTCTCTGGTTAATTGGGTAAAGACAGTATATAATAAGTTGGTGATGAAATAGATGATAGCTGGAAGCGGAGCATAAGTGCCAATTCATATTCCAACTATTGCATATTTGAATTTTTAAAAATGAAAAGAGTACTGATAACTGGTGCCAATAGTTTTGTGGGTACTTCCGTGGAACGTTGGCTGATGCGTGAGCCTGATAAATATCAGGTGGATACGGTGGATACTATGGATGGAGTTTGGAAACAAGCCGATTTCTCGAAGTATGATGCTGTATTTCATGTTGCAGGTATTGCGCATGTGGATCCGAAGCCGGAAATGGCTCCTCTTTATTATAAGGTAAACAGAGATCTGGCTATAGAGGTGGCTAAGTGGGCGAAGTCTCATGGAGTGAAGCAGTTTATTTACATGAGTTCGAAAATCGTTTATCACGCAAGCAAGTCATTGAAGGGGGATGTGGTAACCAAAGATACGATGCCTAACCCTAATGATTTCTATGGTGATTCTAAATTGCAGGCAGAAAAGGGTCTGAATGAAATGTCGTGTGATACGTTTAAGATAGCTATTATTCGTCCGCCAATGATTTACGGGCCTACCGGAAAGGGTAATTTCCAGAGGCTGGCTTGGCTGGCCACTAAGACACCGGTATTTCCGGCGTGGCACAATAAGCGGTCGATGCTTGCCATTGACAATTTGTCTGAATTCGTGAAGCAGCTGATCGAGAGAGAACTGGACGGTACATTCTATCCGCAGAATAAGGAGTTGGTGGACACTGTGGAGTGTATCCGGTTTTTTGCGAAGATGTACGGAAAGAAGGTTTGGATAACCGGTTTGTTTAATCCTTTGGTATGGTTGGGTTCTTTCGTTTTGCCTCAGATTCCTAAGATGTTTTCTGATTCGTATTATGTCCCGGAGATGTCGAAATATGATTTTGACTATAATGTGGTGACTTTTGATGAGAGTCTTAAGGGGATAGAACCGAAGAAGACAATGAGATAATGGATTTGTTTTATGGCGTATAGATTTTTCAAGCGCTTTTTCGACGTTGTTTGCGCCATTTTGGGCATCGTCGGCACGTCACCGATCTGGATTGTTTCTATTATTCTGACGGAAGTCAGCGATCCCGGGCCATTGTTCTATTTCGCCAATCGTGTCGGGAAGGATAACAGGCGGTTCAAGATGTGGAAGTTCCGTTCCATGCGAGTGGCTCGTGGCGCAAGCGAGGCTTCGCTTCGTCCGGAGCAGGATCGGATCTTTTGGTGGGGAAGGATCATGCGGAGGCTCAAGATTGATGAGCTGCCGCAATTGTTGAATATTCTTAATGGGACGATGTCGATTGTCGGCCCTCGTCCGGCGGCGGTGGATCAGGTTGAGGTCACCCGTGGTGGAGAGAATGCGGTCGCCTCAACAGTGCCTTGTGGACTGACAAGCCAGTCAAGCCTTTGGGACTACATCTATGGTGATCAGTTCCCGGATGAGAAGGAGTACAATGAAAAAGTACTGCCTATTAGGCTGAAACTTGACGTTTATTACGTGAGGCATGCCTCTTTCTTCGGCGACATGAAACTAATCCTTTGGACAGTCATCGCGATAGCCTACACCGCCTGTGGAAAGTACCCTAAATGGATGCATGATAAGTTGGTGGGATATTCGAAGACTGTTTAATTGTTATCTTGTTGGACGTAAGTAAATGAACGATTTCATCGCTTCCATAATGCTCATGGGTGCCATGGCATCTTCCGAGGGTTATTTGCCGTACTGGATGACGACCAACCAGTACGGGCTGATGCCGGAGAGGAATGGCGGGTTGGCGTTGCTGCAGGCAAGCACACAATTTGATCAGTCCAAGACTATTCAATACAGGTTTGGTGCTTCTTTGGCGGCGAATAGTTATAAAAACCCGCTTGGTCTTTCATCAAAATCTGTGAATATGATGGTGGATGAACTCTATGGGTCTATCAAGTGGAAGCCGTTTACATTGGATGTCGGGATCAAGCATCGGGACAATGATTTCATGGGGGCTTCACAATCGCTTGGTTCCTTGTCAGTGACGGGTGGGCATCTTGTGGAAACGGGCAACGCCCGTTCTATGCCTGGGTATCTTGTCAGCATGGATCCTGTGGCGGTGCCGTTGACTCGTAAGCATTTGTGGATTTATGGTGCATACGGAGATTTCGCGACTACAGACAATCGCTACGTTAAGGATGCGCTGGTGCATAGGACAAGAATAGGGCTGCGTTTTTCACTGACAAAGAGGCTGTCATTGGATGCGGTGTTGGATCATTATGCCATGTGGGCAGGAGAACATCCTACGGAAGTGAATTACCCGGTTTCGCTAAAGAATTATATAAAGGTCGTGACAGGTAGCAGCGCCGGTGGCGACGGGACGATGAGCGACCGGTTGAACGTCATTGGTGACCAAGGAGGAAGCGAGATCATTCGAGTGTCTTACCAAGGTGAGAAATGGGTCTTTGTCGCCCAACATGACATTCCCTACAACGATGGATCTGGGATGGGATTCTATAACTTCCCCGATGGTGTGAACACGCTATCCTTTAGTTCCCATGATAAGAACAGATGGATTAGCGATGTTGTGTACGAACATCAGTATACCATGTATCAGTCTGGGCCGATTAATGGCGAGGCTTTCGATAAGGACGGGCATTCAATCACTCCTCCCGGAGTGTCCACAGTAGGTGTTGATAATTATTTCCATAACTCATATTACAAATCTTGTTGGACTCACCACGGAAGGACGATTGGTGATCCTTTGTTCTTGCCCAAGGGTGTGCATGTTGGCGAATGGTCGTCTGCCTTGGTTAATCTTGGCATAGAAAACAATCGAGTAAAATCGCACCATCTTGGTATAGGCGGGAAATTGTTCCGCAAGTACCCTTACAAACTGATGCTGACCTATAGTGAAAACTATGGAACATACGTTACTCCTTACACGGGTGAATCTCAATACCAGAAGCCTTGGGGAACGGTCAAAGAGACTGGCTTAAGGCAGTTTTCGGGTGCGTTTATGGGGCAAGTAGATTCCATTTTCAAAGTTAAAGGTCTTACTGTATTGTATGGTTTATATGCCGACAAAGGACAATTGTATCAGGACTCTGTCGGTGTTACATTCGGCGTGAGATATTCAATAGGAAAATCTAATTAAAAATATTCACAATGAAATATTTACTTGTAGTCGCCCATCCTGATGATGAGGTGCTTGGGGCTGGTGCTTCCATGTTCAGATGGAGTCGTGAGGGACATCAGATTGATGTCGCCATCATGTGCACGGAGGCGAAGGCGCGCGCTTTCCGCCCGGAGGATAAGGAATTGGATGATGATTTGAACGCTTCGTCGGACTTCCTTGGAATACACCGAAAGTTCGAGGCCACATTCCCGAACATCGAGATGAACACGGTTCCTCATCTGAAACTTGTGCAGTTCATCGAAAGCGCTATCCGTGAGAGCGAGCCGGACATCATCATCACCCATCATCCGGCGGACACGAACAATGACCATCTGCAGACTAGCCTCGCCTGTCAAGAGGCCATCCGTCTTTTCCAGCGTCGCCCGGAGGTGAAACCGATCTCTGAGTTTTGGTATATGGAGGTGCCATCCTGCACGGAATGGGCGTTGAACAGTGGATTGAACCGCTTCCAGCCGAACCTTTGGGTTGAGGTGGGGAAAGAAGGTGTTGATGCCAAGATCAAAGCCCTTTCGATGTACCGTGGAGTCATGCGTCCTTATCCTCACCCTCGTTCCGTGGAGGCTCTCGAGGGCTTCGCCGCTTATCGCGGCTGTCAGGCCGGGTGCAACTATGCGGAGGCGTTCGAGGTGATTCTGAGGAGAGAGTAATTAATTATATACAAATCCAATGTGTGATATGGTTTATGATGTAGCATTCTCTTTTGCGGGAGAGGATCGTCAATTTGTAGAGCAGGTTTACAAACTTTTAAAAGATAAAGGGATACTTGTTTTTTATGATAATGATAACAAAGCGGCACTTTGGGGTAAGAATTTAGTAGATTATCTTACAGAATTGTATGGTAACAGGGCTAAGTTTGTAGTCATTTTTATATCTAAGAATTATGCTGAAAAAGTTTGGACTAATGTGGAACGGGAAGCGGCTTTGGCAAAAGCAATTCGAGAAAAGAGAGAGTATATTCTTCCTGCTAGGTTTGATGAAACATCTATCTCAGGGGTATTGGATACAATTGGCTATATAGACTTAAAGGAAGAGACTCCAGAGAGTTTTGCTAGACTGATCGAGGAAAAACTACTGCAATCTGGATTTACAATTCCTAGTTATGAATTAAGAAAACCAGAATATTCATTCTTGCTAAGAGCAAATAGTAAATCAAGTAAACTCTCTGTAACAATAGTTGATGACCAGACCGGAGCATATGTCGCCAATGCGTGTGTTGTCCTATTTGCTCAGAATGGCACTTATCTAATGAACAGTTCCGATGATGATGGGTGCTGCTCTTTTGATGTTAAGTTAAGCAAGGAATATTCGATAATTGTTGCTCATCCTGAATATAGGGCATCAATGATTGAAAAGTTAATTTTGCCGCCAGATAAGGAAATGAAGATCGAGATGAGACGAGATGATAAGATTGGATCAATAGTCATCCAGAATGTGGGCTATATATCAGGTTTGAAGGGACGGCTAAATCCAATACTGGATTCTAATTCTAGAATCTACTTGTATGCTGACAATATTGCAATTAATGGAGGAAAAAATCAACCTGTCGATTTTAAAATTAATGAAGTTCTTCAAGTGGAAGACTCTGATGGAACTATTATGAATTTATTGTTTAGATTTGTGGGTGGTCATACAACAGCTTTGATTGAATTCGTACATTCGTAAGCTTATATAGCATTCACCTGTCTCAGGTTTGTCAGTTGACCTTTTGTCGTTATGTACACTTTAAAATATTGTAAACATGAGTGTCGGTCGTAAGGAAAAGATCATATATCCGAGACGGGGGGATTCTACAGCCGGGAATCAGATGATCCACAGCGTTTTCAATTGACAGATGATGTTTAGCTTCATATAATTCAATCTGGAACACAATCCCTCCGATATTTATATCTTTCTTTGGTCCTGATGTAAGAAACAATACATTTTGTATCTATGGGCAATATCGAACTGATGGTTATGATTTTACGAATCGGAATAATTTCGTAATTTTGTGACCGTGATGATTAAATGATGAAGATATGGTTTACTTGCAAGATATCAAATTGACCAATTTCAAATGCTTTGAGGAGACCTCAACGTTGGATTTTGGTAAACTGACACTTCTGACTGGCGCGAACAGTACTGGGAAGAGTTCTTTGATGTATGGTATCTTGGGAGTGCTCCAAAGTGAGGAATTCCCTTTGCGGTTTTCGCCTAATGGCAATTATGTGCAGATGGGTAATTTTTTGGAGATGGTCTTCAAACATGATTCGGGGAAGGATATCTGTGTGGCTTTTACATTAGTGGATTCGGAAACTAACGAGAACTTGCACATGGATACTCAGTGGCGGTGTGATTCGGCGGGGAATCCGCAGTTGAAAAGATGTGATTGCGAAGGGGATTTTTTTCACTATGTCGTTGTCGAAGCAGACGATTCGGGTGAACTGATTTTAAATCTGGATGTTGATCCGAGTAAAGGCAAGAAGAAGAGTGAGATAGAAAGTTTGTTGAAATATGTCAACTCGGAGGCTCCGTCCGATGTGGAACTTGTAAGGTATTTGAGGTATGCCACAAAAGAGAGCCATATCAAGGATTTTAAAGTTGGATCGTTTTCATCGGACACAAAAGAGGAAGTAAGGTATCCTTTCCTTTTTGTACTGCATGAGACGATGTCGATGATAAGACGGTACAACGATAATGTCAATTACATTAGTTCGTATCGTCAGCCGGCACAGCGTGTCTATGCTGAAGAGCGAGTGACTTCAGGCAAGATATCCACTTCAGGAGAAGGCTTTATAAATGAGCTGTTGAGATGGAAAGACGATAGTCAAGATAAGTTTGCGCAGTTCGTTGATGCGATGAAGACGATTGGGCTGCTGAGTGACATAGAACCTACAAGACTTGGGGCCGGTCAATTTAAAGTCGATGTGCGTGTGAATGATGCTGATGGGTTGGCTAATCTTTCGGATGTGGGATTCGGAATCTCTCAAGCAATGCCAATCATCATTGGTGATGTTGAATTGAGCAAAGGCTCGACATTATACATATCGCAACCAGAGGTACATCTTCATCCAAGTGCGCAGGCTAAATTGGGAGACTATCTTGTAAAGCAGATAAATCATGGCAAGCGCTATGTCATGGAAACTCATAGCGAGTATCTGATGAACCGTCTTCGTCTCTCGATTGTGCGGGGAACCATTGCCGAAGATGATGTTAAAGTGTACTATATGAGGCAGGAGGGGGGCAAAACACATATTCATAAGGTCAAGTTCAAGAAGAACGGTCAGGTTGAGGGGGCACCTCAAGATTTCTTTGACACATATATGATTGATGTGATGGATATTGCCATGAGTGTGCGATGAAAAAGGACATATTCATAGATAATAACATTGCCTGTCGTTTTTCCAATCCGATGGATCCCGAGATGAAAAAACTTATAGCTTGGATCATGAAATATGAAGAGGGGAGTCATAACAATGCAATGTTAGTAGTGTCTGACAAGTTGCTTCGTGAATATATCGCATCTTGTCAGGGTGCTTATGGCGCGACGAGTATCCCAACTATTATTGGTAAGTTGACACGTGAGGGGAGATTGACAAAAATCACAAATGCCGACATCAAGGGTTTCCAGAATATATATTTTACGAAGACAGTTGAAAGGAATCTTCGTTCGAACCAGGAAGACAGAAATCATATTCCTGTAGTGTTGCTTTCTGAAAGGAAATTTGCCCTTACGAATGATAGAAACTTTACCTTTGACTTGGAACATTTCCCAGGCTTCAGAGTCTTAGTATCTTCCCGCCCTGAGAATTTGCCGTACGATAAGTAAGGTGGGCTTAATCTCCTATCCGTGAAGAGATAGTATCCTTTACAACTGCGAATGAACGATTTCATTGTTTCCATGATGCTTCTTGGGGCCATGGCGTCATCTGAAGGTTACCTTCCATATTGGATGACAACCAACCAGTACGGGGTGATGCCCGAGAGGAATGGCGGTTTGGCGCTGCTGCAGGCAAGCACACAATTTGATGAGTCCAAGACTATTTAGTACAGGTGTGGTGCCTCGTTTGCGGTGAATGGCTATAATACTCCACTCAATCCTTCATCCGGATCTGTGAATATGATGGTGGATGAGCTCTATGGGTCTATCAAGTGGAAGCCGTTTACATTGGATGTCGGAATCAAGCATAGGGACAATGATTTCATGGGCGCATCATATTCACTTGGATCATTGTCTGTAGCAGGAGGGCATCTTGTGCGTGAGTTTAACATTAAATTGTATAATTAATCCATAGTTCTTATTGTAATAAGTT
>ERZ1026844.336-NODE-336-length-37120-cov-308.562444_pt1 | contig 37120 bp, 53 predicted proteins | sample MGYA00380152_ERZ1026844 | MGnify/ENA primary metagenome ERZ1026844 (study PRJEB33269, sample SAMEA4719788) | human gut metagenome | biome: human-associated habitat; feature: organic feature; material: feces | place: Cameroon | collected 2013-10 ... | reverse complement strand
GGGCTATTCTTCCAAAGTCCATCGTAGTGTTCGCATCGCTTATCGAAAAACACGGTGTGGGGATTCTGTTTGTCAAACCACATGGTTCTGGCGCCACAGGTGGCATCAAGAATTTTCTTTTTGCACACAGTCATCCTTCCCGACCTCTTTCCATTAGTTTTTCACTTGCTCGATCCGATTTCGCAACCGCCGAACCTTATAGGCCCGCTGCTCCGCCACCGTGTCCTCAATTTTAAATTCGATTGCCATCTGATCGATCATAATACCAACATCAGCGATTTCCTCGGCAATGCTAACAAGTGTGTCACCATCAATGCGACCACGCAGGAACTTGCACAGAACATTCTGAAGCTCCGCCATTTCCTCAAAAACCATCGTGATTTGCGCCTGTGCACCATAGCAGGAAAGTGCTGCCTGGAATGTTTTTCGCTCTGCATTAGTCATCCTTATCCCTCCTATTCAATCCACGCTCGGTCCGGAAGTGCGCAAATCAGCCGATTAAAGTGTTTCATGCATTCTCCTCCATCGTTCGCTCCGCCAGCGCAATGTCAAAACTCGGTAACTGATTCGCAGCGTTTGTCAGTTTCGCTCGGATTTCCGATGGCATTGCAGCCAGCCGTTTCTCGCTCTCCATCCTTGCCCTGTAGCATCGCAGGAAGTTTGACTGGACAACCGTCTGTACCGTCCCCGCATCCATCATCGCCCACTCACGGAGCTGTGACGGATGGCCCACAAGCCGTTGCAGCGTCTCCGGCAATGCAGCAAATTCCTTCTCGCTGCCGTAGCCTCCGTTTCGCAATGCCTTTGCAATCATCGCCCACGCTTCGCCTTCCGTCAGCTCTGCGGTCTTGCTGACCTCGCCGATTGATGCGATAATCGCTCCGATGTGCGGAGGGAAGCCCTTCTGGTCTCCTGCGATGTGTGCTTTGACTGCCGCTGCAACCAAGTTCGCAGGGTAGTCTGCCAGCATCTCCGACCACAGGTTTACCACCGCTTCCGCATCCTGCCGTTTCATGTCCCTGTAGTAGCCGGGGTATGCTGCCTTCAAGATCGACATGACAGCAAGTGTTTCAGAACGGGTCATGCTCTCCCTCCTCTCGCAGCATCTGCAGGAACACATTGTCGGTTCCGTCCTGTGCCAGCTCGTCCTCCCACCTGCGCTGGTTCAGCCATGTCGCAGGGTTTGGGATGTACTGGCCGTTGTTCTCCGTCCATTGGCGGCTTCGCTTCTGTGCAGATATGGCATCCATCATGCGGTCAAAGGTCTGCTTATCCGGCTTGATGCGCTCAAATGCCTTTTCCGCTGCACCTTTGCCGACTTTCTTGGGATATTGCGCCCAAAATTCGGCAAACCGGCCCCCTTGGGGGGGTTGGGGGGTATTCGGATTAGGATTCGGATTCGTATTAGGATTCGGATTCGTATTAGGATTCGGATTCGGATTGGATTCAGGCCGCAGCTCGCCGCAATTCGCCGCAAGTTGCGGCAACTCGCCGCAGATTTCCGCAGACGGGGTAAAGCCGCTGTTTTTAGGCGGTTCGGGATATTTTGGTTTGCATTCTCGTATCCGTTGATGATCGGCCCAAGTCGGGAACCAAAAGTAGGGCTTCCCGTCCACCTCGTAGAGGGAAACGCAGCCTTTGGCCGCCAAACCGTGGAGCGCATCGTTGATATCTTTTGCAGTAACCCGTTCCCGAAGCGGGAATGCGTTGCCTTTGATGATTGCAGGCCGGGCATCTCCTCGTCCTGCATCGTCTACCGAAACAATAAGACTTACCCAAAGCCGAAACTCGAAATCCGTTAAGGATGCTATCTTGTCGCTTGTGCGGAAGCTATCCTTTATCAATCTATTCGGCATTCCTCCTCACCTCCCGTCAGAATGGGAGGTCGTTAGGGTCGCCCTCGACTTCTTCAAATCCGCCCTGCTCGCTCTCTGCGGGCTTTTCCTCTGCCTTGCCGGTAGATTTGCTTCCACCGAAAAGAGCTTCCTCTGCGATAACCTCTGTGGCTGTGCGCTTATTACCGTTCTTGTCCTCGTAGCTGCGGACTTCGATGCGTCCGACAATGGTGATAAGGTCGCCCTTGCCGAACCACTGGTTCACGAATTCTGCGGTCTTGTTCCACGCTACGATTGGGATGAAGTCGGTTTTCTCACGGTCACGGCTTCTGTCTACTGCAATGGTAAAGCTGCACACATTCTTGCCGCTGTTGGTCTGTTTCAGTTCGGGGGCTTTCGTAAGCCGCCCATTAAGGATTGCTTTGTTCAGCATTCTGTTTCCTCCAAATAGTTTGTGTAGAATTCCTCCCGGAACATCGGGATCGTAAAATCGTAGTTGTCGATACAGGCTTGCTCGCCCAGCCGGTGCAGCAAATCCATCACCTCTACACAGCCGTGTGCGTGTGTCAGGTGGCATGGCGTATGGCACAGGGAAACCCAAAGGCCCATGCGCTTGCTTTTGCTCCGCATGGCGTTGCCGAAGATTTCGTGCCGGTCGAGCTTTACGCCGGAGCGCTGGCACAAAAAGCACTTGGATGTGTCGGCCTGTACGATGCTCGGAGCGTAACCGTTTCGGTCAAGCTCTGCGCCCCAATCGTTTTTCATTTACCCCATTCCTCCTTCAGTAAGGCAAGCTCTGCCGGTGTTGCCGTCTCGATGCCCTGCTCCTTGCAATCCTCAACGATGAGATCGATGAGCCGAGACATCTGCGCTGTGTCATATGTGCTTGAGCCGTAGTACAGGATTACATTCGTACAGCCGGGGAGCTTACTCGGGAATGCATCCGTCAGCCAGCCGAGGCCATGCAGTCCCCACGCCTCCTGCAGCTCGTCCGCTGCATCCGACTTTAGGCACACGATGCTGTTCACGCCCATCTCCCGCACATAGTGTCGGTAAATTTCGTCTCTCGGTCTGCCGAGTGATTCTGACAAAGCCCCGATAAGCACCCAGCAATACGCATTTGCGTCGAGCGACCTCCTGTTCCTCACCTCGGCCAGCTCTGCGGAGTATGTCTTGCCAAGCTCCATGCCATCGAGGAAGGACTGTGCGGCTGCGGCATCCTTGGTATACAAGATGATGCCGTAGCCGTTTCGGTCTTTCGTCCAGTCTGCGGTCTCAAACCGCAGCTTTGTTTTCATTCTTTTCTGCCTCCTTCTCTACTGCAAAGGCTTTCTTCTGACAGTCGGGGCAGAGCTTGCGTCCGAACCGTTGCTCGCTGTATGCGGCAATCTCCTTTACAGGCCAGTTCTCACCGTTGCGCTTCTTGATGCTGAAGATCTGCTTCATGCAGTCGGTGCAGAATTCAACAGGGTCAGGCACTCGTTCTGCATCCTCTGGCAAATCCTCCCCTGCGTAGATGTACAGGCCGAGGCCGTGTCTGGCACAGGCTTTGGTCAGCGACCGCTGAATGGCCTTGTTGACGTCAAAGGATGTGACCTTGCTCTGCGGGATGGATTGGTTCTTGTTGTCCATGACAGGCAGGTACTCGATATGCTCGATGCCATTGACGGTCACGCCAGTCTTTACCCAGCAGCTCTGTCCATCGGTGTGATAAAACCATCCTGCCTCGTTCTCATAGATGGTGTAGGTCGCATCAGGATAACGCTTCTTCACCTCACCCCACGCAAACGCCCACGCAAGGTACGAAAGTCCGTTCTTCTTCTCGATCTTGTTCGAACAGTCGATGCTGTTCAGCTCTCTAAAATAGTTGGTCTCCATGTTTCCTCCTTAATACGGTCTGATATACTGTTCTGCTTCCTCGAAATACTTGTCACCATCGGCGTCGTAAGCGTCAATCTTCTTGATCTCTCCCGCCTCGTACTCATCGAGGAGGTCACTGATGTGATCGTCAATGCACTGGTCGCAGGATACGATCTCATCGGTCAACCTGCGCACATAGATGTCGCTGTGGATTTCCGCTTTGCAGACAGGGCAGTACCGATGCACCCAGTCCATGTAGTCATCTGGCCAGATGGCATCCGGCACATAAGGTATCGGGGTCATGCCTCAATCACCTCTCCATCCACAAGCTTATAAAACACGCCGGGCTTTATGGACTCTCCGTCCACCTTTACCAAACGGACATCTTTAACGGGGTATACATCGCCGTCCCAAGGCCCTCTTTCAGTGAGGACAAGCCAGCAGCCAATTGCGCCGGACGCCTTACAACAAGTGCCGGTTACGACCGCAACGGAATCTTTCCCAAAAACGGTAGCTTCGCTATAGTCGCCCGTGCTTATGGCTATGCTCTGGATTCCTGTGTTTGTGGCTTCGCCATGGGCGCCTGTACTGATGGCTGCGCTATAGCAGCCGGCGGAGGTGGCTTCGCTACAGACGCCTGTGTTGACCGCTACGCTACAGTTTCCTGTGCTTGTAGCTGCGCTATAGCAGCCGGTTGATGTGGCTACGCTACATTCTCCGGTGTTATCCGATGCGCTACGGTCGCCGGTGTTGGTTGCTGCGCTACGGTAGCCGGTGTTGGTTGCTGCGCTACGGTAGCCGGTGTTGGTTGCTGCGCTACAGTCGCCGGTGTTGGTTGCAGCGCTACAGTAGCCGGTCTGATTTTTGCTGCTCTCGGCTTTTTCTTTTATGTACTCAACCGCAGCTTTTACAATACCAGCGACACCGATCTCCGCCAGGAGCTTTATTTTCGTTCCGGCTCGCTTGCTGTCGTCTTTTGCTTCGTCCGTCACACCGTCAAGATCGGCCTCGAAAAACCGGCTATCTGCAGGGTTGTAATAAGCGAACACATCAAGCGGGTATTCACATCCATGGAAACCTTTATTGCATAGCTCCGCTTCCTCCTCCACATATTCTTTGCCAAGCTCGAATTGGAAGCCTCGGCATTTCATGTCCTTGTCGGTTCCTTTATAGACGATCACTTGACATCCCTCCCTTTATCGTGTATAGTTGTTGTGGTGGTTAGGTCTCCGTCTTTGACGGGGGCCTTTCTTTTTTTGTACTCCTCCTGCTGTCTGCGGATGCACCGCAGCACCCAGCCGGAGAAGCTCCCATAGCCCATCTCGATGAGCTGGTGCCGGAATTCCGCCATGTCCACAAACCCGTTGGGAACGCAGACATGGAGGTTGTACACATCCCGCTTGCGCCGCTTCTTCCCGATGAGCGCCTGCGCCTCCGGCGTCCGCTTGATGCCGTAGTATTCGGGGCGCTTGCACATACTGTCGAGGGGCTTCGAGTAGCCGGGGAAAATGCTCCTGATGGCTTCGATGCGCTCGTTCTGTGTCATCCGGGACACACCCCCATCAGGATGACCAACCAGCCGACCATGCTGGCCAAGGCCATGAGCATATACAGGGCTTCCTTGAGGAATTCGATCACTTCTTTACGCTTCATCTCGCACCTCCGGCAGTTCGGGGAGAGGCGCCCACCAAGCAACCTCGATGGCGTTCTCGGTGCAGTCCTCGTAGACATTGAAAAGCTGATGCTTTACAGCGAACGAAATTTGCATGATGGCACCGGTAGCGGTGCGGCACAGGTAGCTCCCGTCCTCCGAGGGCTTTACCTTTTTTGCGTTGAACCATTGGATGAAAGTGTTGTGGGTGAAATTCATATTATCCTCCTTAACTTAACCATCTTGCGAGGCTTGCTGCCGAAATGAAGTAGTTGCCTCGTTTGCTTGTTCTCTTTAACGGGATGTCGCTGCTCATCAGTTGTCGGTAGCCCATCCCTGTGTACTGCAGTACATCACTTAATGTGAGTACCTCTTTGCCCGGGAACCTCGTCATGACTGCTTCGAGGTTGTCCCGGTAGCTCTCCTTTTCTCTCGGCATTATCCCCCCTCCTTTTCTTTGATTAGCTCGTCCAGCGCAGCCATGAACCGCTGTTCTGCTCCCTTTGGGTTTCTGTGGCCGTTGAGAACCATGCAGACATACGCCTTGGTCACGCCAAGTTTTTCGGCGACCTGTGTCATGGTAACTCTGTTGTTGTGCATCTTGCCGACCATGTCGCCAGTCCATTGTGCAGGCATCCAAACTATCCTCCTTTCTTTAATTTTCTGTTGCAAGAGTAAACAAAGTATGCTATCATATTTATGGGATACATATTGCGCTACCCTGGCGGCTGCTGGGGCACTTCGGTTTACTCTGCTGACCATATTCATATTATACAGTTTACTCTGTTATCCGTCAAGGGGAAATGCGCAACTTTGTTAACTTTGTAGGCTTGCACAAATAAGGGGCGTGTTAACTGTGTTTTATGACAATTATTTGAGGCTTTGTAACTCTGTACGTAAAACGCCAAGTGCTGTTGCATTGGAAATTGGGCTAACAAAGCCATCTGTTTCCAGATGGAAGTCAGGGTCTATGCCAACCGATGCAACACTCCAAAAGGTCGCAGACTATTTCGGCATCACCGTTGACGAGCTTTTGGGCAAAGAAAAACAGCCCACCGAAGGTGAGCTGTCCGGGATCAGAAAAGACCTTATGGATTTCGCAGATACTTTGACAGATGAGAAAATTGAGAAATATCTTCGTCTAATGAAAACTTTAGAATCCGAAGATATTTAACAAGCTGCTCGTCAGACATCCGTTCCACCGCCTTTTTGAATTCCTCCTTTTTCTCCATTGGTGTTCCTCCTCTTTTGTCGATTATTGTCAAATAAAAATCCTTCCAAATTCAGTAGGTATTTGGTACAATTCAATTGTAACAAATTGCATTGCCGATATGTACTGACAAATGTTGCGGTTTGGGCGTCAAATTTGTCATGCTTTACGGACAAAAGTGCCCGGTAACAAAAAACAGGAGATGAGTTTGTGAATTCAGACGAAGAAAGGAATTGGGAAAACTTTTTGCTGGAGGTAGCCACAAAACGGCAGGAGCAGGGAATGACACACAAGGATTTGGCCGACAATGCCGGGACAGTTGAGAGGACGATCTCCCGGCTGCTTTCGGAGCCGACAAAAAATCCAAGCCTTTTTCTCGTAGCTTCCGTCTGCCAAGCGCTGCACATATCTCTCGACAAACATTTTGTAAAGGAAGTCTATAGCAAAGCCGACAGCCAGAGCAGCGAAGAAATGATCGAGATGCTGAAAGAGCAGGTGCGCCAGCGCAGGAAGCTGTCCAAAACACTCTTCGCAGTTATTTTCGTCCTGCTGGCGATGATGATTTTATACCTCGTCCTAATCGATGCAAATAACCTTAACTACGGTTTAATTCGGGATTAAGAACAGATGTTCTTTCCAAATATAATCGTACCGAATCGAAAGTACAATAAAAAGGACTGATGCTTTTGAGTAAACTAAAAGAGAAAATTGACGATGCAGGCGGCATAGGAGTCGTGCTTGGAGGAATTGCTTTGGTCTTCCTTTTATTCTGGGGCTCATACGGTCGTCAGTTTGTTTGGGAACACACTTGTGGGATTTGCGGGAAATGGAAAGCCATCGACACAATAAGCATTGAGGACGACGAAGAGATGAGAATCTGTTTGGATTGCCGTGATAACAAGGTGTTCTACTGCGACGACTGCTGGATGTGGTTCTATATGGAAGATTTCGGCGGATGTAACAACGAAACAGGGGAATTGTATTGTAAGGACAGCTATGAAGCAATCAATGGAGGTTCATGAGATGGATAACCATAGCGGGGAAGAAGAAATCGCGCGCGTTTTAACAGAGATGCCAAAGCCGCCATTGAAGCAGAGGGCTTTGCGCGTCATCGCGGGAATAGGCGCTGCCATTGCTTTTCTCGGCAGCCTTTGGCTTTTATGCCGATCCAGTGCGGCAAAAGAGGTCACTGCATTCATTGCAGGTGGGAATGGATATGTTGCCGGTTTTCTTGTTCTAATTGGGCTTGGCTGCGCTATCATGACGGCCGGAGCGGCAAAAAAAGGCGAGTACAGCTCACTCATTTTTGTCCCATTCGCTTGTGCGGGGTGCGTTATTGGCGCATTACAGGTTGGCAGCATGGCTCTTATCTTTATAATTATCGCATTCGTCATTGGGATGCTGTGGGTTATAAGTAATATCAGGGTATCCAGCTACTACAAGGAGGCTATGGAAGATTACCACCGAGTCCAGTATGAATTGGAGAAATACAAAGAGGATTATAGGTACTTGGTACATACTATCGAAAACCGGAATAAAGAGAATTAAGTTAAATACCGCCCCCGGCAACGAGGGCGGTTAATAATAGGAGGAGAGAAAATGCAAAAAGATTTAGGAATGAAGTGGCTAAAGGTTTGCAAAATACTTTGGTTGATTTATGCCGCATTTTGCATCTACTTCATTTGGGCCACTCTAATTAGTGCTGCTATTGTTTTCAGTGCGTTTCCTGTATATACTGTGATCTGCGCAGCATTATGCATCATCAGCTCGATCTTGACCGTACTGGCATACACTGCAGTTAGTAGCTTCTGCGCCTCTCGCTTCAAGTACATAATTGCGTTGTTTGCTATACAGCCTATTTCAGCAGGGGTATGCGCCTATGGTAGTTTAATTATAGCGGATTTTGGTGCACGACTCGCAATATCCGGAGTCTGCTTCTTGATAAACGCATTGGCATGGTCACTGCCAAATATTATATACTTTATGCACAGAAAGCACCTATTTACAGGGACAGACCCATACAGCGATATAAAAACCCCACTTACTCCTGACGCCAGAGCAGAAAGCAAGGTGGAGGAAGATGCACCGCAGCATGTAGGGGAAGTTCGAAGGGTAAAAGTCACGCCAATAAGAGTTTCTCCGGGAAAGTCAACAGATAAGAAAAACGCAACGGCAGAGAGCGCAAAGAATAAAAATAATAAAAAGAATATTCTAACATATTCGCTTGCCGCTTTGTGCCTTGCCCTCGGCATTTTGTGCGTTTATCAGGGAATACAGATAGCTGATCTCACGGGGAAGGCGCTCCCGTGGGAGACAAATAGAACTGTTCTCGTTACAGCGTATGGTTATGTGGACAGCAGGTATCATAACGGGAATTGCGCCTTGAGCAAAAAGAATGTGATGAGAAAGATGTCGGAAAAGGAAGCCATATCGAGCGGGTATAAAAAGTGCCACGCTTGCTTTGGTTGATGGAGGCATACGAGGATGCTCTGTAAGAAGTGCAAAAAGGTATTGCAGGAAGATTGGCTCTACTGCCCTTGGTGCGGTTTGAACGCCAAAAAGCCGCCAAAGCAGACGATGTACCGCAGGGATGACGGCCTGTACGAGAAGAAGGTCACGATAGACGGCAAGAGAATAGCGTTTCGTGCCAAAACGGAAAGGGAAGTAATTCAGAAAATCGCAGCATATTCAGTTGATGCAAAAAGTGAAACAACAGCTCTGTTCAAGAAGTATGCGGAAGACTTGGAACGGTCTTGGGACGAGCTTGCATATAACACCCTGCGAAGCTATAAGCCTGCGCTGAAAAGATGTGTCGATTACTTCGGGGATATGCCTGTCGGGGACATCACGCCGTATAGCATCTCCCTGTTCCTCTCCAAGATGGCCACCACCTATTCGCAGAAGACAATCAAAAACCACTTGAGCATGATTTCGCAGACGCTCGATCTCGCAGTCATGAATAATGAGATCGCCACAAACCCCGCATCCATCAAGTATAAGCCGACCGGGAAGAAGCCGGTGAAGCGCAAGGAGGCCGCAGAGCAGTACGCCGAAGTCATCAGACAATACTGGGACGAAAGCCTGTACTCATGGCTGGCGTACTTCCTACTGAACACTGGTCTGCGAAAAGGCGAGGCGCTGGCTCTCCAGTACAGGGACATCGATATGGAGGAAAACATCATCTCCGTTTCCAAGAGTGTGTACTTCATCAGTGATAACCCTTACATCAAGGAGCCGAAGACCTCCGCCGGGATACGGTCGGTCATCCTCCCGCTGTGCGTGAAGGAAAAGCTGAAGCCAGGCAAACCGAGCGATTATATCTTCTCCACGGATGGGGAGCCCCTGCACGAGCATCAGATCGATGCCGGATGGGATAGGTTCTGCAAGGCTCACGACATGGGCGAATGGATAAAAGGTGCAGGAGGAAAAAACCGATTTAAACCGGCGGTCACCTTCCACCAGCTCCGGCACTACTACGCTACCAAAGGCTCGGAGCTTGGAATCCCACGAGAAGTCATGACAGAACTGATGGGGCATTCCTCTTACATCGTTACGGAAAACTACACACATATCCGAAAGGCTGCGCTGCAATCCGCTGCGGAAAAAATCAATGGCACAGAAATGGCACAGTAAATATGGAACACCTATTGATTGCTTTGTTTTTTTATGGTTCGAATCCCTTCGGGTCCACCATATCACAAACCAGCAGAAATGCTGGTTTTTCCTTTATTCATGCGGGTTTTCAGCATTTTTATTCTTTGCAAATCTTGCTGTTTCTTGCGGTATTTTTGCGTATATGTGGCACAGTAATGGCACAGTAAAATACCCCCTCCGTAACTGGAGGGGGTATAGTTGCTTTTAGCCCTTGAGGAAGTATTTATACACCGGGTTGCCGCCCTTGGCATATGCCTCCGCTTTAACACAGCGGCTATATGTGCTGGATGCAACATACTTATTTCCAAGGAGATTCTTCTGCGCTTTGTATGTGGAGTACTTATACAGATGTTCAAGGACATCTACCCTGTCCTCGTTCGACATCTTCTTATACTCCGCACTGTTTATGAAGGTCTGAATCTCCTTGTGCGCTGTCTGCCCCTTCACGATGCAATATTCTTCATACTGTTTTGCGTTCATTTTATAATCCGTTTTATTGTTCGTGACGGTCTTTCTGGGCTTGGAGGGGAGAACAGCCGTATCCTCCGTTTCTTCGTAAAGTTTGGTCAGCGCCACATCAACAGGATCGTTGCTTTCTTTGGAATAGTAACCGGGGGAAAGCATATTGTACGCCAACCGGCCAAAGAAGCTTCCGCCGGTATTCTCCTGTTTGTTGCCCCACAAATCGATACGAGAAGTAAGGGCCTTGGAAGCGAAGGGGATCTTGGCAATCTGCTTGTCGCCAAATACCTTTCCCGTCTGCACAAAACCCTTGTAATTTGGGTCATAGTAATATGCATTCCGGCTGATATCATCTACCGCACGAGCAATCTGTCCAAGGATCGTTGGGTTTGCCTGCGACAAATAACCAGTAATTTGGTTCGTCATAAACGATACTATCTTCGAGTCGGAGCTGTACTGGCCATTGGACAGCGCAGAGTTTACGCCCTGCAGCATTGACATCTCAAGCATTGGTTCAGATATTGTGGAAAACACATCCGCCAAAGTCGCAAAGGAGACTTCGTCACCGTTTTCCACCGTTTCGGCAACTGCAGCGCCAGTAAAGAGAGGCAAGGAGAAGGGGGCCAACCAGTCAATCGTATAGTACTTGTCGCCGATGTGAATGGCAAAGCCCTGCGCTCCTCTGTCTTTCTTGTACTTGGATTCTTTGTCATCGTCAAGGGCGCCTGCAAGAAGCCCCAGCGATTGCAGGAAATAGCCAAGAGCAAATATTCCTGTCCCGGTAAGGCCGGCAGAAAGAGTGTCTATCGCCTCTGCTGCGGTCTTGTTGCCCTTCTTGACATCGTAGACTGCTTCCTTTATGCCCTTGATAAGGCCAATGGGGCTGTACTCAACACCCCTTGCGAGAATGTTAATAGGGGTCTTTGTGAACGGCATAATGCCTTCTGCGATGGCTGTGCCTACATACCAACCCGCCTTTGCACCTTTTGTTTCAGCGGTTTGTGCCTTCTTCAAAAGGTTCCGCTTGATTTTGTTGATAAAGGATGCAAGCTGGTTTGCATCTCGGAATGTTGCTTTCTGCGCTTCCAAGATGGCGTAGGCTCTTGCCTTATTCAACACTTCCTGCGCCTGCGGAGTATTCCGGGTGATCTTGTCGTAGTCCAAATGGTTGGCATACAGATAACCGGCAAGGGCTCTCGCATAGTGGTGTTTGCTGAAAATCTCATCGCCTTTGTCCATCGCCTTATTGGTCAGCTTCCGCCAACCTTCAATTGCTTTTGACTTGAAGATGGTTCGCTTTTCCTCTATGCTGCTCGACTGGTTGTACTTGCCTCCGCCTTGGATTTCGTCCACAACAGTGTCAAAGTCTTTTTCCCCAAATTCCATCAGCCGTTTTCCAACATTGGTTTTTGTAAAGAAAGATGACTTCGTGCGGCCGCCATTGCGGATAAATGCCTTTTCCATCCCAGCGGCAATGAGGTTCTTTGTTGCAACCAAAGGCATAAAAGCTGCATTGCCTACAACATTTCGAACCTGCGTGCGGATATTGCCGAGCATCGAGAGATAACGCCATGCATTCCACTTGTCCCATGCTGTTGCCGGGATTTGGTCTGCAATGTTCTGCTCGATCTCATCGATAGTCTCATCAACCGCCTTCCCCTGCTCTTTCGGGTCTTTGATGTTTTCGGCTTCAAGCAGCTTTCTGGCAAGCCCCTCATCAATCTGAATTGGGTCACCGCCATTGTCCACAATGTTCTTATTCATCGTGTCCACCATGCGGTTGAGATAATACAGTTTGCCGGTAGGGGTAGCTTTCTTCAAAACCCGCATTGCCTGTACGACTTGACCGGCTCTGGTGGCGGCAGCAGCAACATCTGCAGCATAACGCATGGCGTTCTTTACATCGCCAGCTTTTGCAGCCTCCATATAGAGGTATTCACCGAGAACAAGCGTTTTCTTGTCAAGCACCTGATCTCCGTTCACCGCATTGGTAAACAGCTCGTCCGCCTTGCCATAGCCATCCTTATCGATGATTCGCTCGGCATACTCTTGTGCCTTTTTGTCGCCGATTACCTCGTACCCTCTTGCCCCTGCAAGGATTTCTTTTGCGTGTTCCTCAAGCATTGATTCAGGGGTTTGACTTGCTTCAAGAATCGTCCGAGTGCCGCGGGTAACCTTTTGCCCATTTACGCTGGTGGGAACATAAATATCCCTTGCTGCTTTTTCACCACGCTTAAATGCGCCTTGCTCAATGGCGAGTTTCTCCATCTCTCCGCGGAAGCCGCTGCGAAGATTGGACAGCTTTTCATTGTACTGTGCAAGTGCTTCGGTGTCTGTCGCTCGTACTTCGCCACGGTATCTTTCGGAGATCGCATTGTACTCATCCATGTAAGACGCAAGGGCTCTTGCCTTTTTCTCTTTGCTCTGCGCTTCGGAAAGGTCAGCAATCAGTTTCGCTTCTCCATCTTTCCAGGCAGCCGTATTCTTCGCTTCCGCAGTTGCCTGCTGGCGATAGTCAGCAAGCTGCTGACGGATGTTCTTCACCTCGGCTTGTGCAGCCTTTAGCTCATCGTTTGCTTTCTCGGTTGCTTCGGAAACAACCCTGTCGATGTCGGCCATGTACTGGGCATCTTCCATGAGGGAGTAGCTGCCACCTGCATCTTCTGCGCTATTCGTGCTTTCCGTTCTCCCCTCCATCCCATCAAGCAAAGCCTTCTGCGATTCGGACAGCCTGTTGTAGGCTTCCTGTGCGGAAGGCTTTCCTCTTAACTTGTTCAGGACTTTGCCGAGCCATTTGTTGATGCCTGTTGCGACCTCTGCGTTCTTTGCACCGATGTACTCCATGACCTTTCTGTCGTTCAATACCTCTCCGCTGATGTCCGCAGCGACCTCCTCCAATGCAGCATCCATGTCAAGCTCGATGCCGTTGCGCTGGTACAATTCCTCTTTCGCCTTTGCGATGCCGTCTACCATTTCTGCGTATGTCGGGTCCTCCGTAAGCGTCTTAATCATGCCTTCGTACTCGTTGTGGGTAACGAGGTCGTGCAGCATCTCATGGCCGAAGGTCACCATCAGCGGGTCTGCAGAATTGATGTTCAGGTAGATCGTACCGTCTCCGGCACGATAGCCGTTTGCCAGTCTATATTTGCCGTTCACATTGATTGCGCCCTCGTACCACACGATGGTCTTGCCGAGGAATTTCGCCGCACCTTCGACAGCATTCACCGCAGGCTTCTTGCTGTTCGGAATTTCAGCCTTCTTGTAGCTGATTTCGCTGTTGCCACGGACATCGGTATCAGTGATTTCACGCACATGGCGTTTGCCGTCTATATCGATATCGGTGTTCTGCTCGATGGACAGCCAGCGTTCCAGGCTCTCCTGCTCAAGCACATCGGCTTCCGCTTCCGCTTTGGCTTCCAGTTCGGCATTCGCCCTTTCTGCCGCTTCGGTCATTCGCTCCGTGTACTCCGCTTCGGATACGACCTGTCTGCCGGTCTCGCCCAGCTTCTTGGTCGCCACCTCGATGGCAGCAACATCCGCAGCAGGGTTCCCTGTGTACTCAATCCCCGCCAGCTTCGCAAAGGACTCTCTCGCAGCAGGGTCGTTGTAAACCTTCTGTGCTGCGCTTTGGTTTGCAGGAGCGCCTTGAATTGCGCTGTTGTAGGCTACTTCCCCTGCGTTGGCGGGATTATCTACCATCTGCGAAAAAGCCTGTTCTACGCCATCCTGTGCTGTTCTAATAGCAGCTTCCTTCTGCTTACTGAAAACCTCGGTCATAACCGATTCGGGAGTGGGTTTTACACCCAATGTTTCCGCAGCCTGGACGATGGCGTTGGCGTTGTTCATCATCGCCTTCAGCTCCCTTACCGAGAGCTGTGTGATATCCCCTTGGATTTTGGAGAGGCCGCTTTCTGCATCGAAGGACTGGTTCGCCTCGAACAGTCTGCCGAGCATCTGGGGGGTGGGCTTCTTCTGCGCTTCCGCTGCATAGATCGCAGGGGCTGTTCCTTCACCTTTGCTCAAGCCTTCCTCGATCTGCTGCTGGACTGCAGCGGGGGATTTCTTGAGGGTCTTGCCCAAGCGGTTATAGTTGACGGCTCGTGTCGTTGCGTTCGCACCGCCCAAGACGCCACCTGCGAGAGCGCCGAGGAGCATATCGTACCAGATGTTGTCCCTCTCGTCACTTTCGCCGGTGAGGGCCTTTTCAATGGCGTAGTTCACGTCATCTTCGATGCCTTCCTCCAATCCTTCAGACAGGGAGTCACGCAGCAGCTTTCCGCCGACAGAATTGGCGAATGCGTACAGTGCAGGGTTCTCCGTTACGAGTTTCTTTTGGAGAGCCTGCCCGACCTTGCTGTCCCATGCCTTGCCGTAGATACCGCCGAGCTGCTCGGAGCCGTATGCCGCAAGCCCTGCGCCTGTAGACAAGGCAAATGCCATGTCGGGGTTGTCGTACTTCTCCAATGCCTCGGCAAACTTGTTGCCGGCAGCAGATGCCGACATGAAAATCAGCCCTGCCTGTGAGCCGGGGGCAACAACATTCAGCGCAAGAGAGGGAACCATGTTGAAGATGGTGTTGCCGAGCTGGAGGCCGAGCCGTTCCAAGCCGTGAGTGCTTTCGACATTGCGCTCGTGACGGATCTCTGCTTTGGTCTTATAGTCTGTGATGGGGACTTTGCGCTGCGTTGGTATCCCTGCAAGCTCTTGGGCTTCGAGGCCGTTCATGCCGCTGTCAATAAGGCGCTTTGCTTCCCACGCCTCCTCTCTGCCGGGGCCGTTCGCATAAGCACCAAACTTGACAATGTCCTGCCCAAGCCCCTGAAATGCGTTCTGTATGCCGGCAAGAGCCATGTCCCCCGCCTTGAAATGGTTGTCGTTGGGGTTGTAACCCTCAAGATCTTCCATATTCTTTTGGGTCTTGTATGCAGACCGAGCGTTTTCATACTGGTATCCCAGTTCGGATGCAATATCCCGCTGCTCCTTCGCCTGCTGCTGCATATTCCCTGCACGGCTGTATGCGCCAGCCTTGATGAGAGCATCGTCACGCTGCTTTTTCAGCGTATCGACATTCTGTTTCATGGTTTCGCTCTGCTTACGAGAAGAAGCCCCAGCAGGCGCAGCCTGGGTAGGCTGCGTGCTGGGGGAAAGAACAGTATGCTTAATCTCCTGCGAGCGGTATGGGGCCATTAAGTTTTCCATGTCGCTTGCGGAAACCTTTTGCGGGGAGCTGCCATCGCCGCGTGCGGTATTGTTGGCGTTTCCGTACATAAGGCCCTGCATTTCTTCGGCTGTTACCTTCCCCATTTTGCCCTCCTTATCCATAGCGGCGGTTCCAAATGTCGGCTGCCTGCTCACTCGTGTATCCGAGTTTTGCCATTGCCTGTGCAAATGCCCTAATGTCGCCCGTGTCGGTTACCCTTGTCCCGGTTATGGTCTTAACGCCGGGGGCTTTTGCAACCCCTGCGGAGTAACTGGCCTGTGCGTTCATCTTCCCGGTCTGCGGCTCCCGGTTCGCCTGAATCATGTCAAGGTATGCCTGATTCACCGCATCGGAATAGGCGTTATCCGCATCGGCAAGGCTGCTGTTATAGCGGTTGTTCAGCCGGACATAGGAGCTTTCCGCAAGGCCGCCATTGATTCCCTCACGGGCCAGCTGCCCGGGGAGGTTCTTTAGCGCCATCTCTTTGGCAATGTACGCTCTGCGTGCGTTGTCCTCACGGTTCTGCGCCGCCTGCTTTTTCTGCTCCTCGTACATCTGCTGATTGTATGCAAGGAGCTGGTCATAGGCAGCGGTCTGTGCATCGAGCTGGGCTTTCAGCGAGGCAAGATACTGGTTCCTCTCACTCGCATCTTGGTAGGAATACGGGGTCTCGGTCGTTCTTCCGAGAGCACCTGCTGCGGTTTCAAGGAGGTTGAGCCGGGAGTTATCGTTTCTCCAAGAATTCGCCAATTCTTTGCCGGACAAACCGAGGACGGTTCCGGCGCCATGCGCTCGAATAGAATTCGATACACCTTCACTAACACGGGGGTTGGGCTTGCTTCCACCGTCATTCACCATGTTCATGTTGCTTCTATTCGCCATATTACCCCTCCTTCGCCGCCGTATCGTACTGTTCGATGGCGGCTAAAATTCTTCCACGCAATGCCTGTGCGGATGCGTGTTCGGTTCTGTACTTCTCTTTGATTTCTTCCAGCTCGGCGGCCAGCTTATCATAATCGCTCGGCACCTGCGTATCGTCATTAAGATACTGCCGCACCAACGCCAAAAATGCGCTCCAGTGCGGTCTGATATAGACAGGGCAGTCTTTCCTTGCGTACCAGTCATGGTGCTGGTAAACTGCGGTTTCGTCCAAGCCATGCCGTTTTAGAATAGCAGCGCAAAGTCTTGCACCGTTATCTTCGGCAATCCGATTGTACTCGGCATCAGTGCCGTCCATGATGATCTCGATGGCGATAGTAGTGCTGTTGCCTGGGCCATAGTTTCCATCGGCAGCGTGCCAGCCGACCTCGCTTTCGTCAAGGTTCTGCCATGCTTCGTTCTCGTCCACATAGTAGTGGACACGGACAGAACCCATGTTGCAGTTGGGATACGTTGCTCTGGTGTACTGCTCGGCCATTGTGGTTCCGTTAGGGATCTTGATGCGCCCGGTATTATGTATCGTGACGCCTTTAATCGAAGAAAGCGGACGATTGGCCTTATAGGTCGTGCCCTTGCGGTATGTGTAACCACCTTCCTTAACATCACGGTTCCACACCGCAGAATCCGGGATTATCTTCTCACAGATTTTTACGCCGTTATCATAGCGAACGTTATCCGGTGTCAGGAAAGCCATTAGGCTTCCCCCTTTCCTTCGGCATCCAAAATAGCCGCATCAGTGTGTTTGACCATGCCGGTAGTTGCTGCATCATAAGTACCACCGGCAGCCAAGGCCACGATAACAGCATTGAGCAGGCACAGGATAACGCCCTGCACCGTCAGCTCGGCTCCCGTAAACGCTTCTGCGCCCACGAGGATAAGTGCGGACACGATATAGGCCAAGAGGTTAGTGTTGATGTTCCGCAGGGGGGTCTGCTTCAAAAACTGGGTGATGATGGTGACCATCATGACTGCACCTGCGTAAGTACCGAGGGAAGTCCAAGTTACAAATTCGTTCATATTCAAGCTCCTTTCTTCTGCTCAAGGTTGGTTACTCTTTTATTTAGGGCGGTTGTCCGTTCCTCCAAGATGGGGATTCTCTCCGCAAAGCCGTTGTGCCGTCTTACCTCTCTTGTAAGCTCGTCCAGCTTCTCGTTGGTGACGGCTCGCTCGATATCGGCCTTGTTGTCACGCTCCATGTTGCTTTTGTTATTTGTTATGACCACGGCAGCGACCGATGCGATGCCAGTTACGATTGCGACAATAACGCTCGGCTCCATAGGCTTACACCTCCGCAGTATAAGTAGTCTCCACAAGCATCGTCAGCTCGCTGTACTCGTCATCGGTCAGACGGTTACAGGCAAAAAATACATCCAGCTTGCCCTGTGCTTCGTCAGCAGTCTTGTAAAACTTCTTCTCAATCAGCTTTTTCATCATCTTATACATTGTTGATGACCTCCATATCTTCTTGGTATTTTTCTTCTACTGCATCAGCGATAAGCTGTAACAGTTCGTTCACTTCGGCTTCCTGCTTTGCTTTTACTTCTTTGGCTTTTTCGGTATAGTAGCCCATTTAGTTCACCCCCATAATGTTAAGTGCGTTAAGCATATCCTGATAGGTCGAAGAACCATCAAGCTTTGTCCACTTGTTTGTGGTGGTATCGTACAAGTAAGCATCTTTCTGCACCGCCCATCCATCGGTATCGCCAACCAAAACCTTGATAGGATATACGCTTGCAGAAACATCCTTTGTGTTTAACGCCTTCCAAACAGAGCCATAGATATCAAGAGTAATAATCATGTTGTTGTTTGCTAAAGGTGTTTGAGCATCACAGACATACAACCTTGACGAATACGGCATATAAATATGGCCATCATTATAACACCAAACATAATTTCCCACATCTAATTCTGTGGTTATCTGTTTTATTGGTTCAGCAGAAAAACTGTTTGTTGCTGCGTCATACTCGTATATCTTTCCGTTTGTTGCGACAACATACGATTTACCAGAATAGAAAAACGGAACGGAGCTTCTATTTACAATTGCAGACTTATCTGATGGTATCGTCGGTGCTTCTTTATCAGCGGTATATGTGTCAAGATTATATCGATAACCAAGGTCACCGAACGGATATGGAGACACAACTAAATTACTGGTTATCGCACATGGTTTTGCTTGCACATAACTCCCTGGTTCAGCAAAAATTTTTTTGAGAACAATTGTATCACTTGTTGTGTCGTAATACCGGATGTAATTTCCACCTTGTTCATTAGCACCATATAGGTCATTTGATTGATAGTTACCGCCTGCAAGGATTAAATACTTGCCATACTTAAACAGCTTGCATCCATCCCACCAAGGGCCGCCAGCAGACGAAGTGTACTGAAGTTGTTCACTTGACCAAACATATGTTGTTTCTCTTGTTTGGATGTTAAATTTTTGAACCATCGGTCCACCAGCTTGATTGTAGCTCGGTGGGCTCTTAAAACCGCCAAATATGTATATATATGAACCATTCCGAATACACCATGGGATTGCCGTCGCATAAACAAGTGTCTGTGTAATTTTACTGATAACTCCACTTGCTGTGATATGCCATATATGTTTGCTGGCCAATGGCCCATATGTAACCCTTCCTTCACCACCGCCGAAGCAATACCAACCACCATTACCGTCATCTGCAATTCCTGAATATTGAGGAATACTCGCTTGATTTCCGTTCGTGTCAACGATATTGATTGTTTTAGAAGCAAAATCGCCAACATCAACACCAGTCTGCAATGAAATATTGTCCGGCTTCTTCGCCAGCGGAACCCACAGCTTACTTGTGTCTGCTGGAGGTGTGGAGCCAAAGTCAATGTTCAAATCAGCTCCACCGCCACCCAGCGTAATGGGATTTCCTAAAATACTCATATATTCACCCTTTCCGGGGTGAGTATTTAAGTCACCCCTAATATATTTAGTGCGTTCTGCATATCTGCTACATAGCTTTCACCCGAAAGAGATTTCCACTTGAGGTCCTTGCTGTCGTAGAGGTATGCGTTTGTTAATTGTGCAATGTTGTTGCTGTCACCAATGTAGGCATTGATTACCTTTACCCTAAAGTCAGTATCTTTGGATTTAAGTGCTGTCCACAGCCCATCGAAGCCGTAGTCCTCTTGGAGGAACAGGTGGTTGTTGGTGAGGGGCGTACTGACCGTAAATCGGTCAATATCAAGGCTATCGCTAAAACCCGTTGAACCAGTTAGAAAAATATTATACCCATATAGCCACGTAATACAATATTTTCCCGATTTTGGTCTAACAGCATCAAGAGTAATGACTTGCTTACTCACAGTATCATAGCGATAGATGGTATTAAACACCGTGCCAGAAACGTTTCTACCACCGAAGATGTAAATGTACTGACCAAAAGCAACTGCATTTGTGTCATACATCACTTGCGGAAGAGTTCCATCGTGAGTCCATGAATTCGAGGTTATATCATAACGATAAATAGCATTACTCTTTGTGTTACTATAACTGCCCCAATAACCACCAACAACATAAATTGCATTGCCAATACTGCACACGCCAAAGTTAATCATTCCCTGTGGCATATCAGCAAGCGCACCTGCTTTGTTTTTGGATACGTCAAAATACTTTACATCAGGCCAAACATTACCCGCATTGGCGAATCCCATGGAATAAATTATTGTCCCGTGTCCGATGATGGTTTGACCTGAATTGGCACTGTTATCCATAAGATTTACCAATTGATTATAGTGGTAAGTCCTACTTGCTATATCAAAATAACATAGAGAAAATGTTAAAATGCTCTGCCCACGAGCGTGTCCCCAGTAGTAAATTTTGTTGTCAATAACCGCTGCACCCCTTGCACCAGAGGCGTCTATACTATAATTGTTCGTATCCCCTCCATCACGCACAATAGGACAGGTAATCGTTTCCCAAGCATTAGTTGCAGTATCGTAGATTTGCATTTTCGAGTCCGGCGCAGGCGCATAGATTTTACCACTGTGGTATACAGACGAAGGGCGCGTGATAGTAGGAGTTGAAGGTCTCGTTTGAACTGCGGTTGTCATATATTCGCTACCAATTTGCAAAGTCGGACTACACTCCACAGCATCAGGCTTTGTGGCCAATGGCACCCATAGCTTGGTGGTATCAGAGGGAGGATTTGTACCGTAATCAATGTTGAGTTTTACCCCCCCCCGCTGGTAACAATTGGATTACCATAAATTACGCTCATGCTGTTACCTCCGTAATCGTAACCTGTACGGTCATGTCTGCGTTCGGCTTATCGCCAATGCATTTGGCCGTAATCGTTCCGTTGCTGTTCTCCATCCATATCGCAGATGTGCCGCTGTCGATGAGTACGCCGAGGGAGGTAGCATCCATTTGGATGTCTACCTTGCTGTTGACGGTGATGCCGGAAAGGGTTACAGTCTGCGTATAAGGGCTTGCGGTTCCTTCCCACCCGGCAGCTGTCAGGGTAACGCCCGTTTTCTTTACCTTGCAGGCGTTGATGGCGTTCTGCTGTGCGGCAGAAACAGGCTTGTTCTCATCGGAAGTGTTGTCCACATTCCCAAGACCGACCTGCGCCTTTGTAACTCCGTGAGGGTTGGATTTATCGGTCACATGGGTATACGGAGCCTGTTTTACATTATCCACATTGCCGAGGTAAACCTGCTCCTTGGTCACGCCGTGAGGGTTCGACTTGTCCGCAATATGGGAAGGAACCGCAGCAAGGGACGAATTGAATGCCGTCTCCGTACCGCTGTACCCGCTTTCTACTGCGGTTTGGTATGCGGACTTGCCGTCTGCACCGGCAACACCAGCGGGGCCTTGCGGGCCTTCGGGGCCTACTACGCCCTGTGGCCCCTGAATGCCCTGCGGGCCTTGTGCGCCGTCTCTCCCTGCCGGGCCTGTCGCTCCTTCCTTCCCCTGCGGTCCCTGAATACCCTGCGGGCCTTGCGGACCGATGGGGCCTTGCAATGCGCCGACACTCACCCAATCGTTTGCGGTCTCGCTCCAGATGTAGCACTCGCCGTTCTCACGGACAAAGTACATCTTGGTATCTCCGTTCGGGATTGCATTCTTGAGAGCCGCTACGGTCGGATAGCTGTCCTCGATATACAGGCTGGTTCCGTCTTTCCCTGCGGGGCCTACGGGGCCTTGCGGCCCAACAGGCCCTTCAGGGCCCTGCACGCCCCTCGGCCCTTCAGCACCAGTAGCGCCGGGGTCGCCCTTCTCACCATTTGGGCCTTGGATGCCTTGTACGCCCTGCAAGCCCTGCGGGCCTCTTGCGCCCTGTGCGCCCTGTGCGCCCTGTATGCCTTGCGGACCCTGCGGGCCTCTCACGCTGACAGACTGCGGAGCAATTGCGGTGTCTTGGATGGTAAAGGACATGATGCCGTTTGCGTCCACGCTCGGTACGATGACAGGGCCAGTTGCGCCGATGTCGCCCTTCTCGCCTTTCTCACCCTGTACGCCCTGCGGGCCTTGGTCGCCCTTGTCACCCTTCAGGCTGGTGATGACGGTCTGCGTTCCATCGTCAGATACAACACCGTTCGTGAATTTCATGCGGCTGCGCTGCGGAGCGATCGTGCCGTCAGGCTTAACGATGACATGGCCGGAGGAGCCGGTCGCTTCCCATACCACGCCGTCTTCGCTCGTCTCAAGCACCTTGTCGCCATTGAGACGGATGTATTTCACATTGCCGGAGATGAGTCTTTTCTCAAGCTCGGCCTGTACTGTGCTGGCCACGCCGTTTGCATCAGTAGCTCCTACACTCGCAGCAGAGGTCAATGCGTTGAGCGCATCCACAAGGCTGTTGTGCGCAGGGATAACGACCTCACGCACAACAGCTTCTACCGAGTATTGCATCTCGCTGGCAGAAAGGTTCGGGGTGGTATCCTGCCCGATTACACCGACTCTTTCCCCAGCGCTATCAGTAAATATCGCATCCTTGGTATACTCGTTCCCATCGGACGCTTTGATTTTCTCAAACATAGGTTACCCCCTGTACTTCTTCGTTTCTCTGTACTCTACTGCGATGTTCTCGATGCCGAAAGGCTCTGCATTTGCATTGGAGAACCTGAAACGCACCTTGTCGAGGTTTCGCATATCCAGCTTCCTGCCCAATACCTTCGGGGTCGTATCCGTACTCCATGTCCACTTCGACCAGTCGATATCGTCCCACGAGAAGAATCTCGCCGTCCTCGCATCGGTCAGGATGTCAATCCACTTGCCGCTGCACATCGCAGAGGCGTTTACGCTCGTCCGAACGAACGCAGACAGCCTGCACGCAAGATAGCGGAAGTGCTTGCTGGAATAGAAGGTCTTGCCATCGATATCGGGAGTCTCCCATTGGCACATAACAGGCTTCATGGTCGTCCCGTCCAAGGTATCGTTGTAGGATGCGGTCGAGGTCTCATCCGTATTGAATTTGCAGACCTTACCATCCGCTGTGCCGAAATACAAGTCGCCGTTGCTGTCCCATATCACCCTTGCGGGGATACCGGTGAGATAGAAGCACTCGTACTGATAATTGGAGTATGGCTCTCCCTGCTCATAATGCTTCTGTAAGAGGTCGAGGACATACACCCCACTTCCTGCTGCGATGAAGTAAAAGTCTTTGTGTAGGCAAGCGTAGGCGTTCAAAATGTCGTTCTCGGCCAATAGCTTCGGGTTGATGTAGAAGCTGCGGCTCTGCACATATCTTTCGCCTGTTACATCGGATGCGGTCAAGGCAAATATGCCTGTCGAGGAAAGGAACAAAGGCTCGTTATCGGTCGGCACGAAGCTATGCGCCGCGATGGCGCCATGGCCTGTGATGACATTACCGGTCTTGAAGGCAAAGGTTTCAATGGGGTTGCCCAGCTCGTCTTTGTCGGTTATTGTCGAGCCTGTGCGGACATAGACTGCGCCTGTGGTTCCGCTTTTGTGCGCTGCGATCCTGTCGCCCACGATGGAGTAGCCTACGATGCGCTCGCTGTCCTCGCCCAAGATCGAGTAGGACAGGTCGGAGAAATACGAGAAATCGTTCTGCGCAGACCAGAAGTCACGGTTCTTGAAGTTCGGGTCGCCTGTTACGAACAGCCTCGTCCCGGTCTCGCCGTAGACGATACAGGTATCGCAGTTCGTGATACGGCTGCGGCTCTCGCTGCGGTCTTTGGATGCGGTGATGTACACATTGTCTGCGCCCGCCAAAGGGGATTTGCCCGGAGCGGCTACGAATGTCACGGTGCCGCTGGTGCGGTCTACAGTAAAGTCGGTAGTCTCCACCTTGTCTACGAAGGAACCGTCAGCTTGCAATATCTTTGCCGTTACAGGCTCGTTATTCAGGTTTTCGAGGGAAAGTTGAAATGTGGTGGAGGTCGCCGTCTTTTCTCCTACATAGAAGCTCTCCGTCCATTTGTCGGACATGAGGTTGATGTCCTCGTAGGTGATACCGCCTGTACCGTCAGGGTTCTTGTTGATGACGATCCTCGGCACATATGCCGTTTCGGATACATTCGCCACCTTGAAGGTTCCGTCATGCGTTACCTTGTAGTAGTGCTTTCCGTCCAAAAGGTACAATGCCTTGTCGAAGTTCTTCCCAACGGAGAAGGCATCGTTCATGTTGGATGAGATGAGTTCTGTACCTGCGTACAGTTTCGTCCCTGCATGGATGATGTCCACATTGTCAAGGGAGTAATGGCCGTTGATGCGGCCATCGTATTCATTGGTTTTGTAAAAGCCCAAGCGCTTGCGGACTCGACCGGGAGAGGAACGGATCATGTTCTCGCAGTTCGGGCTTCTGCGGGGGTCGATGTTCGTTGCCCCGCTTGAAAAGTCGCAGCCGTAAAAGTCGTTGATGACTACTCTGCCGGTCTCCATCGCTTTGGTGCTCGGAAACCGCATGGAGGAAAATTTCATGCTCTCCCTCCTTACATCATGTATACTGTCTCGATGGTCTGATGCTTCTCCACATCTTCATCGGTCATCGCTCCAACCAGCTCGGCAAATCTGCCTGTGAGGTACTGGTTGAGGAGCAGCGTCTCGTCTATCCCGCTTGTGGCATCGATAGCGAGACGCAGGGGTACTAACGGCACTGCCTTCGGCTCTACTTCGATCTCCGCAGAGCCGGGTGCGCCGGAAAGGGTCGTGTGCCTGTGCTTGTACTGGATGTCAAACTGCCCACGATAGTGATAAGGGATGGCGATGTGGTATTCGTCCAGTCTCCGATAATCGGAGAAGTCACGGAAGGTCACTCCATCGCCGGAGAACAGGATCTTCACGAGGCCGTTCATCTGCTCCGGCAGCTCGTACCTGTCCCAAGGTGTGTGTTCGGGAATGTTTTTCGATGGGTAATCATAATACCCTGCATTCCGCACCCAGAAGGGGTACTCGGAAGTGATGCGGATGCTGCCCTTGAACGACCCCGAAAACCGCTTGAAGGAGTCCTCATCGATGGTCTGTGCGACTCCATCAACAGACATCCTCGCATGGCCTGTAATTTCAAGTGAATATGCTTTTGCGTCCGCATTGGAGAAGATATACTCCTCGCCTGGATAAAAGCTCTTGCAGGGGAAGAAGCTCCCCTCCATGCATTTGGGGGGCGACTGGACGATGCTCACGGATTTGATGATGGGGAATTGGGACTCCACCATCGCAACAGCACCGTCCAGCAGGTGTTCCATTCTGTCCTTGTAGTCGGCGATAAAGCCGTTGCTTGCCGCTGCGCCGTTTACGGTCGCTTCATCCAGCCACCGCAGCGCACCGTTGATGGCATCGTTCTTGTTCATTCAATCACCCCATGTATCCTGCTTCTTCAAGAATCCTGGCGACTTCTTCGGGAACATCTACCCATTCGCCACGCTTGATCTGGTAGGTATAGCCGTTGATGCACACAGGCACTACGACATCTTCTTTGTTCAGTTTGTCCTTGGGCAGCCGGATTCGCACTTTCTTGGATTTCGCCAGCTCTGCGCCGGTCTCCTTCTCTACGATCTCTCCGATCATGTCGGGATTGTCAGCCTTTTTGATATTAGCCATATTTACTTTTCCTTTCTGTAAAAGAAGGGAGGGGTGTTACCCCCTCCCTTGTATTTGGTTAGGCAGAAGCCATGGACTGGATGCAGACCATCGCCAGCTCCTGCAGACGAACAGTGACAGCCATCGCTTTCCAGCCCACCGAACCACGCTGGTTCAGGGGGTCCTCGGTGCCAGCAGAGCCGGTGGGCTTGATGATGATTTCGGGTTTGGAGGAACCGTCCACATCGACTACGCCGTAGGCATCCTTGCCGACAATCAGAGTTTTGTGCAGTGTACCGGCAGAGGCGGTAGTGGCATCGGTGGGACACATGGTGGTCAGAATAAAACGGACACCATGGATACGGCCGATCTCGCCCTTCATGATGTTCTCTGCACCATTGTACTTGGAGATATCCTGCCACAGGGAATCGTTCTGCAGGTCGTAAGCGACATCAGGATCGCAGAAGCCTACAAAGTAACCGCCCTCCAGGGGCTCGGCGTTGTTGTTGCGCAGAGTGCGCACCGCTTTCTTGATCTCCTCGCTGTTTACCACCTTACCGGCGGCAATAGCGGCAGCGGAAGCAGCGCCGCCAGCAAACTGCTGGGAAGTGCCCTTGAAGATGACATCCGCACAGCGGGTCTCAAGGGTCTTGGCGGCGTTCTCGCCCATCAGCGCAGCGGACTCCGTGAGGACGGGATCGATGCCGACCATGCTGATCTTGTCAGACAGGCGAACCCAGTTGCCCTCCTGCGCCACGGTAGCGGTCACAGCGGTGATGGACAGGTTGTCGCCGTCAGGGGTTACGCCCTCGGTCAAGGATGCCGCAGGTACATCAAGGGAGTTGAAGCGGCGGAAGTTGATAGTATCACCCTCGTTCTTCGGCATGGGGCGCTTCTGACCGTACTTGAGGAAGGTCAGATTGGGCAGCAGCCGGGACAGCAGGGTGCGGTCGTAAAAGGTTCTCTGTTCAGCGGTAAGATTACCGTAAGTCTGGGTAGTAGTAGCCATAGTTTTATACACTCCTTAATTTCTTAATTCCCCCCGGAGTGCAGCTTGATACAGCTTTTCAAAGTCTTTGTCCGACATCTTCATGTAGTCGGCTTCGGTTTCGGGGCTTTCGCCCGTCAATGCTCCGGGAGATGCTTGTGCGTTGTTGTTGATTCTTCGGAGCGTGTCTTCCTTTGCCTTGTTTGCAGCATCGTTGGCGAGGTCAAAATAGCTGTTCGCCAGGATTGTGTTGAACGCTGCATCCACGCTGCAGGGCGTCCCCTGCCGTGTGCAGTAGTCCATCAATTCAACCACTTGGTCTTTGAGCTTCGTGAATGTCTGCCCTCTTACAGGGTCAGCCTCCAGCTCTCTCATGCGCTCATTGCTCCGCAAGCGGGCAATCTCCGCTTCAAGTGATTGATTTCGGTAAGCTGATACGGGGTCGGATTGTCCGTCCTCGTCCAGCCGCTGCATCGCAACAAAGGCTTCATACTCCGCCTTTGTGGTGATGGGTCTGTCATTGTCATAATGATTGGTCAGGCCCATGCTGCGTACAAAGTCGTCCACGCTCTTTTGGGATGCTTCTTTGATTCTCCGTGACACACGCTGTGTCTCGGTCGGTTCTTCCTGTACCGCAGGTTCTTCCTGCTCGACAGGCTCGGTTTCCTCTACTGCGGGAGAGGAGTCGATATCTTCTTCGATATCTTCATTAGCAGCAGTCATGATTTCTTCGTCCATAAATTCCTTTCTGTGGCGAGGTTCGGTTTGTTCCGTTTAGCAGCCACTTAAAAATTGGTTATCCCTCCAAGGGGTTGGTCACATAGGTCGGTGTTCTGTTGGTGCATTTGGGGTTGATGCACTCCAATTGCAGCTTGATAAATGCCTTGGTCTCCGTGTCGGGGGATTTGTCCCCGGTAAAGGACAGGTATTTGCCTGTGATCCGCATCTCTGCCTTACAGTTTGGGCACAGCATTGTTGCCGCCTCCTTTGTACTTGTCTAACGGGGTTGGGGCTTTCGGGATATCGGGCAATGGCACGTTGCCTACTCCCGAAACGCTCTGCAGCCCCTCGATGTTTTCTTCGGGTACTCCGGGCATCCCCATCGGTGCCGGCTGCATCTCCCGCATCCGCTTAAACTTCTCCTTAAACGGGGCTACATTCGGGTCGGACAGCTCAATGTACTGGTCGATTGTGATATCTCCCCGGTCAAGCATCTTGTCCAAGGTCGCCTGTGCCAGCACCGCAGAATACTCGGAGGAGGCTCCTACATCCACCTGCAGGTCAAAGTCGTACATGGCGTAGTCCGTACCCGTAAATGCTCTGCCGGATACCTCGTCCCCCATCTCAATGACGATTTCCCGCTTGTCGGAGCAGTATGTTTTGAAAAACTCCATCCAAATGCGACCGATCTCCTTGACCGCGTGCCAGAATCGGCGCTGGATCTCGTTGACCGGGGTCTGCGCTTGGTTTTGCAATGCGATGATTGCGGATGCAGCCATGTTTGCGCCCAAGGACTCGCCTGTCGTTACCTCGGTCGTGCCTGTTACTACACGGGTCAGGTCGATCATGTCGTTGCTGACCTGCGTGGCAGCGGACGAAAACGCAGGAGGCTGCAGGTATGAGATCCCACCGTTGGAGTAGTCGGTGACGATCTCCCCCGGCTCGTTGGTCAGCGGCTGTCTGATTGCGCCGGGCTTTGCCACGATCTTCGGGAAGCCCATCTGCTGGATGGCCAGCGCCTGCATTCCGTACATGAAGTTAATCAGTTTTTGGTTGGGGATAAGCCCCTCGATCTCGCCGATGCCGTAAAAACAGGCTTTCCGCAGTTTCCAGTTTAATGCCGCCACAGGGTACAGTTTGATGCGGACACGGCTGCCCCGCGGGGTAAGAGGTACCGCCTTGCAAATCTCTACGCTTCTGGTCGCCTTATCGAATACGACCTCACCGTTCTTGCGGTAATACTTTGTCAGCACCGTGACCTTTTCGTTTTCCTTGCCGTCCAGCTCGATTCTTTCCGCTTGATAGGTGCTTGCATCCTCAAATTCATCGGGACAGATGTTTGCCACCTTTTCCGCAGGCAATCCCCTGTCCTTTGCCATCTTGCGTACAGCGCCCAATTTGAGCCGCTGGGCGATGATGAGATAGTCCTGCTTCTGCACATCCCGGAGCTGCGGGTTGGCTACAAAAAAATTGAGAGCATCCACGGTTTCCCCACGAAGCTCCCCTACATATTTGTCGCCTGTTACGCTGGTGTCCCAGTAAAAGTGCCATATGCCTGTGCCGTTGGTCGCTGCATCGTCACACGCCTCGTTGCACAGCTTGTCCATGTCGGCTCTGTCCCAGATCGTCCGGGCATACTCGGTGCAGTTCTCGGCGGCGTCCTGATGCATTTGGTCAAGGATCTCATTACCGCTGGCACTGCCCTGTCTGTAGACGATGCTGACAGGCTGGTCAAGCACGCTGGAGCGCTTGCTGCGGACGATCATGTCCACGATGTTAAGGACAGGTCTCGGCAGGTTTTTGGTGCGCTCGGTCGCTTGCGGCCACTGGTCGCCCTCCTTAAATCGCACAAAGGTCGGGAATTTGGTGCTAAAGCCCATCTTGTTGTGGTACGCTACGCCCTCTTGGTATAGCGTCCACAGGGTTACATCACTCATATCAATCCTCCGGGCCGTTAAGCCACTCGTTGAATATCTTTGTTGCATATTGCTCCTGCGCCTTCGGATCGTCCCCTAATGCCCACAGAATCAATCGCTTAAGCCATCGTCTTACCATACCTGATACCCTCCTTGTTCTTCGGTCTGCCGCAGCTCCGGCGGCAGCTTGTACTTTGTAACCGGCGGCTGTCCCGCATACGGTCTCCCGCTGCAAAAATACCTGATGGCATCAGGCGCATGGGTCAGCTCGTGCGGCTCGGTCGCTACATCGTTTGGTTTATGGTCATCGTACTGGACCATCGGCAAACAGCGGATAACCTGCTTACAGTTGCGGAAAAACCGCAGCCCTGCTATCCTCGTCTTGTCGCCGGTTATGATATCTCTGCTGTCCCTCGGCTTGAGCCACTCGTGCACATCCTGCCAGCCGTTAATGCGGTCGTTGTCCACCTTAACCAGCGGAATGTCATGCTCCATAAATATGTCCGCCACGCTGCGGCCTGTGTCGTTACGCCTGTTCCACAGGTCGGGCGGTGCAAGCCATTGCTCGATCTTGTCATCGCCGTTTGCCTCCTTGATCCGCATGGCGGCATCCGATGCAATCAGCCCTGACTCGTATATCTCTCGGTACACGTAGCCGTTTCCATCGCCGTCAATGGCGATCCAGTAACCAGCCAACATATCAAGGCCGTAGTCCATCGCAAAGTAGCGTCTCCACCAGTCAGGGATCTCGATGGGGTCTATCACATGGATATCGTCACGCCACTCGGCAAAATACTGTCCTGCAAACACATTCCAGTCGCCGTCCAGCCATGCCCGGCGCATATCCTCCGGCAGCGTCTCCAGCATCCGCACATATTCGGGGTCCTTATCAACCAATACCGTGTTGTCGTATACCTTTGCAGGGATAAACTCGTAGTCATCGGGGTTTTCCGCCGCCGTATAGTCCCGGTCGATAAACAGGCGCTTGACCCAAGCGTGTCCGACTCCTCCGGGGTTGCAGGTCAGATACATCCTGTGCGGGAAATCGTTGGCGCCACGGTTGCTGGCCACAAGGTTGTTGTACATAAACTCGGTGAACTGTGTCGCCTCGTCCAAAAACATTACGTCGTACTCTTGCCCCTGGTACTGCAGTACATCGGCTTCGGCGGCGCAGTATCCAAACCAGATACGACTGCCGTTTGGGAATATCATCGCCTTTTCCGAGTCCCGATAGGTTGCTATATCGGGTTCCAGTACCTTTCGCAGCTCCAGCACATGGTTTCTCCACAGGTCGCCATATGTCCGGCGCAGGATCAGTATCTTGATACCGGCATAATTAACAGCAAGCATGGTGGCTTTTGCTCGAACCACCCAGCTCTTACCGCCGCCTCTGGCACCGCCGTAGCATACCCTGCGCTTTTCCGACAACAAAAACTGCTCCTGCTTTGGATTTGGTGTGCCTAAATTAACCGTCATTTGGCATACTCCTTTCCATTGCCGAGCACGATTTCAATTTTGGGGATCTCGCCGCCCAGATCAATCGGTTGATTGGCCTTGCCGTATACACGGTCAAGTACGGTCTCCGCGCATTTTACCCTCGTTTCCGTCTTTTCCAACGGATTGTTGAGCGTGTCCACCAGCAGCTTGACCGCCGCAGGAGTCGCCGCTTTTAGCATCGCTCTGGCGTCTTCGGGGATTTTCGGTCTGCCGTTTGGGTTCCTGCACTCGCCTTTTTTGGCCGGCTTCAGGTTCTCCCACCCTTTGTTGTACCCTTTCTTACTTTTGGTATCTGCCATCTTCGGCACCTCCTTTCGTTTTCTTCCCGCCCTATCCCTCCCGGTGTCTACTATGCCGGGCTACCATATCTTATCACCACACCACCGTTATACGCTTATCGCCATGCTTGTTACAGCCTAACAGCAATGTCTGTGGCTGCTCTGCATCACTCTCACTGCTTGGCAATAGCATCTTGCGTGCTGCGTACCCGCCGTAATGCTGCCATGCTGTGCAGCTTACTACGACTAATTGTTTTGTAGTCACCTTATTGTTTTTGCTGTCTACCACGATCTTTTTGGGCTTGGATACCGTCCCCTTGTGGGTATGCCCGACTATCAGCGCGTCAATGCCCTCGATGGTGTTTGCAAATCGCTCGTTGCGATTGACCGTTGCGCCTGTATATATTCCGCCGCCGGAGCCGTGCGTTACCGCCATTGTATAGGCCACTAGCGGCGAGTCCCTGTTAGTGCGTGTCCCAAGCTGGAGCTTGACAAATGCCACATCCTCTGCATATCTGTCCTCCAGATCCAGCTTGCACATGATGTCGCCCATGATGTCCTGGTCGGTGTCCTTAACCGTTCTTGCCTCATGATTGCCAGATACCGCACACAGGATCTTGTTTTTGATTGGTGTCAGCATCTCCACCATCAGCTTTTTTTGCTCCCTCGGCCGCAGATAATCCTCAAACGGGCTTCCGGCTGCATGGCGGGTGTTGTTGTTGATTAAATCCCCGCCGAGTATCACATAGGCGTCCTCTGCTTCAACACGGCGGCAGAAGTTTTCCCATCCTACTTTGTCGTGCAGAATGCTCCCAAGATGCACATCCGACACGGGATATATCTTTGCGGCTTTTCCCGGCAGCCTGTGGCATATCAAATCCAATGGTTTTTACCTCCTTTTGTGTAATACGCCTTATATTGCTTTGTAACTTTGTGCATTTATTCCTATATTTCTTGCTATTTTGTGTTGACAAATGTGTACACATATGCTATACTGAATACAGTAAAGAAAGCCAATCACAAGGAGGAAGAAAAATGGAGATTAAACTTAAATCTTGGTTCTATGACAAAACAGAGGATACCGCAAAAGCGTACAATGTGTTTATCGACTACACCCGCAGAAACCCCGATATCGGCACCAGATACGAAGAAGACGGCTGCGTTTTCGTAAATGTTGAAGAAGTTCTCGGAGAGAGCGAAAAAGCAATGAAGGTTCGCCTTTCTTCCGGCGCTATCGACGGATCCGTGAAGGGCTGGACCACTTGGATCCCCAAAAGCGTATTTACAATCGTTGAAGATTAAGGAGGCATCACAATGAACAAAACAGAAATCATTCATGTAAGAGTTTCCGCGGAAACAAAGAACGCACTTTCCGCACTTGCAGAAAAGGAGGGTTGCACCATGTCAGCCGTTATCGACTCCTTAATTGAGCAGGCGGCAGAAAAAAGCGGGGGTATCCGTTCAGAAGCTTGCGAGAGAATCCGGAAGAACTGCATCGCCAGACTTGAAGAGATCGAAGAAAACACTGCCCCCGCGAAAGATTGGGACGAAGCATACGGAATGTTCAGATCAAAGGATCTTTATCAAAGCCGCTTAAAGCTGTGCGACATTTTCGATAGCCTTACAGATTCCGAAGTAAAGCGCTTATCTGAAATCCCAGCTTATGAATCCAATTGCATCTCTGTAAAAGACATCAAGCTCAAATATGGGCTATCGTGGTCAGACATTGACTTTTTGAGAAAATTATCTTGGTAAATATCGCAACAAAAAAGAGCAGGCAGAAATGCTTGCTCTTTTTTGATCCCCATGTAAAATGCCGAAGCCAAAACTGCGGGGGAAGTTTTTTGTCAAAGAGGTTTGTTAAAAGGAGAGAATGGAGCACCCGGTAGGATTTGAACCCACAGCCAGCTGATTACAAATCAGCCGCTCTACCATTGAGCTACGGGAGCAGGTTGCCGGGATAAGCCCGGCGTTGCTGTATGGGCTTCGCCCATTATATATTATAATCTATTTTCCCCTGTTTTTTGTCCCGAATTTGTCCCAAGTTTTACAGCTCGGTCACACCGTATCGGCAAATGGTGTATCTCTTGATGGCCTCGTCCATCCTGCGGTACAGCTCCGACCTGCTGATGTGCAGCTCGTCACATAACCTATCGATGGCATTGTACTCCCTGCGCATGACAGCTACCTCAAGGATCCTGCGCTGCTGGTCTGTCAAGATTGACAGCCCACGATCCATCTGCCGCACTTGCCACTTAACCAGCTCATGGTTGACGGTTAGGTTGTCCCTATTGCAGATTGCGTTTATGATGCGCTCCTCGGCGGTCGAGCTGCCGCCCTGTACAGGTGTGGCATCCATTTTGGGCGACCTGATGCCCTCCATTCTGGCGGTCAGCATATCGATCTCGTCCTGCAGGCTGTCGATGGCCATCAGCTTTTCGTAATACCTGCCAAGTTCCCACTTGCAAGCCTTTTTGTAGTCTATCATTCATCGCCCTCCTCCATCGCCCGTTTAATGGCATCTGCGTTTTGCTCCACAATGTCCAAGACAATATCGCTCTGGATGTTGTTGGCGAAAATTGCCTTATCTTGTGCGTCTGCGTTCCAGTAGCCTGTCATGGTTTCCCCATCGTCAACTGTTGCTACGATGCACGCGGAGCGAACATCATGCTCGGTCAAAGTTCTTATCGCATTTTCCAGCCAAGGCGCATACGGCAGCTTCGTAATGTCCTCACTTTTCATCTTGTTTTGCCCACCTCCCCGGATTCGCAAAACCAATCCTTCGCGACATCGATTCTGTTTTTCTTGCAATATTCCCATCTATCCACGCCGTTATCTCCGGAATCGAAATATTTGCAGTCTTTGCATCTGACCACCGGCACCGCATCAACAGCTTCCTCCGCCAGCATCTTCATCCACTCACAGTCGGAAGGCTCACAGTCCATTCCCGGATACATTCTGTCGCAGATACTACAGATAATATCCACTGCAGTTTCATTTTTGATGTATGGCTTAATCATAGACAGCCTCCTTTTCGTCCATAGTCGCTCCGCAATGGGGGCAGAAATTGGAACGCACTTTGTTCTTTCGGTTGCACATGGAGTAATCCTCTCTCCATACATTCTTGTGGCAAACAGAACAATACACCCCCGCATTGGCGCAATCGGTCAACGATACCCAATGCCCATGTTCAATAGGCTTCATATCAACGAGCTGCACATTGGCGATGGGCATTTCATTTATAGCTTTTATCAAATCGCGATCCCGACAGTCGTACAGTGCAAGCACATCCTTGACATGCTCTTTAAGGACATATTCACCCATTTTCTTCACCTCCGTCCATCTTCGTCCCGCAGTTAGGGCAGTATTTGCTTTTGTAGCAACAAAAGGATATAGACAAAAATGGAGCGTGTCTCCCACAATTAACACAATACCCATTTTCATCCCATCGACCATGCACCACTGGGGCAACATCGGCAGCAGGAATATCTGCCAGCACTCGTTTTGCATCTGCCATTGTGGCGTTTTGGTCAGTTACTTCCAATGCTGTCAACTTGGCAATCGCCGTTCCCCGGTCAATGCATTCAGCCATTGTCAGCACCTTCCTTTCTCTCGCCGTAGGAGCAGAAATCCTCCGGCGCAATCTCCATACCAGTAGCATTACAAATCAAGAAGCCGCTAGAATTAACCGTTGCATTTGCAAGATATTTGCAGTCCTTACACCGCACCACGACCTCTGCGTCTACGGTGGGCATTTCCTCAACCGCGTCAGCAAGCGCACAAAAAGTTGCAAATCGTTTTGCAGCTCTTGCGTCAACAAGACATTCTGCTATGTCGGCCTTTTCGTTAAATTTTTCAATCAAAGCATCACCATCAATCAGCCGCACCGTTGCCACCTCCGTCCTTAATGTCCATTTTCGCCCCGCAGTTGGGGCAGTATTTTTGCATTATCTCTCCACGCAAGTTTGCATGGATATTATGCCAACTTCCACACGCAGAGCATCTACAGTTGTCGTTTCCACAAAGAGGAGCACCAATCCACCGTCCATGCACCACCGGAGCTGCATCGGCAGCAGGCAGTGCTTCAATGCGGTTTGCCAGTTCTATGCAATCGTCAACAGTGTCAAGGTTATGTTTCCCGCCGTCTATTGCATCATGTCCATACTGCTTGATTAGTGATATTGCTGCGTCACGGTTTATGTATTCAGCCATCGTCACCCTCCTGTTCCAGCTTAATATCTCCGTCACTCACGGCGGACACCATATCGCACATGTGCTTAATTTCCTGTTCGTCCAGCCCTAATATATCCGGCTCCCCATCGCTGTTGATGCCTTCTTTCAAAAGCACAATGTCACCCAAAATAGGAATGCAATGCCTATCAAACCCGTACAAAAAACTGCCGAAAACGTTTATCGGGAGATTACGAAGCATCCCTTCTTCGTTGACTATCATGCAGTAAGTCTGCTCCAATCGCATCGGGTGCACGATTTCAATCCACCCTCCAACAGCATCGCCAATGCTCCGGTGTGCAGGCTCGGAAAACTCCTGCACCCGCATCTCGTTCTTTGTTGTGATTACAATCCCTTTCACTTTTCTACCTCCTGCATCCAGTATTCTGTTTTACAATTGTAACAATCTGCATCATAGCACCCAGCACTTGGATTATAGCCATCAATCAATTTGGGACATAAAGATACAGCTCCGGTGTACAATACATCAGCGTTTGGATGATGCTTCAGAAATTCACTGTTCCGTGTTTTTATTGGATGTTCTTTCGCCCATTTCTCGACAATCGCAACAGCATCGGCAGCATCAGTACATCGCCTTCGGGTTTGCAGTCCCTACAGGCTTACCGCAAATCTTGCACGGTTTGTTCTTGTCCCTCTCTACTCCGCACTTTCTAATGGTCGATCTGACGGAGTTTTGCTTGATGCCCAAAATCTCTGCGATTTCCTTGTTTGACTTGTTTTCCCGCACCAGTCTTTCAACCAGCGCAATCCGTTTCGCTGACGGCATCCTCTCCACCTCCTGTCGCTTTTCTGATTCTCTCAACGGCAGCGTTCCACCGCCGGGTGAATTCCGCTCTCTCACGCGGGGTCATGTGGTCTTTCTCTTTCACAGCATCCTTGTTTGTCACTCCAAAACCTCCTCGATTGTTATTTCTGTCCGTGGGTTTTTGGGGTCATATGCCCCACGCAGCCGCAGCTCCACATGGTCAAAGCTGTCGTCCGCTATCACGCCTCGGTCGGTCAGCCCGTCCATCAGCATCTTGCCGTTGTAGTTGTCCGGGTCGTGCCGATGGCGGGTCGGAAAGTAGTAGGTGATGGTCACTATAACCTTATCCATCGGCTTTTGCTTTTTGCAGTACGCTCGCATCAGGCTAATCCATCTCTGCTTTTCAGCCCGGTATTCCCAGCCGTTCAGCCGTCCTGCGTACTTGTTCAGCGATGGCGGAATTTCGGGGATCGTGATTTTCATGCTTCCTCCAATTTCATAAAGCACGCCCAAAATGTTCTTGATTGCTTTCCGCTTCTATGTCCAAATAACGGTTCTTGTCCAATCGCCTTCCAAACCTTGTTGGCGGGAATGTCATACTCTGACCACTTAAAAATTAGCACACCGTCTGGTTTCAGAACCCGCATACACTCCCGGAATCCATCTTGAAGCATTTTCGCCCAATTTTGATCCAGTTTCCCATATTTTTTTACCAGCCAAGATGTTTCTTTCGCTCCTGTTAAATGCGGTGGGTCGAAAACTACCAATGCGAACGAATTGTCTTCAAATGGCATATGTGTGAAGTCTCCGACCACATCCGGGACAACATCGAGTGTGCTGCCCGGGCTATTCTTCCAAAGTCCATCGTAGTGTTCGCATCGCTTATCGAAAAACACGG
>ERZ1026844.335-NODE-335-length-37129-cov-7.800993_pt1 | contig 37129 bp, 40 predicted proteins | sample MGYA00380152_ERZ1026844 | MGnify/ENA primary metagenome ERZ1026844 (study PRJEB33269, sample SAMEA4719788) | human gut metagenome | biome: human-associated habitat; feature: organic feature; material: feces | place: Cameroon | collected 2013-10 ... | reverse complement strand
TTCCCAGAACCAAAGCGTTAATGAAAAGATCAAAAGATTAACTGGTTTAACCAATAAATCCCCTTTATAGACAAAAGGCGGGGAGTCTATCCCCGCCAAAATCTCTTTATGCATTCTTACCGCAGCACTTCTTATACTTCTTACCGCTTCCGCAAGGGCAGGGATCGTTGGGATAAACCTTCTCCGGTTTGCGAATTGTCGTGGAAGCTTTCTGCTCTTTGTAGAGAGCCTTGCGTTTTCCCTCGTCAAAAATCTGCTCCCATTCGGGCAGATTGTACAGCCACTCAGCATCAGCTGCTACCATATTCTTGTATAAGAGTTCTTTGTCAAAATCAAGGCTGACAGCGGTATCCTCTTCCATCTCCTCGATGGGGTTGGGAACCTTTAAGGAATCATTGATTCCATCCAGGAAACCGGTCATGGTCATCAAATCCACTCCGTATTTCTCTGCCAGTTCCTTTACGGTCCCGGAGACTGCCTCGTCAGGATTCTTTAATAATTCTGCATAAATATTTTTTTCCAGCTGGAAATATTCGGTCCACAGCGCCTGCAGTTTCTGTCTGTCTACGCTCTCAGAATACGCCATGTCTCTCCACTGCTCTAATAATGCCATTTCTTACCTCCATACCAGAGTGTTCTTGACAGAACAACTCAGAATTGAATTCAGTATATTACAAAATCACGGTAAAGTCCAGTTTTTCATAAAACTTTATCCCTGCCCGTTTTCTTTCCCTTCCTGTTTATCCTGAAGGATATCCAAAGACGCAATGGTGTGCTTCTGTTTCAGCCAGCCGTACATTCCGATATAGATCCAAAGCAGAATCGGAAGCCCGATGGTGGCTGCGATACAAGCCTGAAATAATCTTCCCCAGCCTGGAAAATCAAGGCATGCCACGATAAAGGTAGCTACATACATGGCAGCCAGCAACACGATACAAACAATGGCTGCAATCTGCTTTGCACTCTTCTTTTGCTTCTTATTTTGTTCCTTCATGATTTTTCCTTTCCTTCCTCCGCGCTATAACGGACAATGACCAGTTCCACACTCATCTGATCATCCATACGGCCGGTCTTCACTGCTTCCTCCGCACTGACACAGGCATTAACTGCTTCTCTCAGATAAGAGGTTTTAAATTTGGATGCCTGTCGGACATATTTTCCTGCAATAAAACTATGCAAGCCAACCTTCTCCGCAATTGCCTTGTCCCCGTATCCCTTAGCCGACAGCTCTTTTACCTGTAAAAGCAGATTGAACTGTCTCGCTATAAGAAACAGAATCCGCATAGGAGGTTCCTTCAGGGTCAGCAGATCATAATAAAGGTTCAACGCCTCCTTCTGTCTTTTCCCTGCAATGGCATCCACCATATCAAAGATCTGATTTGTGACCTGTCTGGTGCAGATCTCATTCACATCTTCCTCTGTCACCACATTCTTTTTCATGCAATAGCATAGGAGCTTTTCCATCTCCGTCCGGATGTTGCTCATATCCGTGCCCGTATGGGTGAGAAAAAGGTTCAGCGTATTCTCAGAAATCTGTTTGTTCTCTTTTTTCAGCATGGTCAGCACCCAACGTTTCAGGGTTGTCTCATCCTGTTTTCCAAATTCAATGGCACCGCCATTCTTTTGAACAGCTTTATACAGCTTACTCCGCTTGTCCACCTCGGCTTCCACAAATACAAAATACGCGGTGGGCGCCGGGCTGTCCAGATATGCTGCCAGTTCCTCGCCGCCCTTTTTGAACAATCCGCTGTTCTCCAGAAAAATCACCCGCCTGTCTGCAAAAAACGGCATGGTTTCTGCCAGATCAATGACCTCCGGTACAGGTACATCCTTTCCTTCATAATATTTAAAATTCATGGTGTCCCCATCGGGTACCAGGGCATTTTTAAGTTTGTCACGATATTGCTTGCGCAGATAGTCTTCCTCTCCAAAGAGCAGATAAATCTGCTTAAACTCTCCGGATTTTAAATCTGCAATAAGTCGCTGCATCTCTACTCTGTTCTCCGTTCACACTGATCTCCATTTATAATTGCCAATACCCGTTCTGCTGCCGGTGAAAGTTTTCTTTTTCTGTCTGTCACCACACAAAACTGGCGTTTGGGAATAATTTTATTAAATCTAAGTTCAAACAGTTTTCCGTTTTCCAGATCTTCTCTGGCAAACTCCTTCATTACGCTTCCCACACCCAGATTACGAAGAGCAAACTGAACGATCATATCACTGGTGGCAAGTTCAAACTCCGGCTGCAGTGTCACTCCGTTTTCCCACAGGAAACGATCCATATAACTGCGGGTACTGGTTCGCTGCTCCAAAGAAATAATTGGCATATGCTCCAGTTCCTGCAAATCCAGCATGCGGTTTTTGTAGGCGATGAACCTGCGTCCTGCCACAAACACATCCTCAATTTCCCTTACCGGGATCGCCTGAATGTTTTCTCCTCTCTCAAAGGGAGTGCTCACCACGCCAAAATCAATCTCCCCCTTTGAAAGGAGTTCCAGGGTCGCCGGTGTGGGTGCATTGGTAACATTTACCTTAATGGCAGGATAGCTCTCATGAAAGATTTCCAGATAAGGCAGCAGATAGAATCGCAGGGTCATATCACTTGCCCCGATCCGTACTTCTCCCAGATCCAGGTTTAACATTTCCTGCAGCTTCCGTTCGCCCTGCTCCACACTTTTCACCGCCTGCTCCGCAAAGGGGTAAAGCAGTTCTCCTTCCGGGGTAAGCCGGATTCCCCGGGAAACCCGGGTAAAAAGCTTTGCTCCCAGCTCCTCTTCCAGAAGCTTTATGGTCTGGCTGACCGCAGGCTGGGAAATGGAGAGCTCCTTTGCCGCCACCGTGAGACTGGCATGGTACGCCGCTGTATAAAAGACTTTGTAATACTCCAGATTACTCATCAGTTAAATTTAAACACTTTCTGTGCCAGACGATATCCACTGACAGAAATCTTTCTGCCTCCTTTACCCGGCAGATTGGTGGATCCACACAGTAAACCATATCGCAGATGGCTGAACAGCAACACATCTTTTGCCTTAATGTACTCCCAGAGTTCCTTTCTCTTTGCCAGATTCTCCTCTGTACCGGATTTAATTGCCAGCACGGTAGAAATGGTAGTGATAATTTCCAGATAATTGAGCATATAGGAACGCAATTTTTTGTTACTGCAGATTTTTGCTCTATTCTGTACGAAATAATCCACCATCAGTTTATTGACCTTGATCTGCTGGTCGATTCTGGAAATCATGACCTGTTCATTGACAGACTGGTCTGCCCGTCCTATGTAATAACGATAGAAATTCACATCCAGATAATACATGGTCTTCACATAAGGAAGAGGCTCATATACATAAATGTTATCTACATAGAACGTATGCTCCGGAAGTTTGAGTCCACACTCACGCAGCAATTTCGTACGATAGATTACCGAGTGCATCAGGATATATTGTCCCTTGAAAAAATGGCGCACATCATCCCAGCCAAACAGAACTCCTTCCGGAATTGCATGTTGATAACGCATCACTTTGTTACGCTTTTCTCCGACTTTTTCATAGACAAAATTACTGATGAGCATATCTAACGTTCTCTCCCCTCCGGTGAGTTCCCGTAAGGTATCCAGAATTTTCCGGTAAGCACTCTCTTTTACCCAGTCATCACTGTCTACTACTTTAAAATATAAACCTGTGGCATTTTCAATACCGGCATTTACCGCAGAGCCATGTCCTCCGTTTTCTTTATGGATTGCCCTGACAATAGACGGGTATTTTGACTGATATTCATCGGCAATCTGTGCGGTGCCATCCTTCGATCCGTCATCCACGATCAGAATCTCCACATCCTCTCCTCCGGGAAGCAGGGATTCAATACAGTTTTTCATATAAGCTTCCGAATTGTAGCATGGTATTGCAAATGATAATAGTTTCACTGTTGCTCTCCTCTTTTCAGGTTAAATTGACTGGAATAGGCGGCAAAGGCCGATGGAATTGCATACTCACGACTTGCTTTCTCAATTTCCACAAAGACTGTACCGTCTGCCAGCTCATTCTGTGTTTCGGAGCGAAAGGGGGTAAGCTCGTCCACGCGCACCCAATATCCTGTCATATGCCATTCTATATGGGAAAAAATATGCTTTGCTTCTCCAAGTGGAAGAATCTGGATGGTCTGGAGTCCCTGCTCCCTTAGATATTGCAGGACTTCCTCATCTGTATGCTTTCCTTCAAGCATGGGAAATTCATACATTCCCGCCAGCAACCCTTTCGCCGGGCGTTTATGCAGTGCAATTCGGCCTGCATCCAACAGAAGAAGAACGGTCTTGTCTTCTATGCGTCTTTCTTTTTTTGCTTTTTTCACCGGGTACTGCATCTGTGCATTTTCTGCATAGGCTCTGCAGAACTGATTCAACGGACATTCTTCACAGTGGGGAGCCCCATTGGGCACACATACTGTGGCTCCGATGTCCATCATAGCCTGATTATAATCACCCGGGCGTTCCCCGGACATCACCAACCGTAATGAATGCTCCACTTTACTGCGAAAGCCGGTATTCATAATGTCCGTGTCATCCATAAGGATTCTGGTTACCACTCTTAAAACATTTCCATCCACTGCCGGATTTACCTGTCCGAATGCAATAGAAGAAATGGCTCCGGCGGTGTAGTTTCCAATTCCGGGCAGTGTGAGCAGATCCTCAAATTTTCCCGGCATAATTCCGCTATATTGCTGTTCAATTACCTGTGCACATCTCTGCATATTGCGTACACGATTGTAATATCCCAGCCCCTCCCACAATTTCAATAAAAGATCCTCTCCGGCCTCTGCCAGGTCTCTATTGGTGGGAAGCACCCTTAAGAAACGGTGATAATACTCTTTTACCGCCTCCACCCGGGTTTGTTGCAGCATAATTTCCGACACCCATACATGATATGGGGTGGGATCTTCACGCCACGGTAAAACACGCCTGTTGCTATCATACCATTTTAGCAAGGGCTGTGCAATCCGGGACAGCAGTTCTTCCTGTTCTGATGACAGGCGTTTGGTCTGTTCCATGCTCCGGAAAGTCTGTGGACTCTTTGCCTGATCCGGAGTTTTTTTCTCTTTGTTCTTTTTCATAGATTCTATAAAGATAATTCTGTCGTTCTCGTTGGTAGGGTACTCTCGCTGCCGGCACTGCCTGTGCCGCCAGATTGGTATGTACCTGTTGATCATCAAAAAACATATGGGCTCCGAATGCCCGCAGAAATTCCTTCTTGGAGATGCCACCCAGAAAAAAGGCTTCATCCACCCATACCTTCCATTCTCTCAGAGTTCGGATAACCCTTTCATGAGCCGGCGCACTTCTGGCAGTCACCAGTGCAATACGGATAGGTATTTCCTCTCCGCATTCTCTGCGCATCCGGGAAAACTTTTTGAGCAGCCTTGCAAACGGCCCCTCCGGCAAGGGACAGCATGCTCTGCTCCGTTCGCTTTCCTCAAAGGCCTCCAGTCCTTTTTCCTTAAAAATCTGTTCTGCCTCATCGGAAAAAAGAACCGCATCTCCATCAAAAGCAATCCGGATTTCATCACCCTGCTTTTGTACTGCCTCCTCATCCCATTCCTGGCAGATGACTCCTGCAGCTATACCGGAATCAATGGCAGCCTGTACATCCGCTTCACAGGCTGAAAGAAACAGATCTACATGAAAAGCACTCAGATAGGGGGCAATGGAAGCCCCACTGGCAAACACTGCCCGTCGAATGGGCAGTCCGTAATATTCAATGGAATAAAAGACACGAAGTGACACTTCCGGTGAGTTGTGGGAGAGAATCACGACTTCCACTCCATTTTCCTGACCAGGAAGCTGATTGATTCCCAGCAGGGCCTGAATCAGCCTAAACCCAGGCCCCGGCTCCAACACCTCTTCCTCATGCACCTGCTGATACTCACAGTATGCCTTTCGTCCTTCTTTTTGAAAGATCTCATTTTCCTTACGCAAGTCAAACAAAGCTCTGGTAGAAACACCAATCACAATCTTCCATTCCTTACCCATAGGAAATCCTTTCCGGCAGATAAGTTACAGTTGTGTTTAACGTAGTCTGTCACACTCAAATCTTGCATGAGTCAGAAGGCAGTTTCTAAGTTCTTTGAAGCGGTCATCCACCGATCCCGGCTTGATTTCCAGATCCGACGCTGCTGCAAAACTATCAATCAAGGAGTCTGTGATCTTGTCCTGAATGCTTTCCAGTAATTCCACCTTGTCATGGAAGCTCTCAGCATTTAAAAATGCCAGAAGATTCGGATCTACCTCGCCCTCTTCTTCCCTTGGCTGCTCCTGTCCACCAATCCGCTCAAAACGGTACTCCTGCGTTGCGTCCGGATACTTCTCACGATCCACCTTTTCTAAGAACATGGACAGCGGTCTGGCGTATATCTCATAGTTGCCGTACAAGGCCTTATATATTACTAACTTTTCTTCTGTCTCTGTGTGAGTGGCAATCGCTACGATCTCGTAATCCCTGCCTTTAAAATGTCGATAATGTTCACCTGTTTTGGGATTATTCATGGAAGCTGCTTCCTTTCTTTTCGTTACTAGCATCCCCATCATTATAAGCCCAAATTCATAAACATGCTATTAAAAATTATGGTTTCTATTATGTTAAGGAAAGATAACAGGAACCAACGGTCAGTTTTATATGGGATACTTCCTGTTTCAACTGTTCCTGAGCCTCTATTTTCATCTTTTCCAGGCGTTTATGGTGAATCTGTACCATATATTGTCTGCTTCCATCCTCGGAAGTCACATAGGTCATGGTCACACCGCTGTTGGGGTAACCCGCCTGCGTCATAACCTTCTGTACCTGCAGGCGGTACTGTTCCTCCATCTCCCGGTAGTTTTCTTCCGTTTCCTCTCTCTGAATGGCATCGCCTTTCCGCTGCAGGATATGCTGCCTGGTGGAATATACCATAAGAAGAGTAACCGCCACCAACGCCGCTGCCACCATCAAAAAGATGACCTCTTTTCTTGCTGCTTTTTTCTGATCTGCTCCCAGTCTCATATACATCGTCCCTTCACTTTCCTTTTCCGTTATTCTATCCGCAAGGTTTCTTTCCTTGCCCTTTTTTAAAGCCTTTGTTAAAGCGATTATATAAGATGATATGTACGATAAACCGGACATTTATGCGGATTAAAAGGTTTTATAGAATAAATTTTTCAAACATCTTTTGCAGAATCCGTGTATCCAACGGCATCACTGAAGTTTCAAAGGTAAGCAGCAATTGTTCTCCTGGAAAGATCCCATTTTTCTCATAGGTCTGTATCTTTTCCAACGCTTTGATACAATACTCCGGGTTATCCATCATCCCCAGGTGTTCCAATATAATTTCTTTTCGCAGATTTGTGTTTAAAATCGTAAAGTCCGGATAGATCGTTCCATACCCTTTCAATTGCACCGGATATTCATAGCGATAGGGAATTCCCATCTCGAATAGTTTATCTGCAATCATTTTCTCTGATTTTGAACGCACCCGTTCTCCACGATTTGTAAAAATCTCTGATGCATCCGTATCAAAATTCTTCCCCTGATAGGATACCTCCTGCCACCGTTTTACAAATTCCTCATCAGACAGTTCATAAGGTTGAATCAGTTTGTTTCTTCCTGGATTATCCAAATGAAGTGCAGAAATTTCCTGCTTTGGACATATTTTCAAAAACCGGTCAATGGCCGTGCAATACCTTTCCGCCACCGCAGCAACCTTCCGGTCATAATCTCTTTGTGCAAGTTTCTTTGCAATTGAAAGGTTTTTACGTTTAATATAGGTTCCCTGTGTATCACCAGACTGCATCAATAAGTAGTATTGGGGCGCCCCTTTTCTGTTCGCCACCCGCAGCCGTCCTTCTTTAGGCGCCCCTTTCAATGACTTCTCGGCTTTTTCCTTTATCTTGGCATAATAGTTTCTCTTTTTTTCAAGTTCAAAATATAATTTTTTCATTGCTGAATTCTCCTTGTTTTGTTTCAACAGTTTTCTGCAATTCCCCGGTCAGCTCCATGCGACCCATAACAAAAATCCTACATCCAATTAGTAGGTCATTCTCCTGATGACTTTTTGACTACAACCCATAAATACATTATTTACATGCTCCTTATATGTCCCCTTTCTATGAAATTTCAAGACTATAACCTATAAGTCACTTTTCATCGCTAGCTTATATGCTCTTCCTGATGATTTTTCTGCAACTACAAGGTGTTTTCTTGCCATTTTACCCATAAACACGACTTTTCTATCTTCCTTATATGTCGTGCCTTCGCAACCTCATGCTTTTCCGACCCATAAGCACGGGCTCTTTAGTTCCTTATATGTCATGCCTTCACGACCTCATGCTTTTCCGACCCATAAGCACGTTATCACTGCTACTTCTATAGGCATGCCCCCACCGAAGGATCTGCTGTAAACAAATCCGCTGGCATTTTCCGCCACCATGCATTCTGTACACCATCCGGATCTTCACTCCAAAAAACTCCTGCATCGCACCTTTCCCCGTCGGACTTCCACGGTGATAGCGCCATGGTAGTCGGTGCGATAGATTCTGGCAGGAGTGGCTTCCAGGCGCTGCAGCAATTCCTCATGGGGATGTCCATAGGAATTATCAGACCCGCAGGAAATCACTGCCACATCAGGCTGCACATCGCGCAAGAACTCCTGAGGTGTGGAAAACCGGGAACCATGATGGGCAATCTTCCAGACCATAAATCCGGATTCCGAATCAAGATAAGGCTGTATCTCCTGCCACATTCTCTGCTCACTTTCCCCGGTAATGTCCCCGGTGAGAAGCATCCGGAACCCTTCCTGTTCCAAAAGGAAACAGGCGGAATACTCATTGGCCTCCCGGATATAAGCCCCTTTTACCGGGTTGACGCAGCGGATGGTCAGCCTTCCATTCTGCAAAACCATGCCATTGGAAAGATAGAGTACCTTACATCCTGCCGCCAAAGCTGCCTGCTCCAGTTTCCGATAAGACTCCTCTCTTGCCCCATCTGCAATATCCGGCAGTGCCACCGCTTTAATCCTTATGCCCAGTTCTGTTTCACCCTCCAGCATTTCCAGGACTCCTGAAATATGATCCTCATCCGGATGGGACAGAAACACGCAATCCAGTTCTCCAACGCCTTCCTGCTTCAAAAATGGAACAAGCACATTTTTTCCGATATTACTGCGGGAGGTACTTCCTCCATCAAAAAGATAACGATGCCCGTCTTCCGCAGCCACATAGATGCCGTCCCCCTGTCCCACATCCAGAAACACCACCTTCATCCCCTCTGATGGGCGAAAAGCCAGAATCATCACTGCAAGACAAAACCAGGCAAACCGCGCACCACCGGTGAATTCCTTTCGATGCTGCCAAAGCTGCCAGACCGTAAGAAGAATTACATAATAAAAAAATACCTGCAACCCAGAGGGTCGTCCCACCACCTCATTAAACCAGGAAAGAGAATCCCCCGCCCGACATAGCAGCCGGTAAAGCCAAAGAATCCAATGTACCGGAATCGTTGCCAACGAAGCCAAAGTTTCTCCGATGAAGGGCACCAGACAGGCGCTGAAAAGTAAAAATACCGCGCCCTTTAACAACACACCCATCAACGGGATAATGATTAAATTTAAAAACACGGAAATAAAAGGATATTCAAAGTAGAACCAAAGATGAATGGGAAAAGTCACAAGAAAAATTACCACTCCCGAGGTGAAGCCCTGCATCCATTTTGCAGTTGTAAATTGCGGAAGAATCGCCCCGATTGCAAAAACAGAGGCAAAAGAAAACAGATAGCCGCTGTTGTACAGATACAACGGTTCCTGAAAGAGAAGCAGCACGGCAGCAAGAGCCAATGCTGTCAAAAGATCATAGGTTCTTCCGCACACGTTGGCAAGCAGATGCATTCCAAACATAAACAATGCACGGAAGGAAGATGCTCCCGGTCCCACCATCGCCCCATAGGCAAGCATGACCACCATAGACAACAAGGCTGCAGGCAAAACGGGGAGAAATGCCCGGCGAAAAAACCGGTACAGTCCCATACCCAAAATAGAAATATGTAACCCCGACACCGTCAGGATGTGAATTACGCCATTGCGTTTAAATAAGTCTTTCGTCTGGGCATCCAGGGTACTTTTCTCTCCCAAGAGCATCGTGCAGACCACCGAGGAATCCTCCTCCGTCAGATAATGACGAAGCTGCTCTGCCAGATGCCCTCTGAGATGCCAGAGCCATTCCCTGGGTTTATCATAGGAAACACTCTCCCGGAGAATGACTGCCTTAGTCAAATCAAATTGTAATCCCAGCGTCTGATAGTAAAGTCTGGCATCAAATTCGCCGGGATTGCCAGGTTCGCGGTAAGTCCGGAGCTTACCTTTCACAACAATGGTACTTCCCCATGCCGGTTCTCTGTCCACATAGACCCGTACCCCCTCCGGCGGGGAAAAACCAGCCTCCAGCAAAGCACCAGCTCCGGAAATCTCCGTCAGATACACCAGACAGACCACTTCTCCCTGAAAATCTGTCTGATATATTTTCTGACCAACTTTTCCGGTCAATTCCACTTGTTTTTTCTCCATAGCAGAATAGTCCGGAAAGGAAAAAGGTCTGCACTGCCCATAGAGGAAATACATCCCCAGAATCAGCAGACAGACCAGACATAATGGTCTTCTCAATACGATTTACTCTTCTTTTCCAGAATTGAGCAGATCCAGGTTACGTTCAAACACTGTGGTCAAGCTGATGGATTCCTGATAGGTCACGGCAGTCTCTCCGTTGACGGAAATCTGCACTTTATTGACATTAGGCAATTCCACCAGGGAATTCACCAGGGAATAAACGGAAATCTCCGGTGTCACCTGATAGGTCTGGGTAAGGAATGCCTCCGACAGATTCACATAGCAAATTCCATCCTTTACTGTCACATTGACTATTTTGGTTTCAGGGTTGATGGTGGGATAGAGTTCCGGATTTTCCGGTCCTTTGATCAATTGCTCCACCACCAGTTTCTCCATGGCAATATTGCTGGAAAAACGCAGGGTGCGGTTTGCCTCCACCAGATGCGTTCCCGTCTCATCCGCAAAATATAACCGTAGTTCCGCCTGTTCGTAGGTGTTGATTTCATCTCCTGAATTATCAATAAACTGATCTGCAGACATGATACCCACCACATTTCCCAGATTATCCACCAAAGGTTCTCCCTGCACAGTGAAGCTCACATAGGAGATGCCTTCCACCTGGGTAAGGGTTCTGACAACTGCCGCCCGCACCAGAATTTCCGTGGTGGCCGGCAGTTCCTTGTACTGGCTGTCAAATTCCAAGGTAACCTGGTCTTTCTCCGTATGATAATCCAAAAGATGAACCCTGCCGCTTAAAGGCGGGTAATATTCCAGTTTGTCCGGAGTCTGTGAGAGTGCATCCGTCAGCTCCTCCAGAAGTGTATCTTTGTCATCCTGGGGAGTCTGTGTGGTATAATCCTGCATCACCAGTCCCGTCTGGTCATGATTCAAATGATAAATTGTGTAAACATCCCCTTCCTCCGGCTCTTTATTCCCACAGCCGCCGCAGGTAAGTATTACAAAAGCCAGACATAAAATGGAAATCCATTTTCTACCACACCTGTTCATTCTGTTCAAGAAGACTCCTCCTCTCTTTCTATTTTTAAATCAAAAAGTCATATTTTCTGCCTTAAGATGCCACATAGGTCAGTGGAATCTTAATCGAAAAGGTTGTTCCCTCTCCCATAACGCTGGATACCCGGATCGAGCCGCGATGCATCAGAATTGCGCTTCTGGTAATCGCAAGCCCCAGACCGGTTCCTCCGATTTCTCTGGAGTGGGATTTATCCACACGATAAAATCTTTCGTAAATATGATCCAGGGAATCCTCCGGAATTCCAATGCCGGAATCACAAATTTCCATGGTAAAGAATTGATGATCTGCATCCAGAATCACCTTTACCCATCCCTGTTTCCTGTTATACTTGATGGCATTTTCCACAAGATTGGTGATAACCAGTGTCAGCTTCACCTCATCCACCTCTGCTTCCACCACACGATGGCTCTCAAACACCACTTCCACATCCTGCTTTCTGGCAATGGGCCGGAGGCGTTTCAAAATCAGTTCCGTAAGATCATTGATATTCACCACGCTGATATTCATGCCCGACACGGTCTTATCCATCTTTACCAGTGCAAGCAGATCCGTAATAATTTTATTTTCCCTGTCAATTTCCGCTGCAATGTCTTCCAGGAATTCCCGGTATAACTCTGCAGGCACATCATTTTGCGCAAGCAGGGAATCTGCCAGAACCTTCATGGAAGCAATGGGGGTTTTCAGTTCATGGGACACATTGGCCACAAACTCCTGCCGGGAATCATCCAGCACCTTCATCCGTCCCATCAGATCATTGAACGCATCCACAATATGTTCTGTCTCCAGATAGTCATTGACCTCGATGGGTTTGTCTGTATATCCGGCTTTCACCTCGCCGATCGCCTGAGTAACACGGTTAATAGGGGCTGTCAGTACTTTTGCCAGAAAGACTGCCAGCAGGAACACAATGACAATAATCATGATTTCCATAATAATGGCATTCCGGTTCAAAATATCCACGGTCTGGATAATGGTGTCGCTGGATACACTGGTCAGCATAACGCCAATTACATTAGGGGTATCTCCATCCTGCTGCACCTGCACCTGAATGGGTGTGGTAATCTCAATATATCCATTATTGGAATCATAATTAGAGATGGATTCTCCCTTAAAGCAACGGATAACCTCCTCTGAAATCACGTATTTTCCTTCGCTGATTCCATAGGTATCCTTCACCACTTTAAAGTTACTGTTGATAATAATCACACGACCGTCATACAAATTAGAGAGCTGCTCTAATTCCGCATTGATCACATCGGAGGGCGCTCCCTGCAAATGGTTATAGGTAATCAGGTGATTGGCAATGATTTTTAACTGAGTCTGCACATCCGATGTGCGGACGCTGACAGCACGGTCCTCATAATTGGAAATGATACCGTGCCGCATTACGATGCCCGGGATAATACCCACGCATAGAAATAGAAGAAAAATACGCACCTTCATACTGCGTACCGTATTTCTCAAAAGCTCTTTACTCTTTGACCACATCATAAATGATCTCCGTTATCTACTGCTTGTAGTAATAACCGACCCCCCACTTGGTATGTACATACTTGGGTTCACTGGGACTCTTCTCGATCTTCTCACGAAGCCGGCGGATATGCACATCCACAGTACGCACATCCCCTGGGTAATCGCTGCCCCACACAGTTTTTAACAGATTTTCCCGGCTGTAAACCTTGTTGGGATTGCAGATTAAAAGTTCCAACACTTCAAACTCCTTAGCGGTCAGATTCACTTCCTGTCCGCAGATATGCACCCTGCGGCTGTCACAATCCAGCCTCAGATCCCCATTTTCAATGACCTTGGAATCATCCTCCCTGGGTGCCGTTTTCCGGGCAGTACGACGCATGATCGCTTTGATTCTGGCTTTGACCTCCAGAATATTAAAGGGTTTCGTAATATAGTCATCTGCCCCGTATTCCAGTCCAAGAATCTTATCCATGTCATCCCCCTTTGCGGTAAGCATGACAATGGGTACAGAAGAAAACTCTCTGATCTGCTGACATACCTCGAAACCGGACATTTTCGGCAGCATGATGTCCAGCAAAATGATATCATACTGATTGTTTCTAACCAGTTCCAATGCCTCTTCTCCATCATAGGCGGCATCCACTTCCATTCCATCCTGTTCCAGACTGAACCGGATTCCCTTTACGATCAATTTTTCATCATCCACTACCAGAACCTTTTTGCTCATCTTTTCCCTTCCGTTTCCAAACGTTCTATTTCATTCAGGATTGTCCCTTTATTTTACACAAATTTTATCTTTGATTTTTCCAAAAGCGGCATCCTTGATTCCGGATACCTTCATAATATCCTCAATCGTTGAAAATCCGCCATGTTCTTCTCTGTATGCCACAATACTGGATGCCCTGCTCTCTCCGATTCCCGGTAACGTACAAAGCGTGGTCACATCCGCTGTGTTGATATTGATCTTCCCCGTCGAACCGTTACTCTCCGATACGGCGGCACTTCCCGGCTGTCCCGATCGTTCTCCGGTATGTATCCATTCCTGGGACTTCTCCGCTTCCTCCATGGTAGGCACATAAATCTGCATTCCATCTGTCACGGGAAGTGCCTGATTCAAAGACTCTTCGCTGGCGCTCTCCAGGGTGCCCCCTGCAGCCTCCACTGCATCCACCACCCGGCTTCCCTCCGGCAAAACATACACGCCAGGAGCTTCCACTGCTCCACACACATGGACATAAAGCTCTATTGGCTCTGTGGCATTCTCCGCTGCAGCACTGCTTTCCTGCATCGACGCACCCTGGGAAACCTTTCCCAGCTCAGCTGCCACCTGCACCATTCCTTCCGGGGATACCGGGTCTGTCTCAGGGGACTGTTCCATCGTTTCAGCCTGCGGAGCTGCCTGCTCCTCCATCCACTGGGGTTCCTGGTTTTTGGGTTTACAGCCGCATAATCCCAGGCTGATCATGATCAACCATAAAATCACAGCCACATATTTTACATATCCGGCTCTCTTTTGATTTCCTTTTTTTTCTGTTTTCAGCATATTTTCCTTTCCGTTGCCGCATTCCACTGACGTCACCGAAAAACCCCTCTATGCTGTCTTTTTTATTGTAAAATAATCCAATTTTTTTTACAAGGGATTTCTCCCTACACTTTAAATAAAATAATTCCGCCGATGGTGATTGCCATACCAATGGCTTTCTGCCATTCAAAAGGCTGTTTCTCCACTCCGAACATGCCAAACAATTCGATCACATAGGCCACAAGTAACTGAGACACCACAATCAGCATGACGGAACGTGCCGGTCCCAGCATCTCCATGCCCTTAATCACCGTAAAAGTAATAAAAGCTCCGATCACACCTCCCAGCAGCATATACTTCGGCTCCACCGTCCACAATCTGGAGAAAGGAATCCGTTCCTTCCACAGCCAGCCGGCGAAACACACCAGCATGGCTGTAAACTGCACAAACACATTGGCTGTCCAGATACCGGTTGCTTTATTCACCTGTGTATTAAATACCCCTTGAATGCTCATCAGTGCCCCTGATAACAAAGAAATCAAAATACCAAACATGGAAAACCTCCTTTGAAAAATAAAAGAATCCTGCTCGCAGGATTCTCCGCCTGCGGCGGGTCGCTTCTGCGACATACTTCCTAACCGCCGCAGTGCGATCCTCGCGGAGCGTTTTATGTGATAGGAATTTCCTATCACATGAAAAACAGGAGAGCAATATGCTCTCCTGCTATTTTATGCCAAACGATACAATTTTATTCCTGAGGGATATCACTCATGCCCTCATCCACTTCCACCTCTTCCTCGGTCTCAGGCACTTCAATCACTTCTTCGGTGTAGGTTTCCCCGGTAACCTGGGTCATAATTTTTTCGGAGAGTTCCCGCATCTGTGTGTTCACATCGGCACCGTCCGATATATTGATGAGCGCAATTTCAAAATAAACCCAGAAGTTGCTGGTCTCCATCATTTTCGGCATGGGAATGGATTCCTCATAGCAGCTGTAGAAACTCTCCAGCTTGTCTTTTCTGTCCGCCGGCAGGTCTGCCAGTCGATTGGCCGGCATCTTTCCCGTCATTTCATAGAGCGAGGAGGCCGCATCACCGGTGAGATAAGAGGCAAAGGCTTCCGCTTCCTTTTGCTTCGTGCTATAACCGTTCACCACCACAGCGTTGGTCACCGACAATGCACTGCCCGTGAGTTCCGCAGAAGGATCCGGCACTTCGGAAATTCCGTAAGCATACGGAAAGCGTCCCTCTTCTCTTGCTTTTTCCAGGGTATTTACTACATCTGTTGTAGCTATGGTAAAAATCAGTTTTCCGTCAATAAAATCCCGAATGACGCTGTCATAGGAAACTTCGCTTTGATCAATGGAAAAGAACTGTCCCAGATTCTGGAAAATCTGCATTCCCTGAATGGTTTCCAGGTTGTAGAGATCCACCTGGGCAGTATCGTCCCCGGCATCGCCTCCCAGCTTTAAGGCATCGGTGGCAAACTCATAATTATAAAAAATATGAGACACATCCCAACGCATAAAGGCTTCCACATTTTCCGGTGCATCATGCCCATCGGCAAATTCCAGAATCTCGTCAATATTGGTGGGGGCACTGCTCTCTCCCAACTGCTCCAGATAGGTCTGGTTGTATACAAGTGCCGCCGTCTCAAAACTCAAAGGATAACCGATCAGCTTCCCATGATAGGTCACTGCATTCCGGGACGACTGGTGGTAGTGTTCACTGTTTAACGCGCTGTTTTCCTCGTCAATCACTGCTGCCAGTCCAGCCAGGTACGCTTTCTCCAGACTTTCATTGGACAGGATAAACAAATCCGGTCCCTCATCCTGCACACTGACCCTGCTGATCTGCTCCAGATATTCCGATGCACTCACCAGTTCAGGCTCCACACGCACCTGATCCTGTAGTTCCGAATAATTCACTGCCGCACTGTTTAAAAAATCCGTGTAAGCCTCATCGGTATACCACAGTTTCAGTACCTGTTTTTGTGTAAAAAACAGGGGCGAATTCTCTTGTTCTGATTTGGAAAACGTCCCCACATGATGTCCTGCTGCTATCATTGCCGCACAGGCAGCCACCGCAATGCCTGCCTGTACCAGCTTTTTCTTTAAGGTCATATACAATCTCCGCTTTCGCCTAAAGGACGGAGCGCAGAATGGAAATCATCGCGTCCACATCCTCATTTTCAATAATCAGCGGTGGAATAAAACGAAGTACATTGGCACCGGCGTTAATTAAAATCAAGCCCTTGTCCATTGCCTTCACAATGATATCTCCTACCGGGATGTCGAATTCCAGTCCCTGCAAAAGTCCTGCTCCCCTTCTGGCTTTCACATGGGGGAATTCTGCTGACAATTCCTCCAGCTTTTGCTCCAGGTAAGGCGCCACCACATTCACATGTTCTATTATATGGTTCTCCTCAAATAAATCAAGCACTTTATTTGTGGCGGCAGCAGCCAGCGGATTTCCACCGTAGGTGGTTCCGTGATCTCCTGCTTTTAAGGAATTCTGTGCCACATGCTCCGTCATCAGGAAGGCTCCCATGGGAACACCGCAGCTTAACGCCTTGGCACTGGTGAGAATATCCGGCTTTACCCCGTACTTCTGCCAGGCAAAATAAGTGCCGGTTCTGCCCATGCCGCACTGGATTTCGTCCAGAATTAACAGGATATCCTTCTCATCGCAAAGCGCACGGATTTTCTGTAAAAAATCCCCGGTGGCGGGATAGATGCCACCCTCTCCCTGCACCGTCTCCAGTAAAATGGCACAGGTCTTGTCGGTCACCAGTCTCTCCACGCTGTCAAAATCGTTCATGGTGGCAAATTTGATATTGCCAATCATGGGTTCAAATGCCTCCCGGTAATGAACATTTCCGGTGACAGACAGGGCGCCCATGGTGCGTCCATGGAAGGAATGCTCCATGGCAATAATCTCGTGGTCAGTGGCGCCGTCCTTCAGATAACCGTATTTTCTCGCCGCTTTGATGGCACCTTCTACGGCCTCCGTTCCGGAGTTGGTGAAGAACACCCTGTCCATGCCACTGATTTTCTTTAGCTTTTTCGCCGCCTCAATAGCAGGCACATTATAAAAATAATTGGAGGTATGGATGATTTTATCAATCTGGTTTTTCAGCGCATCGTTGTAGGCTTTATTGTTGTAACCAAGGGCAAAAACACCGATTCCTGACACGAAATCCAGATATTCCTTGCCGTCCATGTCATAAAGATGTACGCCAGCGCCGTGATCTAACACAATCTGGTAACGGTTGTAGGTATGAAGTAAATCCGCCTCTGCCTCTGAAATATATTCCTGCATTGACATGTTCGTTTCCTCCTTTCTCTCTACATTTCTTCTTCGTCTGCCACAATGGCGGTTCCGATTCCTTCGTTGGTAAAAATCTCCAACAGCAGGCAGTGGGGAATCCGCCCATCCAGAATATGTACCCTGTTTACGCCGTTTTTCACTGCGGAGGTGCAGTTGCCCAGCTTCGGCAGCATGCCTCCTCCGATGCAGCCCTGGCCAATCAGTTCCTCTGCCTGGTCTGCAGTCAGCCGGGAAATAAAGGAAGATTTGTCGTTGATGTCCCGGTACAGTCCCTCGATATCTGTGAGGAATGCCAGTTTCTCAGCATTTACCGCCTTGGCAATGGCACATGCCGCATCGTCCGCGTTAATGTTGTAGGTCTGGAAATTGTCGTCCAGTCCGATGGGTGCCACGATGGGAAGAAAATCCTTTTCCAGTAAATCGTAAAGCACTTTGGGATTCACCTGTTTGATATCCCCCACATAGCCGATGTCCTGGCCGTCCGCATATTTTTTGTCCACCTGGAGCAGTCCGCCGTCCTTACCGCTGATTCCCACAGCTTTGACACCCAGTTCCTCCACCATGGTTACCAGGCTTTTGTTTACCTTATTTAATACCATTTCGGCGATTTCCATGGTTTCGTCATCAGTGACCCGCAAACCATTCATAAACTTTGCCTCCTTGCCGACTTTGCCCACCCAGCGGCTGATTTCCTTACCACCGCCATGAACGATGATGGGTTTAAAGCCTACCAGCTTTAACAGCGCCACATCCTTGATGACATTTTTCTGCAGTTCCACATTACTCATGGCACTGCCGCCGTATTTCACTACAATAATTTTCCGGTTAAACCGCTGAATATAAGGGAGGGCCTCAATCAGCACCTCCGCCTTACCCAGGATCTGGTTCATGCTCTTGTTATCCATTTGTCGCTCCCCTTTCCTTTATGAACGATAATCTGCATTGATTTTTACATATTCGTAGGTCAGGTCACAGCCCCAGGCGGTTGCCGCATCCTCACCCATTTTCATATCCACGGTCACTTTCACTTCCGGTGCGGACAAAATCCGGGTTGCCTCTGCCTCATCGTAATCGGTGAGCATGCCGTTTCTTGCGATGCAGATTTCTTTGTCCCCATCGCTGCAGAACAGCTCCACCTGCTCCGGGTCAAAGCTCACGCCGGAATATCCCAAGGCACACATGATACGTCCCACGTTGGCATCGTGTCCGTAAATCATGGCTTTGGTCAGGCTGGAACAGATGACGGATTTTGCCAGCTTTCTGGCGTTATCCTTGGTGTCTGCGTGAATGACCTGGGTTTCAAACAAAGCGGTGGCTCCTTCGCCGTCCCCTGCCATTTTCTTCGCCAGGGTGGTGCAAACTCGGGTTAATGCCGCCTTAAAGGTTTCGTAGTCCTCCCCTTCTTTATCAATGACGGGATTTTCTGCCAGTCCGTTGGCAAGCACCACCAGAGAATCGTTGGTGGAGGTATCGCCGTCCACGGAAATCATGTTGAAGGTGTCCACCACCACTTCGCTTAAGGCTTTCTGCAGGATGGTCTTTTCAATCGCCAGGTCGGTGGTGAGGAAACAGAGCATGGTACACATGTTGGGGTGAATCATGCCGGAGCCTTTCGCCATGCCGCCCAGAGTCACGGTTTTTCCGCCGATGGTAAAGATGACCGCGGTTTCCTTATGCAGGGTGTCGGTGGTCATAATGGCTTTCGCCGCATTGGTACCAGCCTCCAGGGAGTGGCTCTTTGCTGCAGCCAGCTTGTCCAGGTTGTTGACAATTTTATCCAAAGGAATCTGCATTCCGATGACGCCGGTGGATGCCACTAGCACGGAATCTGCCTCCACACCCAGTACCTCTGCAGTTTTGTCAGCAGTCTGTCTGCAGATTTCGTAGCCTTCCCGTCCGGTGCAGGCGTTGGCGATTCCTGTGTTAATCACCACGGCATGGATGGGCTTAGTGCCGCCCCGCACCAGTTCTCTGTCCCAGGTGACTGGTGCCGCCTTGACCACATTGCTGGTAAAAACTCCAGCGGAGACACAGGGTATCTTACTGTAAATCAGTGCCAAATCCTTCCGGTTCGGATATTTCACGCCAGCCTCGATACCGGCTGCCTCAAATCCTGTTGCTGCGGTTACCCCGCCTGTGATTGTTTTCATTTGTTTTTTCCTTCCTTACTATCAATATTGTGTTGTGTCTATTCAGCACCCCATTCGCAAAATCGCGGTTTCACCGCTTTCCTTTTGCTCATGTGGTTATCCCGCCATTGGCTCTTGAATCGTTACACGAATTCCGTAATATTCGCCTCATTTAGTGTAAAATCATAATAATTCAAATCTTCCCGCCTTGTCCAGCCTATACTCTGCCAGAAAGCATTTCCCACAGCGTTACTGGTAAAGGCGATCAGGGAAACCTTGTTGATTTTTTCCTTTTTTAATGCCTCCACACAAAAGTCAACCATTTTCTGCCCGATTCCCTGTTTTCTATGATCCTTCGCCACGCAGACATGGTACAGGCATCCCCGCCTTCCATCGTGTCCGCAGAGAATCGCTCCTACTACCCGGACACCGTCCACAGCAACCACACTGGTGGTGGGATTTCGTCTGAGGAATTGTTCCACACCTTCTCTGGAATCATCCATGCTGCGGATACCGAACCCTTCAATGGAATGCCACAGCCCGGCAACCTGTTCATAATCGTCGATTGTCATTACACGAATCTGCATTGTTTTCCCTCCCTGTGTGTGATTTTTATTTCTGTGCATGATCATACACCTTTAATGCATATCATGCAATATTAAATTGATATATATGCATATAATCTACAAATTTTCCTTGTTTATATGAATATTTTTTCACTTGCATTTATATTACAAGTGTTGTATATTGTAAAAAGACATTGAGATGCCCCGGCATCCTAAAACTACTTATTATCATTATACATAATGGAGGATTTACCATGAAAGAAAAAGTCATTCTTGCTTACTCCGGCGGATTGGATACCACAGCGATCATTCCCTGGTTAAAAGAGAACTTCAACTACGATGTTATCTGTGTCTGCGCTGACTGCGGACAGGGCGATGAGCTGGATGGTCTGGAAGAGCGAGCAAAATCCTGCGGTGCTGAAAAATTATATATTGAGGATCTCACCGACATCTTCTGTGACGACTACATTGTACCCTGCGTACAGGCAGACGCTGTTTACGAGAATAAATATTTATTAGGAACTTCCATGGCAAGACCTGCCATTGCAAAGCGTCTGGTTGAAATTGCAAGAAAAGAAGGCGCTACCGCAATCTGCCACGGCGCTACCGGTAAAGGAAACGACCAGATCCGCTTCGAGCTGGGTATCAAAGCCCTGGCTCCCGATTTAAAGATCATCGCAGCCTGGAGAAATGAGAAATGGACCATGAACTCCCGTGAGGAGGAAATCGCTTACTGTCAGGCACACGGAATCCACCTTCCCTTCTCCGCTGACACAAGCTACAGCCGTGACCGCAATATCTGGCATATCAGCCACGAAGGTCTGGAACTGGAAGACCCTGCTAATGAGCCGAACTACGATCACCTGTTGGTTCTCGGTACCACTCCTGAGAAAGCTCCCAACGAGGGTGAGTATGTAACCATGACCTTTGAAAAAGGTGTTCCCACTTCCGTAAATGGTAAAAAAATGAAGGTTTCCGATATCATCCGTACCTTAAATGAACTGGGCGGCAAACATGGTATCGGTATCGTTGATATCGTAGAGAACCGTGTGGTTGGCATGAAATCCCGTGGCGTTTATGAGACTCCTGGCGGAACCATTCTGATGGAGGCACATCGTCAGTTGGAGGAGTTAATCTTAGACCGTGACACCATGGCTGTTAAGAAAGATATCGGCAACAAGTTTGCACAGGTTGTATACGAAGGAAAATGGTTCACTCCTCTCCGTGAGGCTTTACAGGCATTTGTTGAATCCACTCAGGAGTATGTAACCGGTGAAGTGAAGTTCAAACTTTACAAGGGCAACATCATCAAAGCCGGAACCACCTCTCCTTACTCTCTGTACAACGAGAGCATTGCATCTTTCACCACCGGTGATCTCTATGACCACCACGATGCAGAGGGCTTCATCAATCTCTTTGGTTTATCCTGCAAAGTACGTGCCATGAAGCTGGCTGAGGCGGAGAAGAACCAGCAGAAATAAATCGCAATATCTTTTGACAAACAAAAAACTACGGGGTAGAATAAATCTATTCCGTAGTTTTTTATTTCGTGGGAGTTATCTGAATGGAAGTCATTCTTTTGCTTGTTATATATTTCGCAGCCATGAATCTGATCGGTTTTATTATGATGGGTTCCGACAAACGCAAGGCAATCAAACATGCCTGGCGGACACCGGAAGCCGTCCTTTTTCTGCCTGCACTTCTGGGCGGCTGCATTGGCTCTATTCTGGGGATGCATGTGTTTCATCACAAAACAAAGCACTGGTATTTCCGTTATGGTCTGCCGCTGATTCTTCTGATTCAGCTTGCCATCCTGATTCTGCTGCTGCGCTCCCCCATTCAGTTCATTACTTTATAGATAAGAAGGTACGCCTATGCATGTAGCAATATGTGACGACAATATCGCTGAAAGAAAACAAATGGAACGCCTTTTAGGGCGTCTCTCTGACAAGATAGCAGCCCAGTCCGAGCCTCTTTATATTGATTCCTTCGGAAATCCTGAGGCCATGCTTGCAGCCCAGCTCCACTATCCGGTTTACTTTATTGATCTGGTTCATTCCCAGTTGGACGGACAGCCCATCAACGGCTATGAAATGGGGAAAAAGCTGTTGGATTCCGGCATTGAGACCACCATCTGCCTCTGCTGTGGCGAGATTGACTACCGTCAGTCCGGCTTGCTGCCCCACATGTTCTGCATCGACAAGCCCATTTCCCCCTCCGCCCTTGAGGAGGCTGTTGCCAATGCAGCAAAGGAAAACGCAGACCGGACTCCCACCATTACCCTGCGCAGTGTCACCAACGGCACCTCCTATGTGAAAATGAAGGACATTGTGTACTTCCGCATGGACAAGGACGGGCATACGGTACTCCATCTCACTGATGGCAGCACCATGGTTTCTGCAGACAATATCTGCAATCTCTTTCTATATCTGTCCCCGAAATATCCCAACCTGTATGCTTTATCCACCAAACTGATGATAAACAGCGAGCATCTGCGCAAAGCGGCGATAATGTCTATCTCCTTCGACACGGGAGAAACCATAAAATCAGGCATACCTGCTGCCAGATATGCCTGTCATGCCCTGCGTGGTCACGGACGCCGTTATAAGTTTCCGCTATAGCTCTTCCCGTTACAAAGCCATGTAAGCTCCCAGGAAACCGGCTTTTGTTATACTGTAACGATAATGCCCCCATCGTTGGCGTAGAGAGTGCTGATTCCGCCGGTGTCCATGATGAGGATTTCCGCAAATTTCATCTTCGCCGTCAGCAGATTTTTCATTTCCTCTGCCCTTGCCCTGCAGTTACAATGGGTGATAATCAGCCGCCGTCCAGCACTATCCTTCACTTCCTGCTGAATAATCCGGGCAAGCTGGCTTAAGGCTTTCTTCGTGCCGATTGCCTTGGCACGTTCCACAATGCTTCCACGGTCTCCTGCCATCACCGGTTTGATGGAAAGCTTGGAGGCAACCATCGCCTTTAACCCTGATAATCTTCCGTTCTTCCGCAGGGTTTCCAGATTGTCCAGAATAAAATAAGTTTTCAGTTCTTTCTTTAGCTGTTCCAGACGCTCCACAATCTGTTCAAAACTCAGCACGCCCTGTTTCTCCAACTGGCTGGCAAGCAGGGCATACTGACATTCCCCGCCGCTGGCAGATTCGGAGTCACAGATATAAATACGCTTGCTGGTATCCTCATGCTCCTCCAGATACATGGTCCGCGCCAGTACCGCGCTGTTGTAGGAACCACTTAATTTTGAGGACAGGGTCACCACATAAATATGCTCGGCATCGCCCCCAAAGCTCTCTGCAAATCGAAGAGGGGAAGGACAGGAAGACTTTGCACATTCCTCCGACTCTGCAACACGCCGCAGAAAGTCCTTCTGATCAAAGCTCTCATCATCCTCAATCGTATAATCTCCCACCTGCAATCCCAAAGGAATTCTTTCAAAATGGGGATCATTCTTTAACTCTTCCGGCAGTTCACAGCAACTGTCCACTACTATCTTATAGCTCATAGCTTTACCTCTGACTGTATTATATGGTTTTTAATACTACTTATAATAGCACATCACACAGTTTGTGTAAAGGAATTATTGTTATTGCGGGAGGTTTCAAACTGACATATAATAAAAATAATGTTGATTCGTATCTGCCGGTTCAAAGCCTGCAGCGTGGAGAAAGGTACAGGTGTTTACATGATTGCATTACAGATTAAATCCGTGAAAAATTTTATGGCGAAATTTCTCGCCTCGGACACCTTCGATTTGTTTCTCTTAGAGGAGGCTTCCGTTACCACCGCCACCGTTTTTTCCATTGACGGACATCAGGTAAAGGAGTTTTACACTTCTGAGGAATGGGAGGATGCCTCTGTGCGCCCCTATGATTTGATTGAATGGGCAAAGATGCGGGATTTGGTGTTCTCCCTGATCAAGGGAAAGCATACTCCGGTAAATTTTAAATTCGTACTCCATGTAAAACCGGAACACGTTGCCTCCATTCTGGAAAAAGGAGACACTGCCGTGACCCCTGACCAGATCCGTGCTTTTGTACTGACGGTAAAGTATGACGGCAGCAGCCTGTCCCTGATTACCGCCACTGCCGCCCACAGTTTTTTGTTAGACAAAACGCCGGACAACCTGTGGGATCAGGCTATCCGGCGCTTTATGGATAAAACCGGGCTGGAATTTCAGGAAGTCTAGTAGTCCTCCCACTCCTCGTCCTCGTCTTCTTCATCCTCTTCTCCGCCACGGATTCGATGTACCAGATACCGAGTCAATCGCTGCAGTCCATGATAAATGGCACGGACAATGGCAAATACAAAGAACATGAACAGAAAGCCCAGGACACCATACTCCACATCCTCAAAGTCCATGACTCCGGTGCGGGTAATGCCCTGCCCGATTTCGATGGCAAAGGTAACGACCAGAACCAGGGTAAACACATAAATCCAGGCAATTACCAACACATGATTTTTCGCCAGTGCCTTAAAGAAAGGATAAATCACAAGCACCATGGCGATGCCCAGTAGTCCAATCACAATAAAATGCAGTTCCTTGTCCGTGAAGCTCTGCTCGTAGGCATCGTTCCAGGTCATAATGGTGTTATGTACGCGGGCAATCCAGCCCACGATGGCATATAAAAATTCTTTCATAGTTTTTCACTTCATCCTCGGTTTAAATACAAGGCTGGCCAGATAGGCAAATACCAGTGCCGAGGCACAGCCCACCGCGCCATTTTTAAAGCCGCCCTGGAACAGTCCGATAAAGCCTTTTTCCTGTACTGCCTCCTTGACTCCCTTCATCAGAATATTTCCATATCCCATAAGGGGAACACTGGCTCCGGCTCCTGCATAGTCCTGTAGTGGCTCATACCAGCCGAAAAAGCTGATGACGCAGCCGGTTACCACTAACAGAACCATAATACGTCCCGGTAAAAGTTTCGTCTTTTCCATCAGGAGCTGTACAATGACACAAATCAGTCCGCCAACCCAAAATGCATTGAGATAATCCATTCTGTCCACACACCTTTCTTTTTTTATAGTATGTGACAGAACTTTCCTGTTTATACGGCTTGTGCTGTTTTCTCTTTGTCGGGTAACTGCGCCAGGATGATGGCAGCAAACACCACCACACAGCCAAGGAGTTCCCGTCCGGAGAGCGCCTGTCCTAAAAGCACCCAGCCTGCCAGCATGGAAATCACGGATTCCAGACTTAAGATCAGGGAAGCAATAGTGGGGTCCATATCCCGTTGTCCCAGAATCTGCAAGGTGTACGCCACGCCGCAGGACATGATTCCCGCGTAGAGGATAGGCATCCAGCCTTGAAGAATATTTCCCATGCTGGGCTGCTCAAACACAAAGGTTCCCACGCCACAGAGAATGGCACTGGTAAAGAACTGGATGCAGGACAACTGCACACCGTCCGCCAGTGGAGAGAAATGGTCAATGATCAGAATATGTACGGAAAATAACACCGCACACACCAGTACCAGACCGTCTCCCAGCTGCAGGGAAAGGCTTTCCGTCATGCACAGCAGATAAAAGCCCGCCAGTGCAAGCAAAGCCGCCAATATACATTTTCCCGACGGTTTCTTGTGGAAAAAGATACCCAGCAGTGGAACAATAATAATATACAAGGCAGTGATAAATCCCGCTTTTCCTACCGTTGTATACATGATTCCCGTCTGCTGGAACATGCTGGCAGAGGACAGCGCCAGTCCGCAGCAGATACCACCGATGAAAGTGACTTTCCGGTTCGCCCGGAACTCTTGCTTTTTTTTCCGGCAAAAAGGAAGTAACACCAGTCCTCCTAAAAGGAAACGGCAGGCATTGAAAGTCCAGGGACCCACATAGTCCATGCCCACACTCTGTGCCACAAATGCAACGCCCCAGATAAGGGCTGCCAGGAATAAAAGAAGGGGACTTTTCGCAGTGCTATTACTCATTGGGCGCCCCCGATTTCCCGCTCAATACGGGTTACCAGTTCCCGTACCTTTTGACCGTCACAGTCGATGATGACATGGGCGTACTTTTCATACAAAGGAGTTCTCTCCTCGTACAAAGCCTTTAGATCCTGTCCTTCCCGCAAAGTCACGCCACGTTCTGTCAAATCTCCCAGACGTTCCTCGATCTGGGAAAGGGTCAACCGTAAGTAAACCACCGTTCCGATGCTCCGCAGATGTTCCATGGCTTCCGCACCATAAATGGCACTTCCCCCGGTGGCAATCACGGTTCTGTCACAGGTAAGCCCTGCATTCACATCGTTTTCAATTTTCCAGAACCCCTCCACTCCATGTTCACTGATGAGTTCATGGAGGAGTTTTCCGTATTTCTGCTGGATCACCAGATCGGAATCCAGAAAGGTATAGCCCAGGCGCTTTGCCAGAACCACACCAACGGTACTCTTGCCAGCTCCGGGCATTCCAATTAAAATCACATTTTTCATGGCTTATCCTAAGTATGCAATGACTTCAACTTCACACAGTACATTCTTGGGAAGCTGCTTTACAGCCACACAGCTTCTTGCAGGTTTCTCGGTGAAATACTGCTCATACACGCCGTTGAAAGCACCGAAATCTGCCATATCAGCCAAAAAACAGGTAGTTTTTACCACTTTGGTGTAGTCCACGCCAGCCTCTGCCAGAATAGCGCCTACATTTTTCATGCACTGGTGTGCCTGCTCCTCGATGGTGCCGGTTTCCAGTTCTCCGGTTGCAGGGATAATGGGAATCTGACCGGAAGCAAACAGGAAATCTCCTGCCACGATACCCTGGGAGTAAGGTCCGATTGCTGCGGGTGCTTTGTCTGTTGCGATTTTCTTTAACATAACTTTGATCTCCTTTGCGATAATTGCTATTTGTATTTGTTGTTTCAACTGGCTTAACGCTTGACTATTTCCGGTTCGTCAAATTCCACCGTCACATAGTAACCTCTGGCATTCTCCTCAATGGCTGTGACGATGCCCTTCCGGCTTTTTAATTGCTCCCGGAAGGGGAAATTACCGGACATGGCCAGAGACGGGTCGATGGTATAATAGTAGTTACTGGGCAGTACGCCCTCAGTAATGGTGACTTCCTGCCCCTCCTGTAGAAGTCCGGGACGTTCCATCTTAAATTCCATCGTTCTCATAGTTTCCTCATTTCCACACAATTTATTTTGCAAACTGGCTGTTGTACAGGTTCGCATAGAATCCACCCTTGGCAAGAAGGGATTCGTGATTGCCCTGCTCGATGATATTTCCGTCCTTCATGACCAGAATCACATCCGCAGACTGGATGGTGGAAAGGCGGTGTGCCACGATAAAGCTGGTACGTCCTTCCATGAGTCGGGCAAATGCCTCCTGAATCTTCATTTCGGTACGGGTATCAATGGAGGAGGTTGCCTCGTCCAGAATCAGCATAGGAGGCAGACACAGCATGACTCTGGTAATGCAGAGCAGCTGTTTCTGTCCCTGGGACAGATTGCCACCGTCCTCGGTAATCACCGTGTCGTAGCCCTGGGGCAGACGCTTGATAAAGCTGTGGGCATGGGCAGCCCTGGCTGCAGCAATCACTTCCTCCTGGGTGGCATCGGGTTTACCCATGACGATATTCTCCCGGATGGTGCCGGTCTTTAACCAGGTATCCTGTAACACCATGCCGTAGTTGGTACGGAGACTCTTTCTGGTCATATTGCGGATATCGGTGCCTTCCACCTTAATCTCTCCGCTGTCCACATCGTAGAAACGCATGAGCAGGTTAATGATGGTGGTTTTGCCGCATCCGGTAGGCCCTACGATTGCCACACGCTGTCCGGGCTTTACTTTTAAGTTGAAGTCCTGAATCAGCTTTTTATCCGGCACATAGGAGAAGTATACATGGTCTAGGGAAACATTTCCCTCCGGGTCGGTCAGCACTCTGGCATCGACAGGCTCTGCCACCTGAGGCTTCTCCTCGATGAGTTTAAAGACTCTCGCCGCACATGCCAGTGCGTTCTGTAACTCGGTTACCACACCGGAAATCTCGTTGAAGGGTTTGGTGTACTGGTTGGCATAGCTTAAGAAACAGGATAATTGTCCTACACTGAGCCGTCCTGCTACCGCAAAAAGTGCTCCTGCAATACCCACACCGGCGTAAACCAGGTTGTTGACGAAGCGGGTGGAGGGATTGGTGATGGAGGAAAAGAAAATGGCACGCAGGGAACATTTCTCCAGGCGTCCGTTAATCTCATCGAAGGTTTCCTGGGTTTCTTCCTCCTGTCCGTAAGCCTGTACCACCTTCTGGTTTCCAATCATCTCATCGATAAACGCAGTCTGTTCCCCACGGGTCTGGGACTGCAGCAGGAACATGGTATAGGTTTTCCGGGCGATAAAGCTTGCTACAAATAAAGATAGGGGCGTGATGACCACAACCACCAGGGTAATGCCCACATTGACACTTAACATAAATAACAGAGTCCCCACAATGGTGATGATACCGCTGAACAGCTGGGTAAAGCCCATGAGCAGTCCGTCTGCAAACTGGTCAACATCCGCAATGACACGGCTTACCACTTCGCCGTAGGAATGGTCATCCACATAGCGCAGGGGCAGGATTTCCAGCTTGCGGAACGCCTCTTTGCGCACATCACGGATGATGTTGTAGGTCATCTTGTTATTGCAGATGTTCATCGCCCACTGCGCCAGGGCAGTGAGGGCAATGACAATCCCTATCTGTTTCAGGATTACAAAAATTCCTGCAAAATCCACCTGACCTTTGGCAATGATTAAGTCCACCGCGCGTCCGGTGAGAATGGGAATATATAAGGCAGAAATCACGGACACAGCCGCCAGTAAAATGGAAAGAATCAACAGCACCCAGTACCGCTTGATATAGTGCAGTACCTTCCGTAAGGTTTCCCCGGAGCTGCTTTGTTTTGTATTCGTCTTAGCCATTATGCCTGCACCTCCCTGGGATATTGTGAATAATAAATTTCCTGATAGACCTGACAGGCTTTTAACAGCTCCTCATGGGTACCGATTCCGGCTACCGCACCATCGTCCATGACGATAATCTGGTCGGCATGCATAATGGAGGATGCTCTCTGGGACACGATAAATACGGTTCGGATGCCTTCCATCTGACGGATGGACTGACGCAGTCTTGCATCGGTGGCAAAGTCCAGGGCGGAGGCGCTGTCATCCAGAATCAGAATTTCCGGGTCGCGCACCAGTGCTCTTGCAATGGTCATACGCTGTCTCTGACCACCGGAGAGGTTTTTACCTCCCTGGGCGATTTTAAAGTCCAGACCGCCCTCTTTCTGGTCTACAAACTCTCTGGCCTGGGCAGCCTCCAGTGCCTTGTATAATTTCTCATCCGGCACATCCTTTTCCCCTTCCTGTAAGGAGAATAACAGATTGTCACGAATGGAACCTTTAAATAAAACGGCTTTCTGCAGTACGATACCCACCTTATCCCGCAGCTGTGCCAAAGGATAGTCCTTCACATCAATACCGTTAATCAGTACCCGTCCCGCTGTTGCATCGTAGAACCGTGGAATCATGTTGACCAGAGAGGATTTACCGGAACCGGTACCGCCGATAATACCCACCGTCTGCCCTTTTTTCACAGTGAAATCAATGTCAGTTAAGGATTCCTCTGCGGCATTGCGGTAAGTCAGTCCTACATGCTCAAAGCGGACAGCCACATCCTTGTCCTCTTGATATTCGGGAGAAAGCTTCTCCACTGCCTCCTGGCTGCCGGTAATCTCGAACACATCTGCCACACGGTTGGCACAGGCAAGTGCCTTGGTAATGGTGACAATCAGGTTTGCCAGCTTAATCAGCTCCACCAGAATCTGGGACATGTAGTTGACTAATGCTACCACCTGACCCTGGGTAATGAGGCCATTGTCAACCCGCACGGCTCCGGTATAAATCAGGGCGATGGTTGCCACATTCACAATGAGATAAGTGACCGGATTGGTCAATGCAGATAACTTTCCTACATAGAGCTGCATTCTGGTCAACTCGTCCACATTCTCCTCAAAGTGGGCTTTTTCCTGCTCTTCTTTACCGAAAGCACGGATGACGCGGGCACCGGTGAGGTTCTCACGGGTGATGCCCAGCACCTTGTCCAGCTGGTTCTGTACTTTTTTGTACATGGGCATAGTGATGTGCATAATGCCAAAGACCACGATGGACAAAACGGGAATCACCACAACAAAAAGCAGGGCTGCTTTTACATCGATGGTAAACGCCATAATCATGGCACCAAACACGATAAAGGGAGAACGCAGAAACAGGCGCAGGGTCATGTTGACACCGGACTGTACCTGGTTCATATCGCTGGTCATGCGGGTAATCATGGTAGAGGTACCCAGTGTATCCATCTCGGAAAAGGAAAGGCTCTGCATGTGTTTGAACAGGGCAGATTTCACCGCGGCAGCAAAGCCGGTTGCCGCTTTTGCAGAAAAATACTGGGCAGTCAGGGAACAGGTCAGTCCGATGACACCGAGTAACACCAGCACCCCACCCATTTTCCAGATATAGGGAATGTCCCGGTTACCGATACCCTGGTCAATGATTGCTGCCATGACAAGAGGCACAAAGAGTTCAAAGGAAGCTTCCAGCATCTTAAACAGAGGAGCAAGGACAGCTTCTTTTTTGTAAGCGGTCATATACCGCATAAGTTTTTTCACGCGATTTCCTCCATTTTCTTTTTACACCGTATCACTTTCTTACGCAGCAAAACAACAGGTGTTTTACTGCTGCGTGAACAGTGTTTTTACGCTAGTATTCAGATTACCATAAAAGGGAGTTGCTTTGCAACTCCCTAAGCTGTGGATCGCACAGTAAAAGAGCCGCGGAATTTTCCACAGCTCCTCTTTTTACCTCTACATATATATATCATGCATACATAGAAAGAACTTTCTGTCTCAACGGGAACCTTCATAAAATCCTAAAAATTTTTTCAAAAAATGTTCGCAGATGTTCACTGTTTTTTCATATGTGGCTCCTATAATGGGCATGTTGTAAAGGAAGCAGTAAAAAGCTTCAGAAATGGAGGTGTATTGTATGACATCAGCGTTTACCCATGTACATGTAAATAATGAAATAGAGCTTTGTGAAGTCCACAACCGGGAGATAAAGGAGAAAATCCGTCTTGCCTTTGCTGAGGCAGGTATCCCGTATTTTATGAAAGTAAAAAAGGAAAACTATGTAATCTGCATCAACGATCGCTACAAACGTCTGGCCGAGGAACTGATTCTTGCCAAGCTGGAAAATGCCAGGGAAATCGTTACTTTTTATGAACCGGCATTACGACCGCCCCGCCCCAACCGTTTCAAAAACAAACTGATGACCTTCCGTCTCTTGTATTAAGAAGCTGTAGGAAAATCCCACAGCTCCTTCCTTTGTCGTATTATTTTCTGCGCTCATATTTCACAAAGGTATAAGCAAGATCAAAGTAGGTCTGTTCATCGCTCTCTCCGGTCTGTACCCATTCCTCGTCTGTCTCCAGATTGGGAAAGTGGGCATCAGCCTCATAGGTGTGATCGATCATGGTGAGATGTGCTGTGTCACAATAAGGCAGGAGCTGTTGATAAATGCTCTCGCCTCCCACCACATAGACATCCCGGCTGTCGTACGCCTTCAATTCCTCCATCAGCTCCTCAATAGAATGTACGACATCCGCTCCCTTCACTTTAAAATCCGGATCTCTGGACAGAATGATATTCGTTCTTCCGGCCAGGGGCATTCCCTGGGGGAAAGTCTCCAGTGTCCGGTGTCCCAGGATGATCACCTTACCGGTGGTTTCCTGACGAAAGAGTTTCTGGTCTGCAGGGATCTGCACCAACAGTTGTCTTTTATTTCCAATTCCCCACTTACTGTCAACCGCTGCTATTACATTCATGCAATTTCTCCTAAATTATTTATCGTATTTATCGCACAGGGAAATCACCTGATCTGCAAACTTTGCCAGATCCTTATTGGCCATTCCCTCATTCTTGTAAATAACACTAAGCAGCCTCTGTCCTGCAGCCACCAGGCGGGCAAACACATCGGATACCGTCTTTTTGCTCTTTTTGGCAACAGGAATGGGAGATGCCTCAAACAGGAATTTACCGTTAGCTAAATCGAACTCCGTGCCGCTATAGGGTGCATAGGCCTGGATACCGTGCTCCACTTTCAAACATTCTGCAAAGGAAATGGTAACGGAATCTTCGCCGTGTACCACAAATACCTTTCTGGGTTTTTCCTCAAAAGCGGTAACCCAGCTGATCAGACCGTTTTTATCTGCATGGCCGCTAAGCCCCGCCAGCTGCCTGATCTGTGCCCGGATTTCAATAGGCTCGCCAAACAGTCGGACTTCTCTGGTCTCTCCTTCCACCAGGATTCTTCCCAGCGTACCGTTTGCCTGATATCCCACAAAAAGAATGGTACATTCCGGTCTCCAGAGATTGTGTTTCAAATGATGGCGGATACGTCCTGCCTCACACATACCGGAAGCAGATATAATAACCTTAGGCGTATTTTCAAAGTTGATGGCTTTGGATTCGTCACTGGTGATTGCCAGCCGCAGTCCCGGAAACTTAATGGGGTTGATGCCCTGCTCAATTAACGCCTTCGCATCCTCGTCAAAGCACTCACTCATATTGCGCTGGAAGATTCCCGTTGCCTCCACCGCCAGGGGGGAGTCCACATAGACTGGGAAGTTGTCGTGTCCCTTGATGCGGTTCTCCGCCTTGATCTGCCGCAGGAAGTAGAGAATTTCCTGGGTACGTCCCACTGCAAAGGAAGGGATAACCACGTTGCCTCCCCGGTCAAAGGTTGCCTGCAAAATATCCGTCAGCTCCGATGCATAGTCCAGTCGTTGTGCCGGATGCAGCCGGTCACCGTAGGTAGACTCCATCACCACATAGTCTGCGGCTGCCGTGGTTGCCGGGTCTTTGATTAAGGGCTGGTGCAGATTCCCGATGTCTCCGGAAAAGACGATCTTCCGGGTCACCTCCGTACTGTCTTTGTCCTTCTCCGTCAGCCATACCTCAATGCTGGCGGAACCCAGGAGATGCCCGATGTCGGTAAAGCGGATTTTTACCTCATCGCACACCTCAATCTCTGCCCCATACCTGCAGGGTACTAACTGACGGATGGCACCGTCCGCATCCTCCATGGTATAAATAGGCTCGGTGTAAGCCACCTCGGAACTTCTCTTGGCTTTGCGGGCTTTCCACTCTGCCTCCTGCTGCTGGATATGGGCACAGTCACGGAGCATGATGCTGCACAAATCCGCCGTTGCCTCGGTGGTGAAAATCTGTCCCCGGAACCCTCTGGCATATAACAGTGGCAGCATACCGGAATGATCCACATGGGCGTGGGTGAGAAACACATAATCAATCTGCGCCTCCGGCACCGGAAGATCCGCGTTCTGATACACATCTGCCCCCTGCTCCATGCCGTAGTCCACCAGCATATGCTTTCCTGCTGCCTCCAGGTAGTGACAGCTGCCCGTTACCTCGTGAGCTGCCCCGATAAACATCAATTTCATGGTGTAGTCCCCCTTTTCTTTTCTTTTCCTTTTATTTTATATAATGCGGCGGATCGTTTTCACGACATCCTTTTTCCCCGCATGAATTTCTTTTTTGAACGTTACATCCCCGCAAAGCATTTTATTGTCCGGGAAGAAATTTCCCATGGAAACGCGGGAATTTTCCGGTTTACAACAGAAATCTCCAGAGTATATACAATAACAGCAGATGCACCGGGTAAAAGAGATAAAAGAAATACTTCATCCCCCGTCCCCGCTCTCCGTTATAAAACAAAAGCAGGAAAAAACCCACCAGACTCCATGGCTCCCAGATAAAGGTCAGTGCCCCTGCCGCCACCGCAGCGATCCGGCGGTTTCGCAGCCAGTAAAAGACAGCAATCAATACCAGACCAATCACCATGTAATCAAATTTACACAGCCAGGAAAGAAGCGAAAGCCCTGCCAGTACCGGCACATGCCAGGAAAGAGGCAATCGCACAAAAAGCTCCAGCATCACCACTCCCAGGGCAAGAATAAAAAATACATTCTGGTACTGCCAGTGGATTTCTCCGTAAATTGCAAGGTCAAAGGGCAGTTCTGAAAGAAAGGCAGACAGAACCAGTTTCAGCAGATATTTCCGCCAGTCTCTTGTGTGCAGGAATCCCTCCACAATAAAATAGGCAAAAACGGGAAAGGATAGCCTTCCAATGCTGCGGAGAACCTGATAAGGCAGATTCAACGCCGTAGGATTTTCCGGGGTGATCCATCCAAACCTTGCTCCCCGCATCAGAATCGTCAAGGCAAAATGGTCACAAACCATTGCCAGCATAGCAATCCATTTCAATGTGGTGGCATCCAGTTTCCTCACCGGGTCAAGCAGCTGTTCCACCCTGTATTCCAATACTGTTTGCGTCCCATTTCCCATAATTATTCTACCCTTTTGTATTATTTCAATTCGTTGGCCAGGGTATAGAACTGATAGTACACCCCTTTTCTGGCAAGCAGTTCCTCGTGGTTTCCCTCTTCCACAATCCCTTCTTCCGTCAGCACCAGGATACGATCAGAATTGCGGATACTGGACAGCCGGTGTGCAATCGTCAATGTGGTACGACCCTCCGAAAGCTGGGAAAGGGATCTTGCCACCGCATATTCACTTTCATTATCCAGCGCCGAGGTTGCCTCATCCAGAATAATAATGGGCGGATTTTTCAGAAATACCCGGGCGATGCTGATCCGTTGCTTCTGTCCCCCGGAAAGTTTTACTCCCCGCTCTCCCACATAGGTCTCATAGCCGTCCTTTAACTCCATGATAAACTCATGGGCTCCGGCCTTTTTCGCCGCTTCCATAACCTCTTCACGGGTTACCTTTTCCTTCCCATATGCAATGTTGTCATAAACAGTACCGGAAAACAGATAAACATCCTGCTGTACAATTCCGATGTTGCTCCGAAGACTCTTCAGCGTATACTTGCGGATATCTTTGCCATCAATGAGAATCTGTCCTTCTGTCGCCTCATAAAATCGCGGAATCATATTACACAGAGTCGTCTTACCGCCGCCGCTGGGTCCTACAATGGCAACCTTTTCCCCGGGGTGGATCTCCAGGTTCAGATTCTGAAATACCTGGTTGTGATCATCGGGATATTCAAAACTTACATTGTCGAAGCGGATATTCCCCTGGGTACGTTCCAACGGCACTGCATCCGGCTCATCAAAAATTTCAATGTCCGCATCCATGATCTGCACAAATCTCTCAATTCCCGTCATACCTCTCTGGAATTGTTCCGCAAATTCAATGATGCGGCGAATGGTGGTGATCAGGGTTGCCACATACATGGTGTAAGCCACCAGATCACCGGCCTCAATCTGCCCATAATATAAAAACAAAGAACCCGCCAGAATTACGGCCAGGTACATGGCGCCCTCAAAAATCTTGGTGGTGGCGTTAAACAGTGCCATAATGTGATAGGTAAGTTTTTTGATTCCGAAAAACTTCTGGTTATCCTGTTCAAACTTATCCATCTCACGATGCTCGTTGGTGAACGCTTTCACCACCTTATGCCCTAACAGGGAATCCTCGATACGGGCATTCAGTTCACCAATCTGTTCTCTCTGGCTGCGGAAAGCTCCCCGCATACGGAAATTGATCTTCATACAGACCACTGCCATTACCGGTACGATCAGGAAAATGATCAATGTCAGCCATACATGAATCCGCACCAGAATTACAAAGGATACTACGATTTTTACCGCTGCAATAAAAAACTCCTCCGGACAATGGTGGGAGAACTCCGTTACCTCAAACAGATCATTGGTGATTCTTCCCATGATCTGACCAATCTTTGTATTGTTATAGTAAGTATCAGACAGGCGCATCAGATGGTCATAGGCATCCCTGCGCATATCCGTCTCCATTCTGGCACCCATGATATGTCCGGTTCCCGCCATATAATAGCTGCCAAGGCAGTCGATAATCCGCAGCAGCAGATACAGCAGACTCATCCGCAGAATGATTTCCAGGGTAAAACTCCCGGGATCCACCAATGCCACGTTGGTGATATAACGCAGGATCATGGGTAAAACCAGCTCACAGAGGGTGGTCATTCCGGCACAGACCAGATCGAAAACCAGTGTGCGCCAATAGGGTTTAAAATATGGAAGGAAACGGGCAAACAGTTCCTTCGAGGTGTATTCTTTCTTCATATTGTCACTATACTCCCGTTATCATAAAAAGCGCAGCCTTGCGGGATCTTTCCTGCCTGGGAAGTCCCATGCAATCGCAAAAGGTAGAAAGGGCTCTGAGAGCTATTTCTGCTTTCATTATAGCATTTCTTCAAAACGCACGGAAGAGGAATGTTAGAAAATATGTTTCGGAAAATATGTTTTCTCTAAAAAGGATTGACAAGATCCATTGACGTTGGTATACTACCTGACTTTCGGAGTTAAACATTAAAATATAGTGCTAGGCCACAGATT
>ERZ1026844.321-NODE-321-length-38115-cov-147.662796_pt1 | contig 38115 bp, 64 predicted proteins | sample MGYA00380152_ERZ1026844 | MGnify/ENA primary metagenome ERZ1026844 (study PRJEB33269, sample SAMEA4719788) | human gut metagenome | biome: human-associated habitat; feature: organic feature; material: feces | place: Cameroon | collected 2013-10 ... | reverse complement strand
CCCCCAGTCCTCTATAACGTCTATAACTTCATATTTGCCTTTGTTGTAATGGCTTGGGTGGTTTACCATGTCTTTATTCATCTTAATACCTCCTAAAAAATTCTATTCGCACTAAAGCTACGTTTCTGTTTTCTTCTTGCTATATCCATTATAGCATACCTAACCGCATCTATATAGTGGTCGTTTCCATCGGGATATTTACTTATAAACTGCCCATCTTTATTCATCTCATACTCATAACCTATAAATTCCTTAGCGGCGTTAGGGGTTCTTTTCTTATCAATTACAATTTCATCTAACATCTGCAAAAATTTATAAGTGAAATCCCTACTATCAGGTCCTTTTTTAGCTTTTTGCATATTCAAGCCATACCCTCTCATTTCAGAGATGGATTTAGGATCAGCACTATCTGCAACAATAGGCTTCTTATAGATATTTGGTTCTTTTTCCAGTATTTTATCAGTTAGCTTTTTATTGCTCAATCCCTGTTCGTATATTTCATCTATAATATAAAGCTTGTTGTTCTTATAATGGATTTTACACCAAGTTGCAGGATCTATACTAAATCCAAAGTCAACACCATACTCAAATTCCTCCATATTATTTATTTCCTCTTTTGTTATTTCTCTTATAATTACATTATCAAATACATTTCCACCAGTTCCAGTTACTTCACCTAAATATTCATGTTTGTAAGCTTCTTCTTTTACATTCTTTAGATGTTCAGCTTCTATTATGAATTGTTGCCCTAACCAATCAGACGGAACAGTTAAATAGGTACTATGGTGGATAAACCTATCTTCTCTATCAATTAGTTGCTCTTCATTAACCCAGTTATTCTTAGATTTAGGAGGGTTAAAAGTATAAAACACCCAGTTATCACCATTCTTTCTTATAAAAGACTGTGTCATACTTCTTATCTCTTCCATGCCATTGAACTGGTCTAACTCCTCATACCACACAATTCCTATTCTACCGAATGGAACGGTTATACCTTTAGCTTTCATAGGGTCGTCGCAACCTAAAAAGACAATTTCTTGATTAGTTGGAGTATAAACAATCTTCAAAGGAGATTTATAAACCTTAAAATAACCATTTAATCCTAAATCATTTATAGACCAAATCATCTGATTATAAACAGAACCTTTTAATGTCTGCCCTACTTTTCTGACTATAACAGCGTGGCAATCACTATTAGCCATTATAAGAAGAGGAATAACCTTAGATACAAATGAACTTTTGGTACTTCCTCTCCCTCCTTTAAGCATATAATGGGTGTGATTATGCTCCATAACATCATAAAGTAAATCATCGAAGTTCGGTGCTATTTTCTCCAAAAAATTAATCTCTCTTGAATACAATGTTAACACCCTCTACCTTTTGTTCTACTTCTTTTTTATCTGTCCAATCATAGTTATTTTTTAATGCAAATATAATACCTGTTGTCGGTTGTCCTGAACTTTGTAATCTTTCTTCCGTATTCATTAGCACTCTTTCTTTAGCTCTTTTTACAGTGCCGAAATACGCTTCTTTTTTACCATAGTTTATAAGGGTTTGTCTGTCTATTTCTAAGTAATACGCTAAACCGCTCATAGTCATAGGTTTTTCATTAATTTCACAATACTCAAAATACTCGTCTATTCTTCTTTTTAACTCTTCTTCCGTTTTAAATAACAAAGGTCTTCCCATACCTCTACACCTCGCTTTCTATCTACATTATACCATATTTACACAATAAAAATACACCTCTTTCGAGGTGTAAATTGTTAGTCGTTTATATACCACTTTCCTTGGATTTCATACCCATAAAATAATTTGTCTCCTATACCTTCTTCCGTTGTGTTATATATATCTCCGCTCTCACAACTCTCTATTTCTTTCCCTTCCTCAAAAGCTTTAAACGCTTCTTGGAATGTGTATTGTGGTCTTTTAAATTGTTTAGTTAACATTTCCATTCCTTTCTCATAACAAAAAGTTTCAAATTGCTTATTGAACTCTTCCATTTCTAACTTACCTTTCAAAATAGAATCTAAAATTTCGTTTAATGTCATTTCTTTAATTTCCATTCTTACCACCTCTTAGTATCCTTCTCTTTCAATAATTCTTTCTTACCTCTTAACAAGGTTTCCTTATGTCCTTTTCTCTCATTTATAGCATATTGTTGTTTTATAACACTAGCTAAGTCCATTACTTACCCTCCCATAACTTAATACTTTCGATTCTCTCTATAGGAACTACCATTTCCCCTTCTTCATCTTCAATCTTAACTCTATAATCGTTTATCCCTATGATTCTTCCTTTTATCTCTAACATTCTAGTATTTAAGATTACAAAATCTCCATCCTGGAAATAAAATCCGTTTTCTCCTACTAAATAATTGATGCTTACTTTTCTAATTGACATTTATTTCTCCTCCCAAAACTTTTCTATCTCATATTGATTTATTTTTCTCGCTTTTTCTCTCTCAATTCTTTCGAGTTGCCTTACTATCTTAGTTTCTTTGATAAACTCTAAATGATTTAATTCTGAATCTGTCATAAATAGTTTTAGTTGCTCTAACATTACCTCTACATCCGCAATCTCTTCAATGAAGTTCTCTTGAAAATGCAAGTCGTTTCTTACTGTCTTAGATATAGCAAGTATTAGCTCTGCTAACTCTTCTTGTGTTTGTCTTAACTGTGGTTCTTTGCCATAATAGTTGGCAATTTGAATTAATTTTGATTCTCTATTCATGTTCAACCCCCAAAATTTATTTACAACTTAATTATAACATACTTAATTATATTGTCAATAGTTATTTATTCATCTTCTAAAATTATTTTTGCAACCTTATACCCTTGCCTATTTTTAACATCTTTATCAATTAAATTCTTTGTTGAACTATCCCAACAACCTAAAAACGCTGATGTTTCTTTTATAGTATCAAACAGTTGTATAATAGGCTCACCCTTTACATTGCAATCATACACTGCGTAACAAATATTCCTTTTTATTCTAGGTCTTTTCTGTTTTTCTTCTTTAAATTCTATAAATTTCAAGTTGCTTCTTTTATTTCTTTTATTACTCTTTATTTGTCTTGATATCATATTATGGTTTATATTCATCAATCTACCCAAAGCTCTTTGCGAATCCGCTATCGCTATAGGTAATCCAAATACATCTTTATTGAATGCTAATACCATCTTAAACCCTCCTAATCCACTCTTCTGGAATACTTAAATTATATTCTTGCGCTAACATAAACGCCACTTTAGAAAAATTAGTAATTCCATAAACCTTTTTAGCAACCGATATTAAATTACCAGTTCCACAATGTGTAAAGCAAGTGTAAATACCTTTTTCATCATTTATAACTAAAGCCCCTTTGTTATCTCCACCATGTAAAACACACCTACCAATATAATTGCCATTCATACACTTAAATTCTCCACCTAGATGCTTCTGTATGAAGTCTTTTAAACTTATAGATGATATCAGTCTATTTAAACATTCTTCTTTATACTGCGGCTTAATATAATCTTCACCGTCATACTTGGTATATCCTTGTTCAATTGCTTTTTGCTTAGCTTTATTATCCCTCTTTAACTTAGATTGATAAGCATTTATAAGTTTTACAATTAATGCGCAACTTATAGGAATGTCGTTCTCTCTGTAAGTTACCTCTTTATTTGTCCCAGCCCATATGCGATTCGCGTTACTTGTAGCTTGGTCTAAATATTTATTAAATTTCCATTGTAGAGCCTTATACAACAACTTATAAGTTTCTACATCAATAGGACTTTCTAATCTATAAATCAATCTGAATTTAGTGTAATCAGTATCACTAAAAGTTGGGTATTCTATTACAGGGTAAACACCTAGTTTTTTATTTACTAATGCAACCATTTCAAATAATGTAATCTCATTTTCTTTGCTATCTACATCTAAAGCAATACACTCTAAACAATTAATGCTGCTTTCAAATATATCTTTACTATCTTCTTGAAATTCAGCTAATAAAACAGAATGACCTCTTTTTAAATATTCTTTTATTTCTCTATAATCAACGTATATACAAGGGTAATTTTTCATACCCATCGTAATATCTATCATATCAGTTGCAGTTGGTTTAACTTTATAACCTTTCTGACTTACTTTTATTTTAATCATTTTATCAACCTCCAAAACGAATTTACAAGTTAATTATATAATCACTTAATTATCTTGTCAACAATTTTATTAAAAAGACTAGATTTTACTCTAGTCTATAAACTTTATTTATTTTTTCCCAAGTATTTCTCCTAACTCTTTTATCTCTTATCTCTACACCTAAATAAGTATGATAAGGTATTCCTATAAGTTTAGCGGCTTCTTCAATAGTTAATCCTAACTCTTTACGTTTAGCTTTTATCTTTTCTCTATCTATAAAAACATCTTTCATAGTCTTTCTTGATTTTTCTCTAGCTTTTTCCTTTAAACATTCTTTACACATAGATCTATAACCATCTTTCCCTTGTGGGTGGTGATAGAAATTAGTTTCTATATCTTCGAATGTTCTGTTGCAATTAGTACAAGTTTTCATTTTTAACCATTCCCATTCTCTCTAAACACTCAATAAACTTCATAGCATATTCATCAACGGAAAGTTTATTTTTGAAATCTTCATTGAAAGTTATGCCATCTTTATCTATTCTTAGCAACCATTCTTCTTCTAAACAAAAATTAAAACAATTAGGTTTAACTAAACTAGCATCTAATTGTCCTAATTCAAAATCACTTATAGGAATAATCACTTCTTTATAATTATACATCTAAACGCCTCCTAAAATGGAACATATCCATCTTCAACCCTATTCATTTCTTCTTCAAACTCATTTGCTTTATTCTCTTGTTTATTGTTGTTGCTTATAAAATCAAAACTTTCAACAACTACGTCAGTAGTATATCTTTTAGTCCCGTCTTGAGCTTCATAGCTTCCTGTTCTTATATTTCCGCTTATAGCAATTTGAGAACCTTTAGAGAAATATTGGTTTATTATATCGGCAGTTTTACCGAACGCTATACAATTTATAAAATCAACTTCATCTCTTTTGAATTTTCTATTTACTGCTAACGTAAATCTAGCAATATTAGTATTACCTGTTCTATAATCTACATCTTTACTCAAACGACCTAATAAGTTAACTTGATTCATTATTCTTCCCCTCTTTCTATCGCTATTCCGTAATCTATATAATCGTAATCCGCATCAAAATCAACACTCAAATATCTCATTGGATTTTCTAATAAATCTTCTTCTCCTCCAATTATATCAACTTTCAAATATATAGTTTTCTTTTCCATTCTATTACCTCCTTAGTTGGAAAAGTGAGACGTACAAGATATAGGCGAATTTTATTTCTCAACACTATAAACTCACTTAACCAACTTAAATTTATTTACAATTTAATTATATACTTATTGATTTATTTTGTCAAGGCATTTACTGCATAAACCTTGTTCACACAATAAAACTTTATGATCTACAAATGGAATATGAGGTTTTAATAAATCTATCATAGTAAAAGCTAATTCTCTAATTTCTTTCTGTGCATGAATACACTTTCTTTGTCTTAAAAAGTTTCTAAAGTTATTTAAATCCATTGTGACTATTAGATTACAAGTTGTTGCCTGCGGTAGAATCGCTCTAGCATCTTCTTTTTTAACTCCATTCTTAACCATAACTTTATATAAATCGAATATCTCTTCGTACATACTCCACATATATTCTTTCGTCATTTGTTCTTTTTCTTTATCTCCTATATAACTTAAATCAGGCATAACTACATTGAAATTTTCTGCGTTGATATAGCGTTGTGATTGCACATTAAACTTAAATGTTCTATGCCTAGTCAACTGTGCTAAACATGCCCTCGAAATCCCTTCTATAGCAAAGCTAAAACTAACGTGTTCTAGCGGGCTAGTGTGTTGTTCCATCATAAGAGGAACTATAAAATCGCACATTTCCTTCTCACTCTTAATTTTTATATTATCCCAAGAATCTTTACTGTAGCATATTCTATAAGCCTTATATATCTTTTCTATTGGATTGTTTGTTATATCTATTAAACTAACTTTCATTATTTATTATCTCCTTTATACTCTAAATATTTTTCAACTATATTAATATCTACAGATATACTATTTTGTTCTAATATTTCTCTAAGTAATTTGATCTCTAATAAATATCGAGTTTGTTTTTCTTTTTTTATCTCCAATTGTTTTTTAAAAAAAACAACCCTTTCTTTCAATTCTTTGCATTGTCCTTTATAAAAGGCAACGCTCATTTTTAAAGCATTGATTTCATTCATCATTTTCTTTCCCCTTTCAATTCCTTAATTATAATTGCAGTAGCAATCCCTCCAACTGTAACACCTATTAAAATAGGTTTAGCTAAGATACTACTATTTGGATAAGCTATCAATCCCATTAAAGCTATCCCTACACTTGTAATTAAACTCGCTTTACTATCACTCATTCAATTCAACCTCCACATTAAAATTTCTTAAAAGATAATTTCTAACTTCATAATATAAAGTGTTGTATATCTCGCTCCCCATATATTCACTTGGTATTGCTTCTATAGTAGTGTTGTATTCAGCTTCAAAACCTTTTATCCTAGCGTGTAATGTTTTAGGCTCGTACCTACTTCTATACTTCCCTTCTCTTAAATGTTTATGAAATAATTTATCCTCTATAAATAATCTAACCTTAGTATTATTAGCTTTTAAAATAGCAAACTCTTTACTTATTCTTGGATAATCAGAACTACTAAAATTACTCGCTATTTCATCTATAGACGCTTTCCTTTCTACTACTATAAGCTTATCAAAGTACAAATCTCTTTCTATACCTTTCAGAGTGCCTTTAGGGAGAAAACAACTATAATCTCCTTGTTCTAACTTCTGAACTTTATATGGCTTTTTCTTAGCCTTAAACCACGCTAATACGTGGTCGTTGGCTTTTTCTCTTGTATCAACTATTATTGTCAAGTCTTTTAACGCTTTTTTTATTTCTGTTTCAGTAAATCTATATCTCATTATTTTTGAACTTTCTCCAATCTGCTACAAATATTATCGTACTGTTCTTTAGTCATTTGACTTATATCAGATACTCCAAATTCTTTTACGCATTGAGCAGTTATAGTTGCTTGGTTTATTCCTTTAGATTTTCCTATAGCAAACAATCTGCTTAATTGCTTATCTGATAGACCTTCCTTTGGTTTAGAACTTCCATGAGTAGTTAAATTTGCATCATCATCTTCGCCTGTATTAAGATTTAAAATAGCTTGATATGAATACCTTCTAAGATAAGTTATTAAGCTACCCGCTTGTTGTGGGTCGTTTTTAACTGGTTTCATGAATAATGGTTCACTCTCTATATATTCCCCGCTCTCATGTAGTAAAATAGTTTGTATTCCTATTTCTCCAGTTTCCTTACTCAATGGCATTTGTAAGACTGACAAACCGTTTTTCTGTAATATATCTCTAGTCGCTAATATAAGCTTATCAAGTGTTACATAATCGCTCTTAAAAAATGGATTTTTAGCATCTTTTGATATACTTGTTACTTCGGCATTGAACTTCGCTAAAGCAACTGCTAATTTAACTATTGTTTCACTTCTATTCATAAAAATACCTCCTTTTAACTGACAATTTAATTATACACTAACTTAATCACCTTGTCAATTATCTTATTTTCAAACTTTCCTCTTGTACTAATTTAGCTCCTTCTATAATTTCGCCATTCTTTAAAGCTTCTTTAAGCATTTTCTTATCTATACTAGGAGTATTCACAATAAATTGCCTTGGTATGGCATTTAAATCCTCCACAACCGTCTTAGGAGGGTTTTTCTTTATGCTTACAGTAAATATACCTCCTTTAACTTCTCTCTTCTCTAATCCGCTTATAGTATCAAATAAATACCCTTGTAGATTTTCAATCTTATTCTCTCTTATCTTTCTTTCTTTTGCTAATCTCTTCTCTTCTGCTTTTAATGCTTCTACTTCTGCTTGTAGGTTCTTGATTAATCTTACAATATTTTCTACCTTTGTAGATAAATCGCACTCCAACTCCTTCATAGAGTTTATAACTAACTCTTTTAAATTTTCATCTTCTCCAGCATTTTCTAAAACTTGTTGTAAGTTTCTAAAGTTTTGTGATAATTCATATAGTTTCATTTTGTACCACCTTAATCTCTTATTATTTCAAATATTTTTTTCTCTTCATCATATTCTATCAAGATGTGATCTACAGTTATTTCATCACATTCTAAATCACCATAACTTAAAAATTCCTCACACTCGATACAAATATAGCCATCTTCTATATAAAAATCAATCACTTCTTCACATCCACAATTTGGACACACAAGTTTATTTTCTTTTAACGCATATTGTTTTAACATTAAATAACTCCCTCCTTTTTCATTTCTCTTATATAAGGTCTTAACACTCTTATATATTTATCTGATGTTGGTAACCCTAAGATTTTAGCTATCTTTCTAACGAATTCGGACGTTAATTTAGGACTTTCATACTCACAGTTATGCTCTGTATTAAGTTTCACTTCTGCATTTTTCCATCTTTCTAATGCTCTTCTAATTTCACTTTTATAGATAACCACCACAACACCTCCTTTGATGTTCTTTACAAGTATAATTATAACATACTTAATTATCTTGTCAACACTTTTTTCTAAAAAAATAATTATGGAGTGATGAGGTGAAAATATTTTATTTCGTTATTCGTCTCGGAACACCTTTGAACCATTATAAGAAATAGAAATTAATCACTTACTACATTTACTACAAAAACTACATCATTTTCTATATAGCACATTTTTATATAAAATATATATATTATTTTATTACTTATAATAAAGTCTTATAATTTAATGTAGTAAATGTAGTAAATATATATAAAGCATTGGTATCACTAGCTTACAAAGGGTTTTAAAAATGTAGTAATTATGTAGTAAAAAATGTAGTAAGCTTAAAAATGTAGTAAATATTTTAATTAATTATGAATTGGCTAGTAACATTTTGTTTATAACTGAGTGTAGTAAATGTAGTAAACTACAAAAATGTAACCTAAAAATGTAGTAAATGTAGTAATAAAAAAAGACACCTATTAAGTGCCTTTATAATGGTTTATTTATATTGTTGTTTGTAGAGCATCGTAGTATAATTCTTTAAATACTTAGCATACTCATAAGCTTCCTTTGTAGTCTTGCAAGTCTTTGTTTGTAATAATTCGTTAGCGATTTTATCAATATTCTTCATAAAAAAATACCTCCTAAAGCTTTATATTTTATATATATGCTCTAAGAGGTAAAAAGATTACTCTTTTTCTTCAATTTCTTTAACTTTATCATGAAGCATTTTATCAACTAACTTGATATAACTTGCATCATATCCAGTAAACTCAAAGTCTTGTAACCATCTGCGTATCTTTTCTATTTCTTTAGAAACTCCGCAAAGGGGTTTTAAGACTTTTTCAGATTCTTTAGGGAATTTAGCGACTAATCTATTAGATATAGAAGCTATAGTAGTATAAACTTCGATTTCCCAATCTAAATATAATTCTAAATGCTCCTTTATAGTTAATGGTTCTTTAACTCCTTCTAATTCCTCCCAAGACGGTTCGAGGTTTTCGCTGAACATATCAATTACATAGTGTTGTAAATCCACCCTATGACATCTATCCTCTTTAGATTGAACTTTATGCCATCTTTTAAACCCTTGTAACCCTTTCATGTGTGCTGACCTGCTAAGGGTATCGTGAATCATTTCACCTCTAGCGCTTAAATTTATAGCTTCTTTTAATAGTTTTATAGCTTCATTGTTAAAATCATAACTCTTAATCATGTTTTATATCCCTCAATTTCATCATAGTGTTGTTATACATTTTTGAGTGAAGTATTTTCATATCTTCCATTAATTCATTTATAACAGTCATTATTGCTTTTGTACCGGCTTCTAAACCATGTTTATTTATTATCTTGGAAATACACTCCATAAACTCTGTATCTTCTCCTAATGGCTCGTAAACCATTTTAGCTGATGAATATTCCATGGTTTTATCTTTTTCTAGCATAGATTCTATTTTTAAAGCATCTTTTATATTATCAAGTGCCATGGTCATAGCTTCAACACATTCACAATCCCATTTATCGGTTACCATAGCTTTCTCTATTTTAGGCAAAGCTTTATCAATTATCTTTCCATTAACTTCTATTATTTTATTGTAATCCATTATTTACCCTCCTTTAATAATTCGATTATTTCATTATTTTGTTTTATTATAGTTTCTAAATATAGAACATCTTGTTTTTTTAATTCTTCCAATAATTCATCATTAGAAGTTTGTTTTATATTTTCCATATAGTTTAAAACTCCTAAAAATGTTCCAAATAAAGCTAGATAATCTATATCGTTATTAAAATTATTATTCATTTGTTGTAGAGAAACAAGTATAAGGCACTCCACATTCTAACGAGAAATGAATAGGATCATCACCATATATTATTTGATATCTTCTTCTACTTCTTATTTGGTCTGCTCTTAAGTTATTACCTGTTCTTACTCTAACCGGTATAACATCTGTTCCATTTTCAATTACAACTGGTAAATTGCTAGCTCCTGCCGGAATTGATTGCGCTATTATTAAACATCTTCTTTCTAAATTAGTAAAAGTCTGTGTTGGCACTGTTATTGTTAAGACTTGGTTTGGTGCTGTTCCTGTTACAGCTATACTTGTTGATATTAATCTTCTGTTGCAACAATTACATCTTTTATTACATGTCATTAAAAATTCACTCCTTATATTGTAATATTCTTAAAAGAAAAAAGAGAGGATTTCTCCCCTCTTGAATCACCTCTTTTGAGGGAAATTAAACTAATCCACAACCGCAACCATTTCCTAATCCGTAACCATTAAATGCACTTGTATATGGTGAACAAGTTATATAAGATGGTGTAGGAAAAGGTCTTAATGTAGAAATTAAGTTAGCAGTTTGTGCTTGTTGACTTAATTGTAAGTTAGCTGTATTTAAGCTATCTCTTAATGATTGAATTTCTGATTGAGTTAAATAATTGATTATTCTATCGGCATTTTTCTCACTAGCTTGAATTATTGCGCAAGTATTTTGTGCGTTCTCATATCTAACCGCATCTATATTTCTATTAGTTTCGCAGCAGTTATTAGATAATTGAGCCTGTAAATCTTTAAAGTTACTTAAATTTTCATAACCTAAACTACATAATCCTTGTTGTAAAGAATTAGCTGTAAATGTATTTTGGTCTTGTATTCTTCCTAATTGATTAGAAAGATTTGAGTACATAAAGTCGTTGTTTATTTGACCAACTGTACCATTTGCACCTCCAAATCCTCCGAAACCATTTCCTCCCCATGCTAGTAAAAAGAAAAGGAAGAAAACCCATGCTCCGCCATTGCCGAACATTCCCTCATCATTTCTGTTATCTAGATTATATACTGGCGTAACGCCTAACCCTTCTGTCATAGCCATGTTTGACTACCTCCTTAAATATATATATTTATATTAAAGTTCTTAGAACTTAATACCAAATTGTTGAGCCATCTGTCTGACTTGCTCTTCATTCATTCCTTTTTGTTTAGCAATATTCATTATTGTTTCTTGAATTTGTTGAGGGTTTTTGCCTTCTAACATTTTCTTTGCTTGTCCCATCATAGGATTATTACCAAACATATTCATTAGCTGCATAGGATTTATATTTCCCCCTTGCATCATTTGCATTAATTGCATCGGATTAAAATTATTCATTCTTATTACCTCCTAATTGGTTTAATAAACTATCTAATACGTTCTTATAATTGTCTAAATCGCTTTTTAAGGCGTTATATTCCTCTTTGGTGCAATAACCTTCTGTCGGTTTTTCTTCCTCTATAGAAAGCGTATAAGTATCTATATGTGGTAAACCGTTCACATCTATATATTTAGTGTATAATTTCTTGTTTGTTGTATCTTCAAACCACAATTTACTACCGTCAAAATTCGGAGTTATTCCTCTAACTTCTTCTATAGAGGTAACTGGCCTTATAGAAGGGAATTGAGGTTGTTGAACTTGTTGTATTGGTTGTTGTTGTTGATTAAACTGTTGTTCTAAAGCATTTAATCTATTATTCGCAAAGTTAGGATTGAAATTAGGATTCATTCCATAATTTCCATATCCTCCATAATAAGGATTCATATTATTACCTCCTGTTCTTTATACTTTAATTTTACATTAGGTTATAACGGTTCTTAAATAGAAATAAACGGTAAGTTTTAGGTAAATTAAACGTAAAAAAAAGCACCCTTTCGGATGCTTTAATATTATTCTTCCATATTCCTTATATTAAAATTACTATAACTATTTAAAATTGATTTTATACACATCATAGATAATTGTAAGTTGTAATTTATAAATCTTACTCTTTGTATGCTTTCTCTATCTGTCTTAGGTTGACCATGTTTATTTAGATATTTACTTATAAACGCTTTTACAAAATCCATAGGGACATCTATAGCACCTATTTTTAGACTATCTAAATCCCAATTAACTTTTACCCAAGCACCGGTTATCTGTCTATCAAAGAATCTTAACGCTTGATTTTCTTGAGATAATAATTGATTTCTTTCTTTGATTATTTGTAATTCTTTTTCTAACTTTTCTATATCTGCATTTTTAGTTAGATAATAACCATCTTTTCTTATAGAAGGTAAAACTTCATCCATAACCCACTCTTCAAATTCTTGTGCTTTAGGTAATTTAGATTTTATTATTAACCTATATAAATCACCTTCCGGAATTAATGTCATTGTTTGCGTATTTCTCGCTTTATTATGTGCGTTCCCATTTTGGGAAGTCACATTAACTACTTCTTTTATTCCATTTTTACAATGTGTTGATACTGATTTAGCTGGATTAGAATATCCTAAAATAGTTGCGATATCTCTACCAACAAAGTAAGGTTTATTATTTAATAACATACCTCTTATTTCTCCAAATATTTCATTTTTAAAAATTGTTACATTGTTCATTTATAATCTCTCCTTTAAATCTATTTTTGCTTTAATAAATATTTCTCTAGGCATAACCCCAAAAACTTTTTTCGTTGATTTTGTTTTTAACAATTCACATGTTTCAACATCATTTTCATAATTGAATTTGTAAATAGCTGAAACATTTCCGTTACTCCTAAAAACGACATCATATATCTCCCCCTCATGTTCTATTGTTGCAATAATCATATTAAAACTGCAATAATCTATTTTCATATTTGAACCTCCTTTTAATTTATATTTTTAGTATAGCACTATTTTTATATACTGTCAACTATAAAATAAAAAGAGTAGATTTCTCTACTCTTAATTGTTTAATATTTCTCTTTTTAATTTATTTAATTTCACCCCATAATAACTTACAATGGGTATATTTACAATTCCTATTATAATAGCAAACGGGGAAAATAAGGTTAAAAATAAACTTAATATAATAATTAAAGCAGATATAGAAAAACAATTGCCTATTCTTTTATACTTAGCATCTAAATCATTATTCCCTTTTATCTTTTCCTCTATAACTCCAAGCTCTGCAACTCTTTGTTGTGCTTTATTTTGCTTTAATATTTTTTCTTGTTGTTTTCTTTTCTTTCTATTTCTTCTGAAATCATTTATTTCACCAGCTACCCAAACTTTGGTTATGAACTCTAACATTTAAAACACCTTCCTAAATCCTAAAAATCTCATTTCTCTTTCAACTTCTTCTTTAGTTCCTTCAAATGTAACTTCTTTAATGTCATTATTCCAAATATAATATAAAAGATTTTCAGTTGCTATCTTCAACGCTTGTAATGGTTGTTCTCCTTCTTCAACTAAATCATGATACAATTCAAAATCAGCTTGATTATTTCGGTTGAGAGTGTAAGAAACACCCTCACATTCATATAAAGCGCCAACCTCAAAATAATTATTCATAATATCCCTCCAAATCAAATTCAACCTGATAATCTCTTTCTGTTATTTTTTTATCTTTAAGATTTTCATAATCTTTTCTAGTTCCTTTTACAAATGAAAAAGCGGTATGTGCATCTATATCATATATTATTGCTAAAAGTAAAGCATAATAACCGTCATTCATATTTATTCCTCCAACCAACTATTAAAAGTACCACAATAGTTATCTTCGTACATTCTTAAATCATCTTCAAGTTCTTCAATTCTGTCTATAGCAGTATCTAAAGCATCTTCAAAATTTCTTCTTTCATCTATAAGTTCTCTTATTATAAAAACCGCTTTTTCTCTGTCTTTTAAATCTTCAATAGAGCATATACGTTCTCCGGTTTCACTATCATATAAAAACTTTCCATTAAATTCTATGTTCATCTTCTTCAATCTCCTCATTCATTATTATTTCTGATATAGCTTTTTCTATACCACTTATAACACCGGCATAAAAGAAATTTTTATTTTCAAAACCTTCTGATTTTTCTTTGTATTGTTCTTTTAAGCTTTTTAACGCTTTTAAAGTGTTTCTTTTCATTTTAATACCTCCTAAACATCTTATGATTTAATTATAACATAGTTAATTATCTTGTCAATAGTTTTATATAAAAAAAGAGAGACATCTCTATCCCTCTAAAATCTTCTTAATTAATTCTTGATTTTCCCAAGCTTTAGATAATTTCTTATAAGCTTTATTTCTATAATTGGTAACACTTTTAATACTGCAATCTATTTTTATAGATGCTTTTTCTTGTGTCATACCCCTTATATCCACTAATTCAATCGCTAAACGTTCTTTATCTTTAAGGTTAACCAATTCTAAGGCTAACATTAGAAGAGGTTTAGAAGGGCAATCAAGCACCTTCTTTATATCTTCTCTATTCATAAGATTACCTCTTTTTCTTAAATCTTACTTTTCTTTTTCTTGTTACTGTTTTCTTTTGCCGAACACCCATTTATTAGTCCCCCTTAGCGTTATGGATTGAATTATCGTTATAAGAATTACCATTTATAATTTGAGATTCTCCATCAGATTGTTGCTCGTAAGTAGTTGTTGTTTCTTCTATTATTTCAGCTTCATAATTAGCAAAGAAATAAATAGTACTACCACACATTATTGTTATACTTAAAACCACTGTAGCTAAACAAGCTAAACAAATCTTTTTATAACCTTCTAACGTTTGTCTTTGGTGTTTCATTATTTCCATAAAGGTTTCATTTGATAATAATTGAATTTCCTTGTCTTTATCCATAAATACCTCCTATTTTTTAAGTGTTACACTTGCTATAAATGCAATTATAGAACTTATTATACCAGCAACTATTAAATCCCAACGTTTGCTAGGTGTTGATTTCAAATCGATTATATCTCTTTTCATTTCCGTTAAAGTTTCCATTATAGTTTTATATTGATATTCTTGAACGGAGTGATTCTTTTCCATCTCTGCAATTCTTTTTTCGTGTTCCCTAACTTCTTTTCTTAATTGCACAAGTTCACTATATTGGTTATCTTTACATTCCATTTATTTTCCACCTTTCGGCAAGTCGATTCCTCCAGTTTCGGGATTATTCATTAATCCAAGTAGCACTGCTATGCTGCAAACTAGTTTAATCGTTGTGTCTGCCCATTCTGCATCTATTACATATCCAAATTGATTTAATAAAAGAACAATTAAACCTACAAGAGAAATCCAAAGGGCAGGGTTTTTGAACCTAGCCCAATATTCTTTATTTTTTATACCATTAAACATTTAAATCACCTCTATATCTTTTCAGTAAAACAATAATAACCTAACTCATTGCTTATTCTTTGTTGTGCTTTTTCAGCATCTTCTTTATTTGTGAACCTTTGTACACAAATTCTATAATAGTCTTGTTCTTTTTCTAGTGATATATTAGGGTCAATAGCATTTGCTATATATCTAGCCAGTTTTTCGTACGGAGTTGGCGACCATACTTCATTTATATCATGAGCGTTATCACAAAATAGTGTTTCAAAGATAATGTTAGGTGCATTAACGTTACGCATTTCATAGAGATTTGCAGTTTTAACACCTCTATTGGTTAATCCTAAACTAGCATAGTTATTGCATAATCTTTGTGCTATATCTCTTATACTTTTTCTAGCACCTTCTGCAACCAATGCTTCTGTACCATGTGCTTGACCATTAAATGAGTTCATGTGTAAAGATATAAATATATCTACATTTGCATTATTAGCCTTTCTAGCACCTTCTTGCAACTCTGAATTGGCACTACTAGCGTTTGAATTACAATCTACAACAATATGCCCATATTTTTCTAAAATATCTTTAGTAACTTTATATAATTGTTGCATCATATCGTATTCATCTCTTAATCCGACCGCACCACGACAATTAGGTGAGTGTCCACCTCTTAAACCTATTTTCATATTACCACCTTCCTTTTATCTATATTTTACCACTTTAGTTACAATTATTGCAACGATATAACTCCCAAAATTCATTAATCGGCTTTTTATGGATAATTTCTTTCTCTCTTTTTTGTATCGATGGTGTTTCAGTTTCTTGAGAAGGTTTTTGGACTGTAGCTTTTTGCATAAAATTATTTTCTTTATTTTCATGCTCAAACCCTTTTCTTTTCCCTTCTAATTTATATTTAAATTTCATTTCTCTATCAGATTCAACTATAAAATAATCTTTCTCTCTAATTTCAATTTTATAATCTCCCCAACTTAATTTATCTATATAAATGTTATAAGGTAACGTTGTGTTGATGCATTCTTGAATTATTTCATCTATTTCAATCCTGCAAATATATTTATCTTCAACTAACTCTGTTGTATAAATATTATCTGTGTCTGTTTCAGTTAATAAAGAGTTTATATCCTCATTTGCATAGAATGGAACATCTCCGAATTTAGTATGTTGAATACAGTTTTTGTTGCCACTTACATTTAAATCACCGTTTATAGTGACATTTCTTTTAAATAAAACCGAATTTGCTCCAAAATAAGCATCGTCAGGGTCTATTGTAAACAAAGAACCGCTACCCCCTGAATCCATCAAATAAAAACTTCTAGTGTACCATGCTGACGAACCTCTTCCTTTCCCATCTTTCCAACCGAAAAAATAACTACCATTACCCGCTTTTTTCCCTAAATACATTGTAGTTCCATTCATATCTTGATTTTCATAATATGTTATTGGTATCGGATTAAGAAGTCCAAATTTATCTAAAACCATATAAGAGTTGTAACTTGAAGCGTCTTTGCTATAACTTATAGTTAGATAAGAGTTGTTTTCATTTACAAAACCAATTACATCATCGCCCGTCGCAGTAGACCTTAATGCGGTGACAGAACCGTTTATTTTGCTTTCGTTTAAAAATGAATATACATGCACACCATTGTTATTTAATCTTACAGATAATTTTCCATTATTTAATTGAGAAAATCCGTTTTCATCTAAAATCGTACTCGCAACACTTATAGCTCCACCCTCTGTAAGACCTTTGTTTACACTATTTATAATTGAATCAGGTGTTAATTGTTGAAAAACTTTAGAATATGAAGCGGTTTTACTTACATAACTAGAAGGTTGTTTACCTTTAGTTAGCATTATTTCAGTCCAACCGCAATAATTTGTAGCTTCATAGTAATAAAATTCTAAAAATGCACTTTTAGCATTAGCGGGCGTAATAAATGTAAAATGTTTAGGTATAAATGAATCATCTTCTGAAATCCAATTTCCTAAGTTTATTTCTTCATCAAATTTCCCTTCTTTTTCGAAGTCATTACCTTCTTTTATAGAGTTAGAGAATTTAACTTTTATTCCTAATCTTGTAGATGTTCCTGTAAAAAATAATCCTGATAAAGTATACTCGGTTGATGGTAAAATAGAGAATCTATTACTCCAACTAGAATTACCATTAATTGATGTTGGTGTAACATTTATATAATTTATATTTCTTTTACCTAAATAAGTATAATTAGTTGTTATTGATATATTTGTCCCTCCGACATTCCACCCAAACGTGTTTTCACTTTCAAAAGCGCCGTTTACTATTGGACTCCCTTCCACTTTTCTTTCCGATTCCAAAGTTATTTTATCATTTAATATTTCTATTTTTGAAATCGTATTTTCCTCTACATTGTTAACACCTTGCCACAGTTTAGAAACTTCTAAGCCGATTTTGTCGTTTTGAAGATTGAATTTAGAATTCAATTCTTCATAGACAACCAAATCTTTATTATTAGTTATAACCGCAATCGCGTTTTGTTTTTCTTTTTGTAGCTTGGTTAGTTTTTGCTTGTAATTATCAAATAAACTTGTCGCCATTTAAATTTCCTCCCCTTCCGGATTTGTACACAATCCATCACTATCGAAATTATATCTTCTATTGTTTATTATTAATTTTTCATTTAAAGCGAACTCGCCATTGTATTTAAAATAATACCAATCCCCATTATCTCTTTGATACCACTCGTTTATAAATTTATGCGCTATACCACTTGTTGATATATTCCCGTTATTTTTGTCAATTTCAAAACTTATAAAATTTGGATTATCATTAGGTAAATAAACTTTTGAACCAACGAACATACAGCGCATTGTATTGAGTTTCACTTGATTTCCAGGAGGGTATCCTATTGTCGCCACTGAGATGTTAGGTCTTAAATTTCCTAACCAAGTTTCTCCATTACTCGAAGTGTTTCCGTGATGCCCCATTTTTAAAATATCTATTTTCCCAACATTTTGACCACCGACAAATTCCTCTGAAACATAAGACATATCACCTTGTATAAAATATCTTATCGCATTATCAGAATCATAATAATATCTAAACATAAAACCAAGCGAGATATTATTATAATTAGTATAATTTGTGTTTCGGCTATTATAAACTAAAATATCACTTTTGTTAGTTAATTGAATCTTTCTATCTGAATCTAATTCGATTATTTCTGCCCCTATATCTCTAGCGGTTTGTATCATTAATTCGTGCAACTCTTTAGTTTTCCATTGCTCTATTTCTATAGTAGGCATTAAATCCCAATTTGGGGTTTTACAGTATAATTGTTTACAACCGAATTTCTCAATTAAATATGGTATTCCTTCAATATGATCACTGTGAGAATGAGTTATAAAAACCTTGTCAATTTTATTTATATTGTTTCTTATTAAATAATCCTCAACAAGTTTTGCACTCTTTTTTTCGCCTCCATCTATGAGATAAATCTCTCCATTGTGATTTTGTATAAGAGATAAATCTGGATAAGCCGGTGCAACTTTAGGTTGAAAGTGCGGAAAATGTATTCTTATATTTTTATCTAAAGTTACATCAGGAATTGTTGGTTTTTCTAAAGGTTCTAACCCTATTAATTGCCTTATACTGTTTATCAAATCATAAAACGCATTTATATACTCTTTTTTAGCATTGTTTAAATTTACTTTTTCGATAGTATCATTTAAATTTTCAGAATTTAAAATCTTATCTATTTCGCCTAAAACACTTTCTTTTTCTTTTTCTAAATCTTTTAATTGCTCCTCAAGTATTTTCTTTTCTGTTTCATCTATAATACCGTCTTTGTAAGCCCCTTCTAAGTATTCTTTTAATTTGTCTATTTCAGAGGTTAATGAATCGCTTGTTGTTATATCTTTAGAATTAATTTTTAATTCTTTAACATTTAAATAAACATCACCGCCACCAGTAACTCGCATTGTAATTTCACCTTGTTCATTTGTTACAGTTAGGTTTTTAGCATCTATATATTGTCCTGCTAATAGTCCTGTTGTTATTAATGAAGCGTTTATTTTTCCATCTATAGTAAAACCATATTCATATTTACCATAATAGCCAGTTGTAGAAAAACCTAAGCCATTTTTATTATAACGGGTAACATTAACCGCTTTATTTATATCTTTATTATCCATTATAAGTAGTTCATTCGGTTTTAAAACAACATAAGAATCTTTTAACCCTGCGTTTATCATGCTATTTATATAGTCGCTTAAATTTGCATTAGGCTTAGTTTGTAATTCCTTTTCTAATTCCGCGATTATATCATTAACTGAAATAGGTCTACTTTCTTTTTTAACGTTAGACAATTCTGTATTTAATCTCTTTTTCATAGTTACAGAATAAACCCTCTTGATACATCTTGCTTTTATTTTAGTTCCGTAAGTATCTTCTATAACCTCTATTGTATCACCTATCTCAACAGATTCGGTTTGACTATAATCTTTATATTGTTCTGTTTTAGATAATTCTATGAAATTTATGTTATAAGTTGCTTGTAATTTATCTATATTGAATAAAGTAAATTGAGTTCTAGCTCTTTCTTGTAAAGCTTGTTGAGCTTGTTCTAAAGTGTCAAAACCTTCGTCGGGATTATTTTCATTTTTAACCTTTATATCTGAAAATTCCATTACTTTGGTATAAACACTACTATAATTATTAATTAATTCACTTTCTACAATAGGAGCTTCTATCCCATCAAACCCACGCGGAACTATCCTAGTGCAAAGGTCATCAACATTTGATTTGATCTCAAAACCTGTTAAATTCTTTCTTGATTTAATCTGAACACCTTTATCTTGCCCCACTCTAGTATTAATTTTGCAGTTGTATTGCCTTCTGTAGACTTCTCCGCCCCATCTGACTATAAAGGCATTGTCAGCACTAAACAAAGCGTTATAAAGGCTCATATTTTGATAATAAGCGGTACTCGTGTCAGATATATCAGAAACTAAGAAAAACTCCTTGTTACGTCCTGTAGCATCATTCAAAAGCTTACTTAAAGTTGCTTGACCATTCATATTTTCCGGTCTACAATCCTTTAAAAATAATGTTAACTGGTCAGCTATTGTAATCTGTCTTGCGAATATAGTAATGGTTCTTTTATCTTTCCTTATATTGCTTATTCTAAAGAACTCGTCCCCGTATTCATCTTCTAGTGTAATAATAGCTTCTTCTATTAAGTTGTCATAAATGTATTTTAAGCTTTCATCTTTTTTAACCGCTAAAACTATTTCAGCATAAAAGTCATCTTCTGTTTGCGTTATAGTCGCATTTATAAGAATTTCATCTAAAAAAGCAATTCCGTTAGTAGAAATAACTTCTGACCTTGTTGCAGTTCTTGAATGTAATCTACTTCCCATAATTACCCCCTATATCTATTTCTAGTATTTATTTTAAGAGTAGTAAAACCACTACCACTAAGAGTATTTTTACCTCTTTTTATAATAGGTAAATCCCCTGTACTCGTTATTACTTGCATATTTTCTTTATTAAAAATATTTCTCATACTATCTATAATCACATCTCCAGTATGTGTAAAACTTAAAGTTTCATCATTTATAGTGATTTGTGTTGCACCGCGTGAGTTTAATTCTATAATTGGCAAAGTATCAATATCGGAATCACATATCAAAGGAGTGTTAATGTTCCACTCTTGAATTATATCGTTTGTATCAAAATAGAACGGTTCGCATAGAAAAGTAATTTCAAACTCTATGGCAACATTCCCATTTCTACTATAATTGCCTATGCTTACCTTTTTAACTTTAGAGCAAATATTATCATTATCAGAAAGTATCAATCTATTATCTTCAATATTAGATAGCCAGTTTTCAATTAATCTTCTTTTAACCTCCCACCCTTCTCTCTTAACTCTAACTGGTATAGTGTGTTTTAAATCTCTATAACTTTCAGTTTTAATTATAAGAGTTCCGAACGGATTCCCTTCAACTTCTTGTTCTTCTTCTATTTCCTCAACTCTCCCCATTTCCAAATTATTCATTGTTAGGAGTTCAAAATCATCATAACTCGCTTTATTATTAAAATAAAATTGTATCATATTATCACCTCTTTTATATTATAACATAGAAAAAAGCACCCTTTCGAGTGCTTAATCTTATTTACACCATTCTTCTTTTATTTCTACAGATGGGTGGATTTTGCAAATGTCGCAAACAAATTCGTTTTGATGTCTATGTTTCAAACCTGTAAATTCATCATCTTTCATATCAGTTAACAAGAAGGGAAAATCATTTTCCATGCTATCAAATGCTAAAAAATAAGCATTTTTTAATTCTCCCTCAATATAACCTCCAAGAACAGGCGTAAATTTAGGAACTTTATTCCAATCTATTTCTCTTTTTCTTTCCCAAACTAACTCTATACCCATTCCATATTCTAAAATCTCGTATAAACCAAACGCTGGGTTTTCTATTTCAAAAACCTTATCTATTGTAAACTCATCTTCTTCTCTACCTTCAAATTTTAATTCGCTGGTATAATCTCTTAAATCCATCCAACCTTTGTTGTCAATAAGGTTACCATCGCATACTAAATATCTACTTTCTTTAGTTTCAACTATCATTCCATCTTTTAAATCTGATTTTCTCATAAAATCAACCCCCTAAATATGTTTTACAATTATTATTATACATTATTTAACCATCTTGTCAATAGCTTTTTATAAAAAAAAGAGAGGAATTTCCCCTCTTATCTAAACGCTAAAGAAGTCATACGAGAATATTCATCAAACTCACTCTGATGTGGTGCTAAGGTTCTCATCATTTCCTTGCCATCAATATAAAATTCTACCGGTCTGTTTGCTAAGCTTTTAATCCAATTTTCTAATTTATCTAACGGTATAACCGCTTCTGCTTGGTTTCCTCTGCCTTTGTAACTATCTCCAGCAACATATCCACCCATAAATGTTGGTTGTGTTACTATACCACCATTGTATAAGTATGGTACTTTAGGGAGGTTTACTCCGAAGTGTTTACCTCCAACCATAGGAATCCAATCGGGAATAGTTACACTTATGCTATTTAGTCCACTTATAGCACTATTAACAAGTCCTATGACCGCATTTAAAGGGGCTTTTATTACTGCACCTAATCCGTCCATTATTCCTCCGAATATATTTACAACTCCTTGCCAAGCTCTACTCCAATTTCCCGTAAAAGTTCCAGCAACAAAATCAATTATTCCGTTAAATATTCCTTTAATATCTGTCCAAATATTAGAAACATTTCTAAAGAAAGAGTTCATTATATCTCCAAAACCTCCAAAACTTTCTGACCAATCTATAGTAAATATACCTTGCAACCAGTCGTCAAATCCTTTGAATGCATCTTTTATATTTTGCCACTTACCATCAACAAATTGCCCAAATCCTATAAACGTATTTTTTAAGGAATCAAAAGCTAACTGCCAATCTCCAGTAAATAAACCTTTAAAGAAGTTTAAAAAGTTTATAAATGTATTCTTAGCAAATTCCCAACCTAATCTAATATCTTCTAAGAAAAAGTCTAATATACTTCCTAAGAATCCAAATCTTTCTGACCAATCTGTAGCAAAAACGTTAGTAATCCATTCTAAAAACGAAGAAGCTATTTCTTTCACATTCTCCCATAGGTTTATCCAAAAGTTTCTAAATCCTTCCGAAGTATTCCACAGGTATATAAACGCACCTGCTAAAGCACCTACAAGCCCTATGACTATCCCTATCGGGTTTGCCATAAAAACCGCATTTAATATTGCCATAGCACCACTAAAACTCTTTACCATTTTTAAAGCAGTAAATAAAGGTTTTACAAATGCAATTATACCGCTTACAATAGCATAGCCCTTTATAGCCGCTAAATAGCCTACTATAACACTTAACGCTAATCCTATGTTGTTTATAGTACTATCTAATTTACCCTCCTGTAAAGCCTTAACTAATTTACTTATATTATCAGTAACCCATTTTATAACTTCTTTAAATATAGGGAAAACCTTCTCCGACATTTCAACCCCCAAACCTTCTAAAGCTGAACCCAACTCTGTCAAACGCCCTTTTAAGTTATCATTCATAGTTTTAGCCATCTCTTCTGCCGCACCTTGAGAGTTCGCTATGTGTTGACTTAACTCGTCAAACCTCTCCCCACTATTAGCAAGTAAAGCGTTAGCACTCTTTAAGTCAACTTTGTTAAATAATTCGCTTAGAACTTTAGTCCTTTCTTGTTCTGTCATAGTTCCAAGTATTTTATTTAAATCTTTAAATATTTCATTTGTACCCCTCATATTACCGCTTGCGTCATAAACTTCTAAACCCAATTTTTTCATAAGTTTAGCAGCTTTGTCAGTCGGAGAACCTAAAGAAAGTATAATATTTCTTAATGCAGTTCCTCCCTCTGCGCCTTTTATACCATTGTCAGCTAAGATTCCAAGTTGTGTATTTAATTCTACTGTTCCACCTTTAAGAGATTTCGCAGTTCCTCCAACCGTTAGGATAGCTTCTCCTAATTGTGCTACATTTGTATTTGCTTTCTGTGAAGTTTTAGCCATTTGGTCAGTAAATCCCTCAAGTTGGTCTGTTTCTATTCCTAAAGCCGACATAGAATCCGTAACTAAGTCAGAAGCATAGGCAAGGTCAATTCCTCCCGCCGCTGCCAAGTTAAGAACTTTAGGTAATGCACTTATAGCTTTATCTGTATCATATCCTGCAAGTGCCAAGTAGTTCAACGCTTCAGCTGATTGTGAAGCACTATACTTAGTTGTAGCTCCCATTTGTTTGGCGGCATCCGAAAGTTTTTTGAAGTTAGAATCAGAAGCATCTCCAACTATACCCATTGTTGCAGCTACTTGGTCCATACTCGCTTCAAAATCCATACCAACTTTCGTTGCTGCACCCGCTGCAACTCCTAGACCTCCAGCTATAACTGCACCAGCAACTTTAGTAGCTTTTCCCATTCTACTCGCAACACTTTCAGTTTTCTTTCCGCTTTCATCTATTTTACTATTATAGTTCTTATTGTCAATGCTTATTTCAGCCATTAAAGTGAATAAATTCATCTATTCACCTCCTTTGAATTTGTTATAAATTTCTGTGCAAATTTCTTCAACACTCTTCTCTTCTTCTTTTACATTTTGATTTTTCATATTTTCGTATAATTCCTCAAAACTCCTAAACTTTTTATCTCTATTTAAAGATTGAGAACATATCCAAAGCGATTGGGCTATATGCCTTTTATGTGTCCACTCTAGGTTGTACTCATTCTCTTTTTCTGTTAAAACTACGTTTATAGCCTTAAAAGAAAGGGAGTGGAAGTTACTCAAATAAATAATAACTTTGCCACTCCCTAAAGTTTTGAGGATTGCTAAAAATTTAGAAGTTCTTTATCACTCCATAACTCTTTTAATTGTTTGATCGTTTGTACTGGATTTTGCTTTCTAATCTCTTCGACCGTCTTATCATTTACAATTGCTAATACATTATAAATGTTTTCTTTATGCTTTTTAAGAAGGATAGGAATTAATTTAGTGAAATTACTCACACCTTTAGCCAATCCTTTGATTTTTCCCTCTTTTTCATCCATTTCACTTATATCTAATCTATCATAGAAGATAGATATTAACTCTTCATCTTGCATAATCTCTCCAAGATAAGGAGTTATTTCAATTACCTTTTCAATACAAACTTCGTTAGTCATTTCACTTAATCTCATTCCTGTTTCTCCTTTATACTAAATAAATTTCTATTGGCAATTCATTAGGTTTTGCTAAATCGTTACAAGGTGTTATCTCTAAATCAAACTTACCTTTTCCCTTATCTTCTATTTCATAGTTTAAACCACCAGTTGAAATAGCATTTCTAAGCCTTACAACTAGATAGCTTTCGCTTTTATTCATAGAAGCAACCCATGTAATCTCTTTGAAATCTTCACTCTTATAATAGTTTCTAAGAGATATTTTTTTGCCTGAACCAAACGCAGTAGAATCAGCACAACCTAAAGCTAATAATAAAGCGCCTTCTTTCACTTCTGTTATTTTGGTAGTCGCCTTGCATTCTATTTTATTGATTGCTAAACAATCTTTATACATTCCTATAGCTCCGTCTACATCTTCCATCAAATCTCTAACATCTGGAACTATTGAAATGTTTCCTCCTCCACTTGTAGCACCTATTATGTTAGTTGGTGTTTCCATAGCTGTGGTTACGGCACTTTTAAGAGTTTCATCGTTTGAAACCCCACCCCACTCAACACCAGTCAACCACACTCCTGCATCTAATTGAAAGTTCTGCGGTGTAGTTTGTGTCAATCCATTTAATAATTTCATTTTATCCCTCCTTATAGGTATATTCTTGCTTGTATAACGCCATATAAACGTTTTATATTCTCTTCCTCATCTTGTATCATTTCTCCGAACGGAGAGCCTTTATACAACTGTATAGAGCCATTAGAGGTAAATACCACTTTCCCACTATCTATATCATTACTTAGCAAATCTAATTTACTCGCTACAGTTTTTAACGAAGTCGATTTATCCCATATAGAGAATTGAATTAAAGTATCGTCATAGTTTGGCGTATAACTTAAATTGTAAGTTAAGTAAGGGAATTGCGTACCTTGTGGAACGTTTCCCTCTAAAAATGAAGGCATGATGCTATTGAAATAACTATACAACGCCTTTGAATACTCTGTAAATTTTTCCATGTCGCAACTCCTTTCCTTATTCTAATTCTATCATATTTATGCTAAAACATACAACTCTGCACTAAGTTGCTTATTTTGAACTCTAGCTCGTTTAGGTGTAATCATATCTTCCGGTCTACTTGTAACTCTTAAATAATCATCTCCCCTTTTAACAACATCATTAAAAGTTAAAGGGATATTTATATCAACTGTTATGGTGTATAGCGATGTAACTCCTTGTTGTTCTGCGAGTTTTGCTTGAGTAGAGTTATCTAAACTTATAGCACCCTTAAAAGTTGCTCCCTCTATCCATGAAGTTTCATATCCACCCATTCCGTCAGATACTGTTCTTTTCTCCATTATAATCAGATTTTCTTTATAATCATCTAGCATATTTCTTTCACCCCTCTTTTATCCCAAAATAATTTTGGTTTTCTATACGGTTTTAATTCATTTGAAAATACTTCTTGCCATGTTAAAGCTTGACCACTTGCATTAGTTGCCAAACTATAAGAATAATTACCAAAACTTTCACTTACAATGGCACTTGGTTTATTTTCATTCTCATATGCTTCTATTTTAGCTTTAAGGCTTATTAAATCGCTTGGAATAGCAAGAGAGGATATTATCCCCTCAAACTCTTCATCTTGCATTGTAAGGCTTTCTAGTGTTATATTTTGACCATCTACAAAAGCGACCTTATATATCCCATCATTTAGTGTACTGCCTTCTATTCTTACATATTGACCTATTATATATTTACCTTTTACCGTTATAGTGTTAGTGTTTATTGAATAGCTTCCACTTTCGTAAAATTTATAAAAGTAATTATTTATAGAATTCAATATCTTTTCCATATTACCCACCTATTACTTCATCCGCTGTCATTAAACTCATTAATTCATCATACTCTTCTTTAGTCATTCTTCCTCTTTCGTAGTATTTTCCAACTTTATGAATATAGTCCTCTCTGTCATAATCTCCACTTAGGATAACTATTTTCATCATTGCATAAGGAGTTCTTGCCATACTTTTCACTTCACCTTTCTTTTTAAAATTTATATTTGAACTTAGAGTTGATTGTGGAATGTCTAAAGCAAATTCCACTTCCATCAGTCTAAAGTCCATATCTACATTTTGCTTTACAAGTTCTAAATCACTATCTGTTAATGATAGTGTAGTTGATTCAAAATCTTGTCTTAAACTTCTATTCTCTTCTTCTAAAGCTCTATTCTCTCTATTTAATCTAGCAATAGTAGCAGTGGTATCTACTGGTGCTTTAAAACTACTTGTACCACTTATAGCATTTTCAAAACTAACGTGAGTTTTTTCATTAAATGTTTTTAAATCTATATTTACAAAATCTTCTACAACTTCTACAGTTGGCGTATCTAACTCATAAATTATTGTTGTTGGATTAGCTTTTAAGAAATTTTTAAAAGATTCAACATCATTAAATTTAGTTTTAGAAATGTGAAACCATAATCTTCCTTGTACAATTGTGTCCCAGTACATACCTATTTCATCTCTATCCCACCATGTTCCATTTGAATTAAAATTATCACAAATTATATTTCTTGTATTAACTTTATTTTTACATTGTGTGTCAATATAGAATCTTGTAATGTTAATCAATGTATTTTCTTTTGTAATGAATTCATCTCCAGTAAAAATATATTTCTTCGCTTCTTTATAAACCTTAATTTGTCCATTATCTTCATAAAGATAATTACTTTCATGAATTGGCTCTTTGATTAAAATATCTTTTTTATTTTCTATATAAGGTTCATAAGATGTTTTTGATGTCCCTTCTTCTATTTGAAAATCATAGTATTCAACGGTATTATTGATTATTGATGTTTCTAAACTCGCATAGAATTGAACAACTATTTCTTTATTATATCCAGAGTTAAATGCACCTTCACGCAACCCAAAATCTTTAATTAAAACATCACTTGTTGTTCTAATAGCTATCCATCCTACACCATCTGCCATAGTTTTATATTTGAAAGAACAATAATAGTCTGTATTTTCTTTAACATTAACTTTTAACATACTAAAACACCACGCTTGGTGATTATCTGATGGACTTGTAACTTTAATTCCATTATCTAATAATTCATGAGTTGTTCCATTCATATCAACTATTAGATTTTCAAAATTCGTTAGATTTTTGCCATGACTTAAAATACTAATTTTATTACTCTCTTGCTCTCCGAATGATTTTATACCTTCGAAATACTTTGGGATAGGTTTGTTCGTCCAATCTCCTTCTAATACTATTATGTTTTTAACAGAACCACTTCCATCAACGTTGTCACTGTGATAGTAAAACCATATTTCAGTATTAAACTCGTTAGCACTTCTAACTTTTAAAACATTAACACCGTTACGAACACTATATCTAGAACCTATTGTTCCTGCATTTAATGATATTGCAACTTGGTTATCATCTGTTTTATTTTCAATTTCAAATATAATTGTATAATCAATATTATTTTTTAAATTGTAACAATATGAGTATCTTGCTACTGTGCTACCTAAAATACCAATATCATTTGATACATTACCTAGTTTGACCATATTCATTAACGTTCTACCTTTGATTACCATGTCGGTTGTCATACCCTCAACAGTATTCTCTATAGTATGACTTTCTTTATCTTCTTGTTGAAGGAAAGAAACTTCTATCTTCTTATTAAGTCTATCAACTTCACAATCAATTCTTTCGTCCAAAGAATTAAATTTCTCTCCAGTTGTTGCTGTTCTAGCATTCTTTAACTCTTTTGTATTAGCATTTATTTTACTTTCAAACTTATTAAATTCTTCTTCTCTTTTAGTCTCCGCAGCTACTCTTTTCTCTTCTGCTATAACTCTTAAACTCTCTGCCCCTACTCTTCCAGTTTCCGTAGCAACTCTAAGTTTTTCCGCTTCGTTTCTTGATGCTTCATTCTCGTTTATCTCTGCAACTGTCTGTTTAAAAGTTTCTAGTTCTTGATTAGCTTTTTTTATATATTCTTCAACCTTTTTTAAAGCTTCAATTTCATTTGTGTTAGCAATAGCTTCACCACTAACCAAACCTTTCCCTATCTTAAAAGTAGCATAAGAACTTGTTATTCTTCCAATAGAATCAGAAACATCTAACTGAAATAATGCGTAGCCCTCTTTATTGAAAGCACTATTTTTAAGTTTAACAGTAACTTCACCTTTTCTCGCATTAGTTAGAGTTATTTGGTTAGTTTGTTCTACTAAAGTCCCATCTATACGCCTAACATAAACCTTTATAGTCTGACTGGATAGGTCTTTAGGTGTCTTATTTTCAGTTACAACTATATTTAATTCTACATTATCCTCTTGATTTATCCCCTCAACCGGTACTGGATTTCTTATCATAGTATCAATAGTTAAAGGTATCTTTTTAAATGCCATTTCTTCACTTCCTTTCTATCTAAATTATATCATATAAAAGAAAAAGACGACAATATTTTGTCGTCCTATTCCGTGTCTTGCTTTGCCCTTCTAGTTCTTTTCTTCGGCTTTTCTTCACTCAAAGAAGCAAGGGCTAGGTTAGGGGTTTGTTTTTTTTAAACAAACTAAAGCATCTGGGTAAATTACTTTACAACCAAAGACATTAAGCCCTTTGACTGCGTCAGCAAATCTCTTTTCCATTCTGTAAGCTTCTGTTTGTACTATTTGTTCAGCAAATGTACAAGCCATTTTAACTCCCGCTATAGCACCATTACCGTTGGTTAAAGAATCAATATTATTGGATAAATATACATCCATTCCTAATATTTGACCGACTAAACCATTTTTTAATATTCCCTCTGCCATAGCTCCACCTGTAGCTACAAATCTATCTTCTTGTAATAATAAAGCATGTGTTTCCGGTGAGATTATTAAAAATCTTCCTACTGTTGGAACGTTAGCTTTATCTAGTTTTAATTTAACTCCTACTAACTCCTTATAAATGTTTGTTGGGTCAAGGGTTGCTTTTGGTACGATTTTATGTGTAGCTTCTTTGTCTATAGCTTGTAATAAAACTTTTTCTGTTTCTTCCGCTAAAGCATATGCTGCTCTTTGCATCGCCGCGTCCATTAATGGAGTTCTAACCTGTGCTGCATCAACATCATCAATTTGAAAATTAAAATATTTTTGCTTATCTATAGTTAAAACTTTTTCAGTTGTTGATAACTCTTGTGGATCGTCTATATCTGTATTCTTAGTATAATCACTAACAGTTATAGCTCCTATTTGGTTAATCTTAACTGTATCTCCATATGCTTTTATCTCGCCCTCATAATCCCTATTTACTAAGTTAGCAACTACATGAGCTTTGTCTAAATGCGCTAACAATCTAGCACTCCATAACTTAGGTATAAAACTTGTTACTGCCATTTACTTACCTTCTTTCTTTTAATTATTTTTGTAAACTAGCGCTTATTGAATCCCAATTAGCGTTAATCTCTTCTGTAGTCATGTTATTTATTTGTTCCATTGTAAAGTGTGTTTGTGCTTGTCTTGGTGGTTGTACTGAACCTAAACCACTAACACTCTCTTGCTTTATAAAATCAGAATAATTTTCCTTTAATGGATTAACTATATTATCCCAATCTTTTATAGCATTATTTTCAATTTCTAAAGTTTCTAAGTCTATTTCTTTAGTTAACAACTTTAGTATTTTTTCGTTGAATCCTTCTTTTTTTAGTTGTTCGGTTAATAAACCTCTCTTCTGTTCATTACTTTTTTCAACTTCTATGTTATTTTTATATGTGTCAAATTCACTTTGTAAAGCTTCATATTTACTCTTATACTCGTCAGTATTTGAGTTCTCAATCTTAGCTTCTAAATCCGCAATAGTGTTATTAAGTTCATCTATAGCGCCAACTTTCTTATTGTATTGTTGCTTAGAAACGAACTCCTTAGGGATTTCCGCTTTTATAGTGTCCGCTATGGTGTCCACTAACTCACCTTCTAATCCACATCTTTTTAATATTGCTTTTAAATCCATTTTTATTCCTCCTTTATGTTTTTATAGAGTTATAAGCTCTTAGGATAATTTAATTATATCAAATACGTTATAAATTTGTAAAGTGCATAAAAAAAGAACGTTCTTAACTAGAACGCCTTTTTGCAAAACACTTTATCGTTTGGAGGTATTTTTGTACTTATATTATATCAAAAATAGGTTTGGTTGTCAAGAATTTTCGTGAGGAGGAAACCTCCTTCACTCTCCCTTTGTAACAAAATAAAAATCTAAGTTACTACATTTACTACAAAAACTACACCAATTTCTATATAGCAAATATTTATAAAAAAATATATATATAATTTATTATTATAAATAAACTCTTGAAAATAAATGTAGTAAATGTAGTAAATATATATAAAGCTAGTGATACCAACGGTTTGAAGGGGTTACAAAAATGTAGTAAAAGTGTAGTAAAAAATGTAGTAACCATAAAAATGTAGTAAAGTAATTAATAATATATGAATGAGTTTTAACAGTTTATCAATAAGTTTTATCATTAAAAATGTAGTAAACTACAAAAATGTAACCGCAAAATGTAGTAAAAATGTAGTATTACTACATAAAAATGTAGTAACTGAATCCGAAAATGTAGTAATTGAAAATAAAAAAAGACAGTAAAAAATACTGCCTTAATTTATTCCCAGCAATCTCTTATAAATGGTATTTTGTAACCACGAATTGATTTACCATCAACTTTATATGGTTGGTTTGGTATTCCTCTTCTCATAAGCTCATTAGCAAGTGCTTTCTTTTCTTTTATATTAAGCTTTTCAGCTATTTCTGTAAGCTTGTACACTCTCAAGTCGTTACTTTCCCAGTCTACTTTATCATCTAATATGATTGATATATCTGTTTGAGCATTAAATTGTCTATTAATTATTTTTTGTTTCGCTTCTTCCTCTTTGGTCAACCAATCGATACTATAATTAGTCAACCACATATCGTATACTGCGCCCCAAAACTCAAACATATTGAAATTGTCAAACTCTTCTATATTACAAGATTTAACAGGAATTACCCAAAACCTTCTTGAACCTGTTTCATCTTTTAAGAAATCTTTTTTATTAACATTAGCAATATAACTTGTTAGCCTTGGATATATTTCAGCTACACGACCAAACGGAACTCTGTACTCGTCGGTTGTATTTGTTAAAAACTGCTTAATTTTACCTTGGTCAGCTTTTAAAGTTGTATCTAATTCTGCTAACTCAACAAGAATATATTTAGTATTTTGAATCACGCTATCAGTTTTATCAGGATCTAAAGATACTCCATCTTTGAACAAGTCATTAAGCGGCATTAATTTACGTGCAAACGTTGATTTACGGCATCCCTGTTCCCCTTGAAGTGTTAGTACTCCATTAGAACTATAACGGTTTTCTAGCTCATTGTGAGCCATTTTAACAACATTTAGAAGCCATTTATAAAACAAAGTGAAATAATACTCTGCATCTTCTAAAGCATCATCTTGAAGCGTTAAACACTTTTCAAACACATCAAGCACTATATCGTGATTATTATTTCTATACTTCTTCAACATATCTACAAAGGGATTTATTTCTTTTCTGTTAGCTATATCAATTAAATATTCGTCGCATACCGCCCTATTAAGATTTAAACCTTCTTTCACTTGTAAATCATATACAAATGTCAGCATCTCACCTCTTTTTTTAAACTTTCTGCCTTCCATTTGCAAAGTTAATTCATGAGTTATCTTATTCATAACTGGATTTATTCCATAATGATTCAACAAATATTCTAAATTTGCCATTGTCTTTATTGGAACTGTTCCGCCATCTTTTAAATACTTAACCTCTGGAAATTGTATAAGAGAAACGTTGCTCTTTTTATTCTTAACATCATTAATCGAAAAAACTTTTTTAGTGTTTTGCATTTTAATATCCTCCTTATTTACCATTAACTATTTCCATTATAGCGATATGAATAGGTTTTTCACCTCTCCAATTATCAAACGCTTTTTTCTCTTTTTCAGTAAGATAGAATTTAACTTGTTTACTTCTCTTACGATTTTTCATATTATCACCTCGCAAGACAATAATAACATAGTGGGTACACACTTGTAAAGTATTTTTTTATTTATCGACAAAATAATTAAGTAAGTGTATAATTAACTTATAAATATTCTTAGGAGGTATTATCATGGGTAGATTTATATGTGAAGCTATTCCTTATAACGGATTTAAGGAGAGAATTAAAATATGTAAGGAGCTACAAAGGAAAAGAATGAGGTTCAGTATAGAAGGAAATATTATATTTGTTTATTAGAGGAGGGTTTTAACCTTCTCTTTTTTTGTGTTTAAAAGAATAAAAAAGAAGAGGATTACTCCCCTTCTTCATTCTTGTAAGGTATATTTAAATATTCACAAACATCTTTAAATCCTAATTTATTCATACAATAATCATGTAGTTTAGGGTGTGTCTGCTCTAGTCTTTGGTATCTATTTTTACCTTTTTCTAAATGCACCCCGAACCCACAGAAAATACAACCTGTTCTTTTTTCTCCTGTAGTATAATAATGCCAATTCCACCCTATATCACTATCATCATCTACTATATTGGCTTTTATTTCTCCGTAAATAGAACAATAAGGAACTTCAAATCTCGCTAAGTACATTAAAATATCTTGTTCAGTCCAAAAACTCATAGGTCTAGACATTTCTGAACCTTCGTTATAACTATTACAATTGGTTTTTAAATACGAACTTTCTCTTTGTAAACTTTCTTGTGCCATAGTTGCTACAATAGGTTTTCTCCCTGTTTCTTTTTCATATCTTTTCAAAGGTTCTTTTTTTAGATAATAACAACATTTTTCGGTAACTTCAAATGGAGCACCTAATAAAAAGCCCCATTTCTTCATATTAAACTTCGAACCTTCTAAACCCACAGTTAATTGCTTAACTCTAAAAGTATCTAACTTACCATCTTTTATGTTTTGTTTTGCCAACCTAACTGCGTTGCTTACTTTTTTGCTTATCATTGGGTAACCATCTTCTTTTATAACTCGTGAAAAACCCTTTTTAGGTCTAATCATTTCAACATTTTTTTGCGAAATTGCAAACTTTACTATCTCAGGGAATTCAAGTCCTGTGTTGCTAAAAACTGCTTTTATATTAGGATATAATTGCCTTGCTATATGAAGCAAAACGGTAGAATCTTTGCCACCACTAAAAGCTATATAAGCGTTATCTAAGCCTACCCACCTAACAAAGTTTTCTATTCTTCTTTTAGTCATCTCTACCTTAAATTCTAAAGGATAATTTTGTTTGATTTTTAATATATTTTTATCCATAATAACCTCCTTAAAATCCGAACCAATTAGGTAAATTATAAAACCAATCAGCTATAAAAGCACCTATAAACGCTATAGCAACAACTAATATTGGTGCTACAACTGTAAAAAACATATTTCTTAAAAACTTTCTATAATTCCATTTCATAATTAATACCTCCAAATATTTGCTATACCTAAATTATAACATACTTAATTATATTGTCAACAATAAAATAAAAAAAAGAGAGGATTTTTTCCTCTCGTCTTAGGGGTGAGTATATTTTATCAAAGGAGAATTTCATGTCCAACTATATTATACTAAATAGCAATATAAATTGTCAACCTTTTAGAATCTGTTCAACTAACTTTTCGTAATCTTCTCTATAATCCATTATAGCAGGTTTAAGCGTTGGTCTTGCAGGTTGTCTACTCGTCCCATTTTCAAGAAAAATAGAATACGAAAGCGGTGAACCTATCACTACTTTATTCTTATCTGCATACCATTGTGTACTGTTTCTAAACCTTCCAGTATCAACAACTTTTTTAGCAGTGATTATCTTTTGCCAAACCGAAACTATTTTCGTCCCTAAAGCTATAGCGATTTTATTCCCTCTATTCCCCATTTCTTGTTTAAATACGTTGGCGTTATTTTCAAACTTTATTTTCATTTCTTTTTCTTCCTTTCTTGCCATTCTTCAAAACTCATTTTTCTAAGTTTTTCATCAAGTTCTTTTTCTTTTTCTCCTTTTTCGAAACCTATAAATTCAGTAGTCATAGTGCATCTACAACGGATTACTTCACTTGCTCCACCGTTTGGGTCGCCCGGGTACATTAAACCATTACTAAAAGGCTTATCCAAGTCAACTATCTCGCCATTAACTCTCTGATGCGTTTCTCTCGTCCTCTTATCCATTGTAGCCAACCATGATTTTTGAATCTTTAATCCTTGTTTTTCTGCGAACTTATAACTGTCTAATCTACCTACATTTTCTATTCTAGTCGTTTCGGTTCTAGCAATTCTAAGAGAATCATTATAGTTCTTTTCAGTTATCTTTTTAATTCTTGAAGCTATCTTTTGCATACTTTCTCCCTGTAAAAGTCCACTAGCAAGCGCTTTCTTTAATTCCTTATACAAAGCAGTCTTATCTGTTAAATCATCAATAGCCATCAAAGTAAACGGATTTACTTCTTCTTTTAATAACAACTTAATAGCGTTTCTATTATAAAGAGTATATCCTATATCTTTAGCAACTGCTTTTTCTACCTCATAAGCACCCCAGTTATAATTTAAAGAATAAATATCTATCATATCATCGTTCATGATATCCATAGCGATCTTATTGGCATTATTAACAACTAGTGACATTTCTCTTATAATGGCTTCTAAACGCTTTTTCTGTTGTAATTGATTATATATCTGTTGTGGTTCTTTGGTGGTGTCTATTCGACTTATAAGAGTATTTAATTTACCTCTTAATTCTCTTAAAGCATCAGAATATAATTCCTCAATATTCTTTTCTAGCTTAGCAAGGATTTTATCAGTTTCTTTATGTGCTTTATCCATAATATCACCTCTCTTTAATTATACAAGAAAAGAGATAGCATTACACTACCTCTTCTTTAGGCTCTTCTAACTTAAATTTATCAGCAACTTCTTCATCTATTAGTTGCTTTTCTAACTTAACATCATCTATCATAGGGTGACTTCTTAGGGCGGTATCTAAACTCATTATAGAAGCACTAACAGAATTAATTATATTATTAATTACTTCTGTTTCATCTACTAACCTATTTCTAACGAAATTAATAGAATATTTCTCATTAGGTTTTTTGATGTATTCTAAATATAATTGGATTATATTGTCACAGAAATCTAAGCAACCAGTTTCGAACTCATCTGTCTTTAAATCTAAATCCATCATATTAGCTTTTATAGCAACGTTAGTTAAACTACCACCTGCTAATATAGAAGTATCAAGTCCCATGGCATCGGAATAAATAGATTTATTTAGCATATTTAAAATAGTTTCTCTAGCTTGGTACGGAACTTCTATAGTATGAGGAGTTGCGTCACCATCTTCGTCAACGTTTATCATTTTATACTGCTTTAAATCACTTAAAAAATCTCCCGCTTCTCCATTATAGTTTTTTAAAGCCCAGTAAATATCTTCATTATCTTCAAAGTTATTAGAAAAATCAGAATAAACGATATCGTATAAGTCGATTTTCTGTTTCAAAGCAAATGTAAATCTTGATGTTCTTATATCATTTGCATATAAAGGGAATATCGGAAGTCTACTAAACCCTTCTTGCCCTACTTCTCTCTCCTCTATAGCGTCTTTAACGGTCTTGATAATGTAATTCTTCTTAGATTCTGTTATTTCTATCTTGTTCTTATCACACTTATACTCTGTCTTTCCATCTTCTTCATACAGTTCTATCCACATAGGTTTATCTGTATCTATTTGCCAAAATCTTATTCCTGCTCTAACTTGACCAGTTCTTTCATCTTCTAGCGGTATAAATTCAGTTCCTCTCCATATATCAATATCAAATTGTCCTTTAGAGTTAATAAAACAATAACCCCACCCCACACCGTCAACAAGTGCAGCAGTTCCACACCTTTTAAGTTTAATATCGAATTTCTTCCCTAAACCTTCTTTGACTTTTTCCTCTGTCATAAGCCCGTTTGCTAATAGATAACTAACCTCTTGCTTAATTATCTTAGGAAATAGCGTATTAGCGATTTTATTATTAGCCTTAAACTTATCTACTACTTGCCTTCCTAAACTATCATAAAGCCATTTAAGACGGTTCTTAATCTTTGTGTTCTCTTCTCTATAATACGCTTGTGCTTCTATAGCGTTGTTATATTTACTCGTTCCTTTAAATTCCTGTATAGCTTGGAGGATAAATGAAGCTTTATCCTCACTAGCTTGAAAATCTTGGAATGTTTTCATTTTATTCCTCCTTATTTAAAGTATCATTTAATTTATCTACACTTTCTATAATTTTATCTAAATTATTAGTTTGATTATTTATAATATTTATAATATTTTTCAAACTTTCTTTTATTTCTTTTTGTGTTTCTTCTAAAGTTTTACTCATCTTAATTCTCCTTCTCTAGTTCTCTCTTTAAATAAAATATAGCCTTCTCTAAATCTTGCTTTTTATTGCCTTTGTGCTCGCATCTAGCAATATACTTTATAGCGTTGCCTAAAGAAAAACCAAGCCCCCAGTCCTCTATAACGTCTATAACTTCATATTTGCCTTTGTTGTAATGGCTT
>ERZ1026844.320-NODE-320-length-38119-cov-9.484474_pt1 | contig 38119 bp, 48 predicted proteins | sample MGYA00380152_ERZ1026844 | MGnify/ENA primary metagenome ERZ1026844 (study PRJEB33269, sample SAMEA4719788) | human gut metagenome | biome: human-associated habitat; feature: organic feature; material: feces | place: Cameroon | collected 2013-10 ... | reverse complement strand
TTGTAGAAATAATGTATTTTCATGTTTAAACTATTAAGAATTTAACTTTTCATATCTAAATCCGAAACACCATTTCATCATTCTCCGTTGCAGCCAATTCATTGGCTTAAAAACGGGTATAATTGATTTGGTATATTCATGTACTAATTGAGCTACAGCCTTTGATTGCTCAAAGTGGATGTGTAATTTTTCGTTCATTTCTATTCTGTTATTAGTTAATCAAAACCATAAAATTGACCATGCTTATTGAAGCCGGGAACTTCTTTTATTGTAGGACGTTTTTCTGAATGTTGCGCTTTCTCTCGCAAATCGAGAGAAAGTTCGTTAGCTTCTAAAACCATTTTAACCCCTGTTTCTACAATTCTTCTGTTTTCACATTCCTTACAATGTGAACTATTGCAATTACATTTAATCTTGTTCATATCTCTATTGTTTTGATGGTTATTTATTCTCGAAAATATGCGCAAATACACACTTTTCATCAGACAGTTCCAAGCCGAGTTGCGATGGGTACCGTTTGATATAATTATAGAACTCAAACATCTTCTTGTCATCATCACCGCAGCGATCTACCAATAGCCGGATGAAGGCAAGAAGACAATCCGAGTCATTTCCAAAATTTTCCTGTGTGGATAATTGCGTTTTGTCAACGTCAAGTTTTAATTTATGGATAGCGGAAATCGCAGTGTTGAAGTTGCGTTTTGCATCATGGCGCAATTCATAGCCTTGTTTTCCCATTTCACTTCTCAAATCGTAGAGAAGAGTTTCTACAACATCGGTCAACACATAGATTAAGTTGAGTGTCGTATTAAGATTTGTTGTTCCTACTAACATGATTTTATTTATTTCTTAAGCTTATAAAACCTCGTTTAACCAACTCCATCAGAACCGACATATCCTCTTCTCTTATTTCTGCCTGAGTCTCACCATTTACAGACATATAGTGAGGAATGCCAAATTGATCACGGATTCTCTTACGGATAACAAGAGTAGACTTATTCTCCCAGTAAATTGTAACTACCATATCTAAAATGGATTATCATCCTCTGCACCAGATTGTTTGCCTCCTAATAATGGGACATAATCAAGATTATAAAAGCAAGTCGTAGCGGCATTGAACCCACATATGAACCGTAGAAGTCCAATATTTCGCCCTTTAGCAATATCTATCATAGCCGTCCCCTTGGTATCTACATTAGAAAAATCGTTCGGATAGGATTTATTGTTAACCTCAGGCCGATAGATCAAAATGACAACATCGGCAGCTTCCGCTATTTGTCCGCTGTCACGAAGCCGACCCAATGTCGGAACTGGATTCATTGTATCCCTATTCAACTGAGAAAGGGCTATAATCCAGATGTCAAGTTCTTTAGCTAAGTTCTTTAATCGCCTAGCCACATCCCCCATCTGCTGCTCTTTATTAGCTCCCTTCATGTTCACATTCAAGATCTGAAGATAATCGATAATAGCACCGTCTATTCCAAACTTCAATTTCATATATCGGATAGATGAAATGATAGTATCAATATTAGAAGTGCTTCTATCATCAAAGTATATTCCCTTTCCCGACATTTTACCTACTCCAACATCTATCGCTTGTATCTGTGAATCAGTCAAACGTGAATACATGATTTGATTAGCCGGAACCCCACTTTCCATAGAGAGAATACGAGCCGTTATTTGCTCCTTTTTCATCTCCATTGAATACATAGCTATCTTAGCGCCCAAAGACGCTGCATTTCGCATAATAGACACCGCAAAAGATGTTTTACCTTGGCTTGTCTCCCCTGCAATAATTATCAAGTCTGATTTTTGCAATCCACCTGACTTTGAATCAATTTTTTCAAATCCAGTAGGAATACCCGTTAATTGTCTATTCCCTAAAAGATTATCATTTATCATGCCATATACACTTTCAAGTCCATCGTTAATGGTTGAAATAGTAGTGCTACTTGATTTGAAAAGCGATGCAAGTTCATTACTCACCGAATTAGAGACATCGAGAATATCCTCTGCTTCTGAATAAGAGTTTGATACAAGATACTGTCCTATATCCCAAAATTTACGTCTTATCGCCAGATCGTGCAGCCGTGCTGCATACTGGTATAAATCAAAAGTACAGTTAGAAGCAATTCGCATATACTCCATAAGGTCAAACTTCACCCCATTAGCAATAAGTTTATTCTTGACCGCTACCACATCAGGCCGACTGCCAGACGATGCCACTTGAAGGATAGCTTCGTATATCTGAAGATGGAATGGATTATAGAAAGAATCCTTGGATAATAACTCCCTCACTTCTTCAAGCGCATTGCGTTCAGTGATAATAGTACCTAAGACAATCTTCTCAGAATCTTCATCTCGTAGTTGCACATTAATTTCCATATTCTTTTTTTGCCCAGTTTAATACAGTCCTGTAAAGGTTAGTATATCGTTTACGTAGATCCTTTCGATTCTCTATCTGCTCGATGATGTCAGCAATCTGTTTACCCGTATATTTCTCTTTGAGTTTTAGAAACTCCGCTTCCGTGATTTGGGAAGAGAAGTTTTTAGCATTGCTGCAATAAGGAGCGTTCCGTTTTAGCCAGTCATTGAATTTTAGAAAATCAGGATTTGAAGAAGCGGATGAAGAAGCTTTGGCTTCTTTCTTATCTCCGTTAGGAGATTCTTTCCTATCTTCCTTTTCCTCTTCCTTTTCCTCCGTAGTGTTCACGTCGTTATCACGTAGTGTTGACGTAGTGTTCACATCGTTATCATTTAAAGCCTTACTAATCAATTCTTTTACTATACCCTTACCGATATAAGACTTATCATATCTCTTATCAAGGACTTGATGACTACGGAATGTGCGGATAAAGTAGTAGCTTTCTTCTGCGTGAATAATAGGTACTAACATCCGGGCATCCACTAAGGCATCTATCCACTTTTTTATTTCAGATACTCGTAAATTTTCATCGTAAGGGAATATTTGAGACTTGAGTAATGCAGCATTACCTTTGATAACTCCGAAATCATCAGCAAAATTCCAACAACCAATAAAGAAAAGACGGCATGGAATTGGTAGTTTACCTATCTTTTCATCTTCCCAAAATTCAGGTTTGATTGTTCTTATTCGTGCCATACAAACATTTTATTAGGTAATACAGATTATATTCTCCACTTTGGGGACACTTTGGAATATGCTCAATGTCCTTAATTACTTCTTTTATACTTTTCATATTAGAATCTCACATTAGTTAGTTGTCTACCTTTGGAGTAAACGGCCCATTTGCCATTGCTTCCATCAACAAGCCTTAAATCAGATACTTCACCGAAGCGTTTGATGTTTCCACATAAATCTACAATCCATCCAACCTCTTTCTGAGGATGTGGACGAATAGCCCGACCAACTATCTGATACCACATAGCAAGTGACATCGTAGGACGGGCCATAACAACCGTATCAAGCTCGGGATAATCAAAACCAGTAGTCAGAACTCCGACATTGGCAACGACCGGGATTTCACCAGATTTGAACGCAGCAAGGATTCTTTCACGAGTAGATTTGGGAGTATCACCCGAAACAATAGCGCATCCGGGAATGGACCACGTAAGCTGTTCGGCTTCTTTCAAGAACCGGGTAAATACCAGTATTCCCTTTCGTTTACCTCCAGCTTTTGGATTCATCAGCCTTTGGACGATATGGACGAGATAACTGTAAAAGTCGATTCGTTCATATTCCTTTTGGATTGATTTATCCGTATAGTCGGCACCAGTGGTATTTACCTTCAAATTGAGTTCATTCCACCCTGAAGGATTCATCGGATAGTAATTCAACTTTGCCAAATATCCCATATCTAAGAGAGTTGATACCTGTACATGGTAAATGACCTCTGAAAAGACATGAGGCTTTGTCCGGGTGATAAATTTCAGCATGGAGCCGAAGTCACGTGAGGAAGACAATCTATAAGGAGTTGCCGTCAAGCCAAGAACCTTGCACTTCACTGCATCAAAAAAATCCTTGTACATTCCCTCTTTGGGGTTAACAAGATGGCATTCGTCCACGATGATATTCTTGAAGTGGGTGAACAGTTCAGGATGGTTCTTCACGCTGCCTATGGTGGCAAATGTTATCCGGCTTATCTCCTTTGAGTTGAAAGAAGCTGAATAGATACTGCAATCAAGAATGCCGTATGAACAGAGTTTCTTAAAGTTCTGTTCGAGTATTTCCTTGCTCGGCTGAAACACCAAGGTATGTCCATCAAGTCTTGCGGCTATATCCGCTATAATAAGGCTCTTTCCCGATCCCGTAGGTAACACCATGATAGCATTTGTTTTCTTCGCCTTGTTGTTGAAGAAAGAAACGGCAGCATCAGAGGCTTTCTGTTGGTAATCACGTAGTTTAAACATGGCAGGTTATTTTATTTTTAAATCATCCAAGTAAAAATCATCGTCACCAATCTTTATCTTGTCATTATCATCAGTAATTTCAAATTTTCCCTGTTTCATCTGTTTGGCTAAAGCAGAATAATGCTTGATTAGTTGTTCATATTCAAAGTCAGTAAATTTTCGAGTTGTGTTCTTTTTCATTTCAAGAAGAAGAACTTTCTGTTCTCCATATTTGCGGATAAGCCCATTTCGGTAACCCTGCATATTCCCTTCTTGAAATCTATTGCAATATGAGCACTGAGCATTACAGTTCATTTCATCAAACCGAGTGCTCATGTGTTGTCGGTTTATATAGTGCCCATTATCTGCTTTCTCAAAAGGGAGCATTCTACCACAACTTATACACCTGAATGCTTTAAAGTCAAACTCTTTGCTGTCTCTCAATCGAATGTACATGGAGAACACCCTATCAAGTTTAGCTTTTAAGTCAACTTTCTTTTTGACTTTCAATCCAGCCTTGTCAAATAGAGGCAAGGCTTTTTCTTTCTTTGCTTTTTTCTTATATCCGAATATCATAACTTGACTATTTACCAATTAAAAGCCCCGAAGCGTATTCTCCGGGGCGGTTCAACAATTATTCCAACGAAACATACCACTAACAGAAACTTATGCAAGTCTTCGGCTTCTTTTCAGTCGTGTCACCGGCAACCATCGGCCGGACCCCGTAACATTGCATAGGCTGTATCCCTGCTTTCGTATGTCTCTCTCTCAAAGGTTTGTGGTGGCATCAGGATTCGAACCTGCATGAGTGGTGTTTTTGCGGCTTTCTGATTTTAAGTCAGTCATTCCTAAGATGTCTCGCATGTTGCCGGTTTGGTTATTAACGGTTATCATGGAATTTTTCACCTCACATCTTGATTAGCGTCTACCAATTCCGCCATACCACCGTGTTTGCCCGCCATATCTTCACAGACTGAGCAGGCAGGTTAACAAAGTTTATTTCTGTAACTTAATCAAATCGGGAATAGCTCCGTAAATTGGCGTTTTCCCATCCCATTTGTCGATAAACTGTTTATATAGGATTTCTTTAGTCAAACCCCTTGAAGTAATTAAAGCCTGTTCTGTTTTTAATTGCTCCAATTCGTTGCGTTTCTTCTGCTCTGCAATCTGCTGGTCTAATACAGATATATTGGTATTCACCTCATTACGACTATCAATCTTCTCACGCACAGCCTTTGAAAATTCAAGCTGTGCAGAAAAAGTCAGCAATTGAAGCCCTCTTTTCTCAAATTCTTTATCCACAATCTGCTCCAACCGCTTTTCAAAAAGAAGAGAACCACCGTCAGCCATTAAACTGTCTGTCTTGTGCTTACGGCTTTCTTCTTTGATTAAATCATAAATACGAGGTTCAAGTATATTATCTTCAAGGCTTTGCATAAAGCCGTCTTTTCCTGATTCTGTATCAGCTTTATCTATATGTTTGTTATCGAATACAACATCTATAGCTCTATTCTTGATAACTTTATAAGAATAAGTAGGACGTGCGTTAAATTCAGTGTTATCAGCAGCCTTCAATGTGACAGGTTCAGCAAATTCCCCTCTTTGGTCAAACAATGGAACTTGAAACAATTCAGTGCCCCATTCCCAAGTGGAAACTTTACCGGACACTACCTTAAAATCCTCTTTTCCTTGCTTCCCATAGTTCTCCATTAGAACACCGGCATAATTAGGGGCTACTCTTTCGCATGAAGCAAATACCACTAAGGTCATACAGACCAGCATTAGATTAATCAATCTTTTCATTCTTCAAATTTTTAATTAGTTTATAAACGAAATAAATCACTGTGGCTGATATTATTACCACGCCCAGCCAAGCGTTGAGGTGATTGAATATTCTGTTTCCGATAGATATTCCGACTACCAGAAACAGAATTAAATAAATGTGCTTTCTCATTGTTACACCTCAACGATTACAATGCCTGGTGCAATCTGTCTGATAGCATCCAGTTGTTCGTCAATCACCTTATTCTTGTATTCTTCAATGGCTTCATTTGCACCAGCGGACACAAGAGAAAGAGATACATCACGACCGTCCACATCAGCGTAAATCTCAACTTCTATCTCTTCGTTGGCAAAACCTTTGAAAAGAGGAATGTTTAGTTTGAAAGATTTTGGAAGGTTGGAATCAACCACCTGTGAGTAATTATCCACTTTGCTTCCGTTTTCTTCTTTACTACGCTCAATGTCTTGGTTTACCTTTGCTTTGAAGCTCTTCAAAGTAGAAACAAGCATCATGTTCTGCGACTTGTCAGTAAAGAAAGCTCGGTGCATCTTCAAAAACTGTGACAATTTGATAGGTTCCCAATTCTTATCTGTATTGATGCCGAACTCCAGCATTTCTTTTGAAGGCTGCAAAATGCCGTTGATTTCTGTCTGATAGTAGCTGGTTTCATCAATCGTCAGAGCCAGCCCCATCTTATCACGGTTTACGATAATGTTCGTCTCTTTCTGATTAATCAGTTCGACACGTTTCTCTAACCATCTGAAAGGTGCGTCTATTGTTCCATTGATAACCACTCTTTCCGGTTCTTTCGGGTCAAGTGCTACGGGTGCTTCACCTTCTCTTAACACTACTTCGATAGGTTTGCCGTTATAATCTTTCGGCACAACCAAGTTGATTTTGTTTTCGCTCATGATTCTGTTCCTGTTTTACGATTAATATTAAAAATAGTTCTTTGCATTTCCTGCGGCATGATAGGACGGGAATAAACCAGCTCACCAAGTTTGTTGTAATACCCGGCCATTTTTTCTTCATGATAGAGAATCTTCACACACTCTTCATTTTCAACATATTCAGAGCCTTTCTTTATGTTTTCAAGAAGTTCCTGTTTTTTTTCATTTAAAGGCTTTAATTCAGCCTTAAATGCTTCCATAGCTTCTTTTTTCTCTATCTCAATATCATTGATTTTGATTGAGGTTTCAGCAAGAGATTCTTTCTTTTGTGCTAATTCATCCGGTGTAAACCGATGTGTATAGCCAATCTCTTCCACTGCATCGGCATTGTCCTGTAGGAACTGCCATCTTTCCTTTTCGGGGATTTCTTGACCTAAAAATTTATCCATTATTTTTCATTTTAGAAATTAGTTCTTCTTTCATCCTCAGCATATTAGCCATGCCTTTCATTCGGGATTGAGCAGCAAGATACATCTGTTTGTATTTGCCAGCATCCTTCAAAGCACGCTCATACTTCGCTGTCTTTTCATCAGAAAATCTACCGGCACTATCACGGTTGTACATCTTGATTGGCTTTATCTCATTTCCGAATAAATCTTCCATAGCTAAATAAACTCTTTGTTACGTTCAATTTCTTGCTGGGCATAAATCAGCATTTGATGTTCATTTGCAGCTGGCAGATAGATACCTGCCACCGATGCGCTCCAATTACGGAAGCGGTCAATACTCAGGGTCATTTCACCTGTTGTCAGTTCGGCTGAACTGCGCAAGTAGATTACTTCCTTGCCCTTCTTGTTGACCGTTTTACGTTCAAATAAATCACGGTTGCAAGTCCTCTTATAGAAGTCTATTTTGGCTTCGTCAAGGCTGCAACCATACTCACTACCGAAATACCCTAAAAGAAGATGCAAATAGCTGTTTTGGGCAAGCGTGCGGTTAGGTAGTTTCTTTTTCACTTCCACCACCGCACGTTCACTAAACAGCTTGTTTACATACTCCTTGAATTTGGGTATCTGATATTCATTCTTCAAATCGAACAACATATACTAAAAAGGTAAATCGCCCTTTGCATTACCATTTGCATCAACTGGTGGCGGAAAGTTCTGCGGTTGCTGATAAGTCGGCTGTGGTGCTGGTTGTTGTACTGGTGCATTCTGTGGAGGTTGCGATACACCGCCACGCACCTCTATCTTATAACATCGAATAGACGCCATACGTTTAAATTCTCCGTCCAAGTTCGTCCACGAACGCCCTTGTAAGACAAATGATATAGTAACAACATCACCCTGATTAAAACGGTCAAGTTCTGCACACTTATCGCCCGAAAACTCTAAGGGAATAATGTTTTCATACTCGCTACGCTCACCCGTATAAGGGTCGTAAGTAGTAGCATCTAAAATAAATTCCCGTTTGGTAAATGGAGAACCACCGTTCTTGGACGGAATTTGGACGGTCTGACCGATTTCGATTATCCGTCCGGTTATTTGATTTGCCATTAATTTTCTCCTCCAAATATCTTTTTATCGGTGATTAATTCTCTGTTTTCTTCCAAGAACCGGATAAATTCCTCACAATGATTAGTAAGAATAGGTATATCACGCTCCGGATTGAACACATAAGTTTCAGTATAGGTATCTACCACATAACCGCCCTTGTTAAACTCTACAATGTTGTACTCAAATGTCCGTACATCAGAACCGTTCTGCATAAGAGCGAATGGATAAACAAGGTGTTGGTGGTGGTCTTTGAACTTTCCTACGGTGTAGCTACCGGTAGTTTTGATGTCATGAACGCTCGTAGGCATCAATTCATCAATCAGACCGTAAACCAAAACATTACCATAGACTGTTGGTAAAATCGCTTCCACCCTCTGCTGGGTTAATGCGCCTTTGAAATAATCAGCAAATTCTCGGCAAAGAGAAATGGGAAAAACAAATGTGCGGTCATTGTAAACAACCGTATAACAAGTATTATCCTTGTTGCGCTCTACATCCATACCGTTCGGCTTGCGATTTTCTATAAGAGCGTCCACCAACTCATTAAAGGCTGTGCCCTTGTCGGCCGCTTCACTGTCGAAAGGTTTACGATTGATACAGTTTATCAGTTCTTGAAACTGTTGCTCGTGAAACTCTTCGGGGGTATGGGGTGGGTTTTCTGACCACTCCCAATATTTATCCCAAATCACATCACTATTCAGATATCCCCAAAAGGCATCAAGAATCGTGGCGTAAAAGCGATATCTAGGCTGCATCTGAATAAGTTTTTGTCTCTTTATCAAATACTAACCCCAAAGAGTTTACTTTGGCGGCAAACAGGCTTCTCGCTTTCATCAGAGAACTACCAACATGTTCAAACTCATTAATATGAGAGGCGAATTCATTAGCAGACTTGGCATCAGTTATAAACTCGATACTTTCTTTGATTTCCTCTATCACCTTGTCATACTTTTCCTGCGCTTCCTTCTTAGCCGCCAGCATACTTAAATAAGAATTGATTATCTTAGTGGTGATAAAGTCGTTCTTTGCGATCGGATTGCCGTTTCTGTCAAGAATAATAGGCACTTCCATTACTGATGGCAGATTACAGGTGTTTTTACCGTCATTTCTTGAAGTCGGATCAAAGGTTATAGTACGTCTCTGTATGCCTCTCTCGCTCTTCATTTCGAGATAACCGAGTAAATCCAATTCTGTAACGATGGAATTATAAGATTTCTCACGTAAAGCAGGAATGAACACCGTATCATCACCTTCTTTTCTTGTATCACGATGGGCTACAAAAATGATATGCTTATTCAAACCTGACAATGTTCTCGTCATCCATGAAAATTCAGCATTGATACCACTCCAATCCCTGATAGACGGCTGGCGAGTTCCACATTTATAAGTAATGATAAAATCCATCATCTTACCGATAGTATCTACTACGATTGTCTGATAGGCTGACAAATCTTCTTGCAAAACCTGTTGGACATCACTCCAAGAGGCAACTTGTACAGTATCGATGTTTTCCAGGTGCGCCATGTTCATACGCTTAACACCATTATCAAAGTCTAATAACAAAGGCTTCGGAGCACTCAACGCTACTGTACTCTTTCCCATACCTGCTTGACCGTAAATCATCATCTTTACAGTGGTGGGGATTACTAATTCATTCGATTTCTTAATTAAGGACATAATCATAAAATTTAAAGGGTTATTTACTAATTTCTTTCATTTCAGCTTTCGCCAGTGGAGACAACGTATTCATATAATTACACTTGAAAGCTGCTGCATCCAGCTCAACTACATTGTATCGAACACCTGAGCGAACCTTTCCATCGGCATCCTTATACCTCTTTACAATGCCTTCTTTGACCCATTTTGCAACATTCCCCTTTCCATAAGAAATGTGGGCTTGATTTTGGGTTATAAATTTGGGCTCTTTGAACGAATCAATGCGTTCTTCCTTTCTACCTAATCCCTTAGCGTAGTCCACCAGTTTAAATAAAACTTCCTCCGGCATCTGTATTATCATAAGACCTCCTTATTCTTTCTGTTCGTTCCACTCTCGTTCTTCTTCCTTTTCTCATATCGCCTTGTTCGTGATAAAGCGAAAAAGAAAACACACATAATAGACAGCAGGCAACCACCGTACGGCTAATGGGTGAAAAGTTCATCGTTAAACTTATACCCGATATTCTCTCAAACACAAGCGTCGCAAGCTCTCTCCCGTTCCTTAATTGAAGAACCTCAAATGCTTTTTGTAGTTGGTTGTTTATCGTGCTAACCGCCCGGCATTTGAGATCAGCAATTTCTTTCTTTTCATACCCTTGTGCGTACATCCGTGCTGTAATCTCGCATTCGGGTGTTAGTTCAGTTAATACTCTTTCCATAATCGTGTAAATTAGACCACTACTTAGTCATGTTATTGACGATATACATAGAATTGGTGTACTTATTCTTCGAAATGGTATATACATTCTTACCACCCGGAGCTACAACACCTTTTTCTCTCAATTCCTTGTTTATCTCATGGGCCTCTTGCCTGTAGCCAGTTACCTCAACTTCTGATAGCGGGATAATCTTCTGTTTTCCCGGCTTTACTTTTAAAATCGTTTCTCTGATTGTTGCCATAAAACTTATTGTTTAATTAATGATTTGTGGATGGTAGAGGAGTCGAACCTCTCTCAATCGTAACAATTGGTTGCGCAACACGAAGCTCTAACCGATAAGCTAACCATCCGGAATAAGAAAGGTGTACTATTCTCACGAACGGCACACCCAGTATAAACACAAAATAAAACACGACAAACAAAACATCTAAACGTCTGCCTGTACGGTATTTCCTTGCTATCGGCCGGATAGTAGGTCGCTAAGCATACAGAGTTCAAGCTCAAAGACTACCAGCCCTCAGACGTTTAATTTGTTCTTAATTCCCTGAATGCAAGTATCACAAACGAAACGCATCCAATAAAAATGATACTCATTATTGTAATAGAGAATGTTTTCATAGGACTGTAAGTAGTAATAGCCCCGTATAGCATACCAATAGCACATATTGTCACCAGTATAGCTAAGATAAATTGAATTAGTTTCATAATTATGTATATTAGTTAGTGCCTGTACCCCCATTGAAGAAAAGCTGTTATGCTTGGTAGAACTCATATTTCAAGTTCAGTACAGGCTATATGGTCGAAAACAGTACGGACGCCCAACCCGTTTTCTTACTGCTCTGGGACGATTCTTTGCGGTGTTTTCTATTAATTGTTATACATTGTACAGCTCGCAAGCTCCAACTTGCTTATGTACGTTCGTTATCTTTGGTCAACCTTGTACAGCTTATAGTATTACACCGTAAAGGTTTTCACAATCTTGTCAAAGAGCTTAATCAATAGCGCCCTACCCGATTCTCGCTATCGGTTGCCGTTCAATCCGTCAGTAGGGCTGTCGTGCGTTGCATAACCGTGTATTATGCGTATCGGCTCAAACCTTGAACCTCACAAAGAGCATCGTAATCCATACCGCTATCTTCACCTGAGTCAGAACCTAAAAGAATAGTTTCATAAGTCTCAATCTCTTCTTTTATCACCTCGATAATATCAGCCTTACAATCTACGTTGTAAACTCTACAAGCAGTTTCTTCGTCCATGCCCTCAACTGCTACCAAGTCCCTGCGAATAGCATTTAAACCTTGTTCTAATTCATAAGTAGTCATAATCGTAAGTATTAAGCAATTGATAATAAATTAGCTTTTTTATAGCACCTGAACTCGCCACGCTCTGTATCATAATAAGTCTGGACGGTATCATTCTTCGCTCTCTTGTCATTGCCTGTTATGGCGGGCATCAACTTTTCATTGAGTGTACCATACGCCTCTCTTACAGAACCGTCTACTTTTTTGAAATAAAACTTGACGATCTTCTTTTTCATCTCAGCTTTCAATTTCATGTTTACCCAAGCAGACTTTAGAGCTTCAGACATTGAAAAGCCATTCTTTCTTACGAACTGCCAAGCCAATGACATTACTTCGTGTAAAAATTCTCTTGTTTTCATAATCGTGCGTTTTTAATATGTTTATACTATTGCTTATAAGAAGCAAAATTCGTTTCTTTGCAAAAGTGATTAGGTTATCACTGTTTGATGATGCAAATATACACAGATTTGTTTATAATACAAGTGTAACATAAACAAATCTGTGTATATAAACATTATTTAACCATTAGAGCAGTTTATACCTTAATTATATAAAACTATGGATCTAAAAGACTTCGTGAAAGAAACATTGGTGCAGATAACAGAAGGTGTCAAAGAAGCACAAGGTGAATGCAAGAAATATGGGGGATTAGTAAACCCTATGCTTAGTGTTAAGGTGTGTAATGATGAAAAGTATCATCATGATGATAGCGACTATCCGGCTACAAGCGTAAATTTTAAAGTTGGACTAACTGAATCCAATAATAAAGGAGATAAAACAGGAATTGGTGTGTTTCTCGGGAAAGTTTCATTAGGAAAGGAAGGGAGTAAAGGGCATGAAACACAATCTGTAACAAGTGTAGAGTTTTCTGTTACAGTTGTGTTCCCATACATTAATAGGGATGGCAAGCACGTACCTCTTAGCTCCTTAGGCATTTTTTAGGTGGGGTGTATTTTATCTTGTGAAAAGTTCTCATACAGATAATTATATACGTCTATAGCCTTATCTAATGGATTTGCGTATTTTTCCTTTAGATACATACAATGGAGTTTAAGGAAAAGTTTTTTGCTTCGCCAAACTCGGTATCTATAACATAAGTATTTGAACATAATTATAAAGTAAAAGCGACCAACTCCAAAGTTGCGGTTTGAAGCTTAGTCGCCTATATGGTTCCTTACAGGAACAGTTAAACTTATTAGTCGAAATCATCCGCAACTTGATCTCGATGCAAATATACACATATTTGTTTATATGCAAACAGAAGGAGAAAGAATTTCAAATGTTATTTCATATTTCTGCAAATCAAAAGCTGAATTTGCGAGACAAATGGAAGAAACGCCACAAGTTATTAGCAACTGGGTGGCACGGGGAGCTGGTAAAGGTGTCCTGAACAAAATATTATCAAAATTTCCATCAATCAATGCAAACTGGCTTCTTACTGGAGAAGGCGAGATGATTTCAAACAATAATTTGAAGACTAATGTGGTCCCAGCGCACGACACTGAAGGAGAGTTTTTCGTAGAAAATTCAAATGGAGCAAAGTTTTTTGACTTAGGTAATGGACGCTATAAAATGAATGTTCCACTTGTACCCTTTTGTGCATATGCCAGATTTGCAAATGAAGTAGACACCTTAGAACCAGATAAAGAAGGATGGGAAGCTGAATCATTTGAAGTTCCCCAAATCGTTCATGGAAAATATCTTTCTTTTGAAATCAAAGGAGACAGTATGGACAATGGCACACGTGAGAGTTTTGAGGATGGCGATAAAGTCCTTGTTAGAGAACTGGATAGAATACATTGGAAAGACGGCCTCAGATACAACAAATCGCCATACTGGGTCATAGTATTTGATTCATCTGTACTAATTAAACAGATTATAGATCAAGACATAAATTCAGGGGAAATCACTTGTCATTCTTTGAATAACTCCCCTCAATACACTGATTTTAAGCTCAAATTAGATGAAATAAGAAAATTATACTATGTAGTGCAGAGAAAACCTAGAGTGGTAAACTATTAGCATAATAGGCCTAATAGAAAAGCATAGAATAAATAAAATCAAAACGTATTAATGTTTAATAAACTAAAATTTAAAAATAATGGACTTTAAAGACAACATTAGACAACTCGCAGAAAGAGTTGCAAAACTTAAAGACAATATCACCACAGAAGAGGCAACAAAAAATGCATTTATCATGCCTTTTATTAACGGGCTTGGATATGATGTATTCAACCCATTGGAAGTACTGCCAGAAATGACTTGTGATATTGGAATGAAAAAAGGTGAAAAGATCGACTACGCTATAATGAAAGATGGAGAACCTATTATTCTTATTGAGTGCAAACATTGGGCACAAGATCTAAATTTGCATGATAACCAATTAATAAGATACTTCAACGTTTCAAAAGCTAAATTCGGTGTACTCACTAATGGAATTATCTACCGCTTCTATACAGATCTTATCGAACCTAACAAAATGGATGAAAAACCATTTTTAGAAGTCAATATTACAGATTTAAGAGACTCTCAAATAGAAGAATTGAAGAAGTTCCACAAATCATATTTCAACATAGAAAATGTACTTAGCTCTGCAAATGAGCTCAAATATATGGGAGAACTTAAAGGCATTATAGCACAAGAATTTGCTTCTCCATCCGCTGATTTTGTAAAATATTTCTCCAAACAAGTATATGATGGAGTAATTACAGCAAAACTACTTGAACAATTTACCAACCTCACAAAAAAATCTATTAACTCATATATAAATGAGCTTATATCGGATCGACTTAAATCTGCATTAAAAACTGAAGCAACTGAAGAGGCTAAAGAAGAGGAAATAGAAATCAGAGACAATAATGAGGATGACAAGATAATAACAACGGAAGAGGAAATAGAAAGCTACCTTATAGTTAAGTCTATTCTTCGCCCAACAGTTGATATTTCAAGGGTTGTATACCGAGATGCGCAAACATATTTCGCCATACTTCTTGACAATAATAATCGCAAGCCTATTTGCCGGATGTATTTCAATAGCATAACCAAGAAATACATTGCTACATTTGACGAGAATAAAAAAGAAGTAAAACATGAAATCAACAGTTTAAACGACATATATGATTATGCAAAACAACTGATTGAGACAATCACATATTACGATAAAAAATAACCTAAACATTTTAACGTTATGAAGAAAATTTTATTTATCTGCTTTTTGTTTAGTACAATTGTTTCCACTGCACAAGAAAAGGTATTCTTTTCTCTTCAACCTGATGGGACATTTTTAACCGAAAAGGATAGTTCAAAATATGCTGTAGTTGAATTTGAAGGAAAAACTAAAGAAGAATTGTACAAGAGGCTATTAAGTAATATCAATTCATTGTATAAAGAGCCCCAAAAAGTACTTAATACTGTGGAAAATATTTCTATAAATATTAGAGGATATAATAAAACAATTACAATTGATAAATCGCCATTAAGCGGAGAGACAAATTATAGTGGTTATTATAATTTAATATTTAAGTTAAAAGATGGGAAAGTGAGAATTGATGCTCCTATAATAGAAGAGGATATTTATTATACTTTAGTTGATAAAACAAAGTTTGCATATGTCGCAAATAGCTTTTTTAAAGCTGGAAAGGTTAAACCTAAAAAAAAGACATATAAAACCCTTACAGAGGCTCAGTTAAATGTAATTATTAACAAAATACTAGGTTTTGGAGATGACCAAAATGAAGACTGGTAATTGATGTTGAATATTGAAAACACGAGCAAGCAGTCGGAGTTTTCCCTTTGACTGCATTATTAATCATTTTCTCCAGATTTGGGAGTAAATTTAAAATGAAGGAATAAAAATATGAAATATTTAGCCCATGTTGCACCATCATTGACGAGCGATATTATTTGTATTCATGATGTTGCACAATATATAAAAAGTAATCCTAAAGAAAGCGAAAGTAAAAGATATTACTCGTTGTGGTATTTGACTCCAATGACAGCCAGAATAGGGAAACAGAACAAACCTCATTTCGCCTTTGTTAAAGGTTCTAATCCAGCCCCATCTGAAATCGAAGGAGGGGAAAGCATAGAACATGACATGACAAAGCATGAAATATTTAAAACCAAATTACTATATTTAAAACATAATTATGATAGAAAAGAAGACATTATAGGGCTCATCACCTTTTCGGAGATAAAAATAGAATATAGATTTGATAATGGTAAATATATAGCTGACCTTTATGCAAAAATCGAATCAGATGAAAAAAACATCTTGAGATTAAATAAACACTGGATTGTAATAGAAATATTTAAGTCCAATAAAAGTTCCAAATTTAAGGAGGCTTATTATCGAAAAAAGAATATTGCAGCTATAGAAATAAAACTATGGGATAAAATTCAGTTTAAAGACAATACCGAGTTACTTAAAAAGCAAATTTCAGGATGGCTTAAAAAGCCTAATTATTTTCATTGGATAAATGACCCTAATTACAAAATGCGATATAATAACTCCATTACGCTTCAAAAAGAAAATATGATTGACAGTATACCGATAGATTCCTCTATGCAATCAACGAATGATAATCTATCTAAAGATTCAATCATTCAAGAAGAAAATGAGACCCATACAACACTAATCGCATTGGATAACATTCCGATAGGAAAAGAAACATTAGAGAAAACATCCAAATCTATACTATATATATTTATGGAGACCTTGAAAAAAATAATAAATTCCCTTTAGACTACCAACCGTCCCATTCCGTAGTCGATCAGAAGATGGAGTATAAAATAACATCAAAACATTAATATTATAGACATAAGGAGTTTTAATTATCAGTATATTAGTTTTTATCAGTGAAATAACTTCAATGTATATTATATGTAAATCATAATATTAACACTTCGCCCTCACTATAAAAAATTATAAGTAAGTATAGTTAAAACTTTATTTGAAAGTCCTATTATATTCAACCGATAAAAACAATCTAAACTTTTAATATACAATGAAAAAGTATTTATTCGCATTAACATTATTACTGCCCCTCCTCCTTGGTGGGTGTTCCAGTGACGATCAATCAGATGACAACAACTCTCCGTTAATCGGATCTTGGATATCCATAGATGATGATGTCGAGATTTTCTATCTTGACCTCAAAAAAGACGGGACAGGGAAATGGACCGGAACCTACGCCGGAGAAGTGGAAAATGTACTAAGGCTAACTTGGAGTGCAACCGAAACCACTTACCATGTCAAATATGAAAACGGCAATTCTGAAACAAAACAGTATAGAATAGAAGGGAACCGCCTCTATTTAGGAGATGTGATATATACCAGAAAGTAAAGCCAGCCGGGGATCACTCCCCGGCTTTTTCTTCGCCCTTCTTTTTTGGATGGAACACAAAATCAATTACCTTCCGATTTGCCTTATCAATCCTGCTCCAGTCCTTTTTAACATAAGTGTCTGTGACATTATACCCAGACTTATGATTCAATGACGTTGCTACATCGTCCATCGAAATACCGCAGTCATTCCTTGCTATTGTAGCCCAAGAGTGGCGTGCAGCGTAAAGAGTTAGATCGGGAATACCTAAAGCATTCCCGATCTTTTTCAGATTAAGATTCACCTTATGCACAAATTGCTTATGGCTCGCATATCTTATAAAGAAATTAAACGCTCTATCCCCTACTGAATCCTTATATCTTTCCAAATAAGGCTCAAGCTCCGGTTCTACTTTAATGGAAATAAAAGCCCTATCATCCCGCCTGGTTCTTGTCTTCCTCCGCTCGTACTCAAATCTATTATCAACAGGGGGATTCAAATAAAACATATCAACGGTATTCATTCCAACCATAAAGAACGACATCAGAAACACATCTCTGGCAATAATGACACCCAACATATTTTCCGGTATTCGATACTCTTTTATAGCTCTTATCTGTTCATCCGTTAAAGAACGCTTTCTTGTAATTGGTTGCTTTGGAATTTTGTATTTAGCAAAGGGATTATTGGAAATGCGGATTATTCCGGAATCTTCATCGTTATATTCAAGCTTTGCCCGATTAAATAACGCTTGTATCTTCGACATGTAAAGCCGAACCCCAGAATCAGAAATATTTCCAATACCACATTTTGACCGTTGACTCTTTAAATCTTCTTCAAATTTAATTAAGAGAGAAGATGTGATATCCGAGAAACATAAATTTCGATTTCCCACGAATGCCTCAAACTTGCTAATAGCAATTCGATAATTTTCCCCTATCCGCCTACCTTCTTTCAAAACCTTATCCGCATAAGCATAACCAAAGTCGAAGAAGTTAATTCCTTCAGGCTTATTAGAAAGTTTATCTTTCATCAGTTCACATAATCCTTTAGCAGAATACAAATCAATAGAGTGACCCAATTTTGAAAGTTCGGCTCTAATTTTAAGAACATCGAGCATTACTTGGTCATAAATCGGATTATTCCTTTCTTTTAGTTCAAAAGTCTTCTTGTTTATCAACTCACTTCCCACATAGTGAGTGGTCGCAATATATGAAGATTGACGTTCGTGCGTAATCCGTATCTTCACATTCCAAGTATTATCTTCTCGCCTTTGATGCTTGAGGATGATTATTTTAACTGTAGCCATCGTTGTAAAACATTTAATCGTGCATTCCTGTTTTTCGTAAAACGTTCGTAAAACAATTGCGCAAAGATAGCAAATTAATTTAGATATGCTATCTTTGCGCAATACAAAGAGAAACAGTTAATTACAGCTAAAAAGCTATAGCTTAAGTAGTTCTCTATACAGTTTTTGCACTGGAAGCCCCATTACATTGAAGTAACTGCCGGAAATGGATTCAACCCCGACAAAACCGATCCACTCCTGCACGCCATACGAACCGGCTTTGTCCATTGGCTGATAGTGATCGACATAATAAATAATTTCGTCTTCATCAAGTGTTGCGAAACGGACATCTGTCACAGCAGCGAAACTCTTTTGCCACTCACAGGTGGTGAGGCATACCCCGGTGATCACCTGATGGGACTTACCGGAAAGATTTCGCAACATCTCTATGGCATCTTCACGTCCGGAAGGTTTCCCAAGTGCCTTACCTTCGTGCCAGACTATGGTATCGGCAGTTATCAAAAGTTCCTCCGGGTGCATCACAGACTGATAAGCGGCCGCTTTCTCACGGGCTATGAACAGCGGAATCTCTTCGCCTTGCAGAGAGTCGGGATAAGACTCATCGACATCAGGCAATGTTTTTACCACATAATCTACCCCCAAGCCGGTCATCAACTCTTTCCGCCGTGGAGAATTAGATGCCAATACGATTTTATAACGATTCAAGTTAGCAAGCATACTAATAAATTAAAGAGTTATATACTAAAAATCACCACCCGAAAGCATCATCCGACAACCACTTGCCTTGCGCTTTAAGTACTTGCTCCACCACATCACGTCCGCAACCGTATCCGCCGTCGGCATATGAAATGTAGCGGGCAACGGCTTTCACCTCGGGAGCGGCATCTTTGGGACAACAGGGCAATCCGCACTCACGCATCACTTCCATATCGGGAACGTCATCGCCCATGTAGAGTATCTCCTCGTCCGCGAGTCCATGCTTGTCACGGAAATCACGATAATCGTGTATCTTTATGGCAGAGCCTAAATAGAGATCGGATACCCCCAATCCGGCAAAGCGCTTCCGCACCGCATCGGTCCGTCCACCTGTGATAATGGCAATATGAAGACCTTTTTTCACAGCCAGCTGGATCGCATAGCCGTCTTTTATATTTACCGTACGCATCGGTTCACCCGACGGATGGAGTGGAATCACATCTGCACTCAACACTCCGTCTACATCAAAAGCAAGTGCTTTAATCCGGGTGAGGTCGTAATTGATAGTACTCATTCTTATTTATATTTGGGGTTAATGTCTTTCGTGGATACTTCGGCTAAGTAATTCATATAATTGTTGCATCCCGGGATCATCGGCAAGCATCCGCAAATGATTGCCGATGACGTTCTCGTCATAACGGATCGCAGGTCCCGTCTGTGCTGCTTTAGGTTCCAATTCGTGCACTTTACGAGCCGTTTCATCAATTAGCGGCAACATCACGTCGAACGGCAAGTTATATTTCTTAAGCAGTTCGGCGGCAAGGGCATACATGTGATTAGTGAAATTGCATGTGAACACAGCAGCCAGATGAAGGCTCTTGCGTTGTTCCGAATCGGCATCATATACACGGTTCGACAAGGTAGACGCAATAGCTTTCAGAAATGCGGCATCTTCGGTCGACGAAGCTTCTATAAAGAAAGGAATCTCCTTAAAATCGACTTCCCGTTGCTTACTGAAAGTCTGCATGGGATAGAACACCCCATAATGTGACGCATGTCCTTCCCAAATACTCATCGGAATGCTGCCTGCCGTATGCACCATCAATGCCTCTTTCCGTTTACCGGCTACGATAGCGGGAAGAAGTTCGGCAAAGGCGGAATCTTTGAGCGAAATGATATACAACTTTGCATATGGATTCACCTCTTCAAGGCTCGTCGTATACTCAGCTTCTACTTTCTGCGCCAGCTCACGGGCCGACTCTTCCGTACGGCTATATACCTGTACGATACGGAATCCTTTCCGATAAAGAACCTTTGCCAGATTTGTGGCAAGATTCCCGGCACCGATAAACACAATCGGTGTATCTTCTATACTTCTTTTCATCGTGTTGAAATCAAATACAATATACCTCCGATTATCAATAAAGCCAAGGGCAGCAGGTAACCGGACATCGAACCAAGCAGTGAGACAATCAAGCCGATATTCAGCACCAGCCACAATCCGAGCAGCACCAGGCCGACGGATTTGTCCCGCTTGATAAACAGGAAAATAACCGCAGTGTAGAGCAAAAGATTATCTTTATTCATCACCCAGGGTATACCCAATGCAGAAAAGTGTATCAGTTTGTCTATCAGATAGAGTATCCCTATCACAATAAGGGTGACTGCCGTGGCTTTATATGTATCTTTATTGTTTGCTTTTACCGCACTCACCGCTACTTGCCTCCAAACTTATTAATATGGATTTTCTCCCATTGCAGATTATCTTCATTGAAGGGCTTACGCTCCATGCCTTTGTGCCCGATCGCAATGATGGACAACACCTGTAACTGCAAAGGAATGTCGAGCACACCACGCACAAACTCATCGGAAGGCATTCCGGCAGCAGTATAACGCTCGCGTACCTGCACCCAGCAACTGCCCAATCCCAAGTCTTCGGCCTGAAGCTGAATCATGATGGAAGCAATGGAAGCATCTTCAATCCAAACATCGCTTGCCAAAGGATCGGCAGTAACCACAATTGCCAGCGCGGCATCGGCAATGAAAGCAGAAGCCTGCTCTTTACAGTGCGAGAGTTCGCCAAGCAGCTTTTTATCATCGACCGCGATAAACTGCCAACTATTGCTACGTTTAGAAGTGGGAGCCATCAGAGCCGCTTTCAGCAAAGCGACTACCTCCTCCTGAGAAAGTTCTTCTCCTGTAAATTTCCGCATACTGCGGCGTTTCTTTATCAGTTCACTGAAATTTTCCATATACTATAAATGCATTGTTTTTAATAAACGAACATTTACCGCAGACTTATACAGAACCATAATAAAAAGCCCGATCTGTATGAATCTGCATAACCGGTAATGATTTCCCTGCAAAGATAGGCAATTTATTCCACTCTCGTCAATTCACCGGTCAGTGAATCGATGATAAAACCATGCACCCGGACGTCTTTCGGGATCAGCGGATGGTTCTCGATAGAACGGACCGTCCCCCTGACAGACTCAACCGGATCGTCGAAACCTCCCAGCCACGAACTGAAGTCGACACCGCAGTAGCGTATCATGTCGATCGTTTCAGATTTGATTCCCCGCTCTTTCATGTGGGCAATCATTTCATCACTGTTCATGTGGCAAGCACCGCAATCCGAATGGGCAATGACCATAATTTCTTCCACCCCCAGTTCGATGATGGCTACCAGCAAGCTACGGATGACACTGCCGAAAGGATGGGAAATGACGGCACCGGCATTCTTTATAATCTTCACGTCTCCGTTGTGGATTCCCAAAGCAGCAGGCAGCAACTCAGTCAGACGGGTATCCATGCATGAAAGGATGGCGATCTTCTTATCGGGGTACTTGTTAGTAATATACTTTTCGTATCCCTTGTTCTCAACGAACTTTTTGTTGAATTCAAGAATTTCTTCTAACATAATCGAAACGGATTTTATTGTAGTATATCTACAAAGATAATCACAAAATAACAGGTCAACAAAATAAGCCCCGCAAATGTTGTAAAGAGAAATAAAAAATGTAAATTTGTCCCGATATGCCATTAAAACTGACTACATATTACCGAGGGAGTGAAATTCCGGATTTTCCCGGAACCAATACATTTCATTCAAAGGAGTTATTTCAGATTTATGAAGAAACTCCGGGCTACACTCCGCTCCTGATCATGGCTTCGGAAGATGGAAAACCAATTGCCCGGCTGCTTGCCGCCATCCGCAAAAGCATACGCATGTTTCCTCCTTCCCTTATCAAGCGATGTGAAGTTTATGGCACCGGCGAATATCTGACAGCAGAAGCCGATAAGGAAAAAATATTCGGTGAAATGCTGGAGCATCTCACCACAGAAGTATTGCGGAGTTCGTTCCTGATAGAATTTCGCAATCTTGAAAATGCCATGTTCGGTTACAAATACTTCCGGTCGAACAAATACTTCCCTGTCAACTGGCTGCGGGTACGCAATTCACTACACGGCACCGAAAGTGCGGAACAGCGTTTCAGCCCTTCCCGTATCCGCCAAATCAAGAAAGGGCTGAAAAATGGCGCATCGGTAGACGAAGCACACACGATAGAAGAAATCCGCGAATTCTCGAACATGCTGCGACATCTCTACTCGTCCCGCATCCGTAAGCACTTTCCCAATATCATCTTTTTCCAGCACATGGACACACGGCTGATCCACAGGAAGCAAGGTAAAATTTTCATTGTCCGCTACAAAGGAAAAATCATCGGAGGATCTGCCTGTATCTATTCAGGCAACGATGCCTACCTGTGGTTCTCGGGAAGTATGCGGAAAACCTATGCTCTGCAATACCCGGGTATACTGGCTGTATGGAAAGCTTTACAAGACGCACATCAAAACGGGTTCCGTCACATGGAATTCATGGATGCCGGACTCCCCTTCAAGAAACACGGTTACCGCGACTTCGTACTCCGCTTCGGCGGCAAACAAAGCAGTACCCGACGCTGGTTCCGCTTCCGCTGGCAGTGGCTGAACAATCTGCTGATCAAAATATATGTCTAAAAATCAAGCATCCTCTGGGTTTAAAACCAAAGAAGAATTGGCTTGAAACCAACAATGCCTACCTTTTAAAGTAACGCCCCTTGGGTTTTAAACCTATTTTCACCATAATTAATTGCAGAAAAATTTCTTTATTAAACAAGAATTGATTTTCTTTGTGCTGTTTTATACCATTCCAAAAAGACGATTAAAACCAAAATTAAAAAATATAGTTATGAAGATTTCACACATTGAACACTTGGGCATTGCCGTAAAAAGTATCGAGGAAGCCCTTCCGTATTATGAAAACGTATTAGGTTTGAAATGCTACAACATCGAAACTGTAGAAGATCAAAAAGTAAGAACAGCCTTCCTGAAGGTAGGTGATACCAAAATCGAATTACTGGAACCGACATGTCCGGAAAGTACCATCGCCAAATTCATCGAAAACAAAGGCGCAGGTGTTCATCACGTTGCATTTGCCGTTGAAGACGGTGTGGCTAACGCTCTGGCAGAAGCCGAAAGCAAGGAAATCCGCCTGATCGACAAAGCCCCGCGCAAAGGAGCCGAAGGCTTAAATATCGCTTTCCTTCACCCGAAATCAACTTTGGGCGTACTGACCGAACTCTGTGAACACTAAAAAAGAGATACGACTTGACAAGCACAGAATGTATGATTGAAAACACCTTTGGTTATCAATTTTCAACCGTACATCGCAAATCGTCTAATCGTAAATATTATAACCCTTTAAATTAAGAAAAACTCATGAGTAACCAGCTTGAAAAAGTAAAAGAGCTTATTGAACTTCGCGCTCAGGCTCGTTTAGGTGGTGGCGAAAAGGCTATTGAAAAACAACACGCCAAAGGCAAATATACGGCCCGCGAGCGTATTGCACAGTTGCTTGACGAAGGTAGTTTCGAAGAACTGGATATGTTTGTTCAACACAGATGTACTAACTTCGGACAAGAAAAGAAACATTTCCTCGGCGACGGTGTAGTAACCGGTTATGGAACAATAGAAGGTAGATTAGTATATGTTTTCGCACAAGATTTCACCGTATTCGGTGGTTCACTGTCGGAAACCATGGCACAGAAGATCTGTAAAGTAATGGACATGGCCATGAAGATGGGTGCTCCTGTTATCGGTATCAACGACTCGGGTGGCGCACGTATTCAGGAAGGTATCAACGCTCTGTCCGGTTATGCTGAAATTTTCCAGCGTAATATCATGGCATCGGGTGTTATTCCACAGATTTCGGGTATTTTCGGTCCGTGTGCCGGAGGTGCGGTTTACTCTCCTGCCCTGACAGACTTCACGCTGATGACCGAAGGTACATCTTACATGTTCCTCACCGGACCTGCTGTAGTAAAAACAGTAACAGGTGAAGACGTATCTCAGGAAGACCTGGGAGGTGCAAGCGTACATGCCAGCAAGTCGGGTGTAACCCACTTCACAGCCGAAACCGGAGAAGAAGGTCTGGCGATCATCCGCAAACTTCTCAGCTTTATCCCGCAAAACAATCTGGAAGAAGCCCCATTGGTGAACTGTACCGACCCGATCGACCGTATGGATGACCTGTTGAACGAAATTATCCCCGACAGCCCGAACAAACCGTACGATATGTACGAAGTGATCGGTGCCATCATCGACAACGGTGAATTTCTGGAAGTACAGAAAGACTACGCCAAAAATCTTATCATCGGTTTTGCCCGCATGAACGGACAGTCGGTAGGTGTGGTTGCCAACCAACCTAAATATCTGGCAGGCGTGCTCGACAGCAACGCATCACGCAAAGGCGCCCGTTTCGTTCGTTTCTGCGATGCATTCAACATCCCGCTGGTAACATTGGTAGACGTTCCGGGATTCCTTCCGGGCACAGGTCAGGAGTACAATGGTGTGATCCTGCACGGAGCCAAATTGCTGTATGCTTACGGCGAAGCCACTGTACCTAAAGTGACCGTAACCCTGCGTAAGTCTTACGGCGGTTCACACATCGTAATGAGTTGCAAGCAACTCCGCGGTGACATGAACTATGCATGGCCGACAGCCGAAATCGCCGTAATGGGTGGTGCCGGTGCAGTAGCGGTATTGTATGCCAAGGAAGCCAAAGATCAGGAAAACCCTGCTCAATTCCTGGCAGACAAGGAAGCCGAGTATACCAAACTCTTCGCAAACCCGTACAATGCGGCCAAATACGGCTACATCGACGACGTTATCGAACCGAGAAACACTCGTTTCCGCGTGATCCGCGCTTTGCAACAGCTGCAAACTAAGAAATTAACCAACCCTGCTAAAAAGCACGGTAATATTCCATTGTAACAAATAAAAATCGATTGTTATGAATAAGAAAAGAATCGGGATATTTATCGCTCTGCTGGCAATGGTTTGCATGGGGCTCAGGGCGCAAAGTGCCACCAGTCTGAAAATCAATGAAGTTTTGGTCATCAACGACCAGAACTATCAGGATGATTACGGACTGCACAATGCGTGGATAGAGATATTCAATACCTCTTTCGCTTCGGTAAATCTGGAAGGTTGCTTTCTGACGAACGATAAAAACAATCCGACCAAATATCCTATTCCCAAAGGCGACGTGCTGACGTTAATCAAGCCACGCCAACATGCTTTGTTCTGGGCAGACGGGATGCCTAACCGGGGTACGTTTCATGTAAACTTTACGCTCGATCCGGACAAAGAGAACTACATTGCTCTGTATGATTCCAACGGTAAAACTTTGATTGACGAGGTAACCATCCCTGCCGGTCAGCTTGCCGACCGTTCATACGCCCGTGAAAAAGACGGAAGTGCTAACTGGGTAGTAAAAGGTGGTGGAGAACATAGCTATGTCACTCCAAGCACCAACAATATGACTATCGACAAAAACCCGAAGATCGAGAACTTCAAAAAGCACGACTCTATCGGTATTGGTATGGCCATCATTGCCATGTCAGTCGTATTCATTGGTTTGGTACTTTTGTATCTTTCATTCAAGGCGGTAGGTAATATCGCTGTCAGACTGGGTAAGAAAAACGCAATGAAAGCCACCGGTATCACCGACAAGACGGAAGCGAAGGAGAAGAACCTGGGTAGCCACACAGGTGAAGAGACCGCCGCTATCGCCATGGCTTTGCACGAATACCTGAATGACGCTCACGACGTTGAAGACATGATTCTGACTATCAACAAAGTGAAACGCACCTACTCACCGTGGAGTTCGAAGATCTACACACTGCGTCAGACTCCGAGAAGATAATTACTAACCCTAATAAAATGAAGCAATGAAACAATATAAATATAAAATCAACGGCAACCTTTACAACGTTACAGTGAACGATGTAGAAGATAACATAGCCAATGTTGAAGTAAACGGAACCTCTTACAAAGTAGAGTTGGATACTCCCGTCAAAGCTGCTCCGAAACCGGTTACCCGTCCGGCAGCCGCTCCGAAAACCGAATCGGGAGCTCCGGTAGTGACCAAACAGCCGACAGCTTCCAAGAGAGACGGCGTGAAATCTCCGCTGCCGGGTGTCATCCTCGACATCAAGGTGAAAGCAGGAGACACTGTCAAGAAAGGCCAGACTATCATCATCCTTGAGGCTATGAAGATGGAAAACAACATCAATGCCAATAAAGATGGAAAAGTAGCAGAAATTAAAGTTAATAAAGGAGATTCTGTACTTGAAGGTACAGACCTCGTAATCATTGAATAATTATGGGAGATTTCGTATCATTCTTAGGGAATAACCTTGTTGACTTCTGGGGATACACTGGTTTCGCAAACGCGACACCCGGACATCTTTTCATGTTGCTAATCGGTCTTTTCTTTATCTACCTTGCCGTAGCCAAAGAATTTGAACCGATGCTGCTGATCCCCATTGGCTTCGGTATTCTGATCGGTAATATTCCATTCAATATGGAAGCCGGATTAAAAGTGGGTATTTACGAAGAAGGTTCGGTACTGAACATCCTTTATCAAGGTGTAACCTCCGGTTGGTATCCGCCGCTTATTTTCTTAGGCATCGGGGCCATGACGGACTTCTCGGCACTGATCTCCAACCCCAAACTGATGCTGATCGGAGCTGCCGCACAGTTCGGTATCTTCGGCGCTTACATCATTGCCCTCCTCATCGGATTTGAGCCTAACCAAGCCGGTGCTATCGGTATCATCGGTGGTGCCGACGGACCGACGGCGATCTTCCTTTCGTCTAAACTGGCTCCGAACCTGATGGGTGCCATCGCCGTATCAGCCTATTCTTACATGGCACTGGTACCGGTGATACAACCGCCCATCATGCGTGCGCTGACCACTAAACACGAACGCCTGATCCGCATGAAACCACCAAGAATCGTATCGCATACCGAAAAAGTGATTTTCCCCATCGTGGGTCTGTTGCTCACTTGCTTCCTGGTTCCGTCGGGTCTGCCTTTGCTGGGTATGCTGTTCTTTGGTAATTTATTGAAAGAAAGCGGTGTAACCCGTCGCTTGGCAAATACTGCCAGCGGTCCGTTGATCGATGTCATCACTATCCTGTTGGGACTGACTGTGGGAGCTTCTACCCAAGCCTCACAATTCCTCACCTGGGATTCTATCCTGATCTTCATCCTCGGTGCATTCTCTTTCATCATTGCCACTACCTCGGGTATCTTGTTTGTGAAGTTCTTCAATCTCTTCCTGAAGAAAGGCAACAAGATCAATCCGCTGATCGGTAATGCAGGTGTATCTGCCGTACCCGACTCGGCGCGCATCTCACAAGTGGTCGGTTTGGAATACGATCCGACCAACTATCTGCTGATGCACGCTATGGGTCCGAACGTGGCGGGAGTAATCGGTTCAGCCGTAGCTGCCGGTATCCTGCTCGGATTCCTTATGTAGTTTAAAAGCTTTTTCATAAAATAGAACCGGGGCGTCTCTCTTTGCGAAAAGAGAGGCGCCTTGCATTTTACGTTAATCTATCTAAAAGACGTTACGAACTCTTCGTAGAAACGATATTTTTACTAACTTGCAGGCAATAAAACATACGCCCTATGAAAACAAAAGCTATGAAACCACTCATCTTTATCTTTTGCTTGTGTCTTAGCCCCATATTAACGGCACAGAACACGAATCAAAACAAGATTCAGGAAGCAATGGCAAACTATGATTACGAGACTGCCATTGAACTGATCAACAAAGAGAAGCCTACCATCCCGCTATTGATGCAGCAAGCCAAAGCCCTGAAAGGAATCGGCAACAACGCCGAGGCTCTCCGTGTCATCCGCCAAGTAATTACGGCAGATTCTACCAACCAACAGGCACACATCGAAGCCGCGGAATGTTGCAAAGCAATGGCTAAATATAACGATGCATTGGACTATTACCGGAAAACCATCACCTTGAATCCCAAGAACAAGTATGCCCGCTTGCAATTTATCAACTTGCTTTGCAATACGAAAAATTATGCCGAAGCTTTTGGAGAGAGCTCAATGATGTCCGAAACAGACAGTTCGGCCGTGGTACTCCACCTACAGGCACAGAGCCTTGAAGGAATGCAACAAATACTGCCTGCCATCGGCTGTTATGAAATCATTCAGGACAAATACCCGGACGACTATTTAGCAGCGGCCAAACTGGGAAATCTGAACATAGCGGCAGGATATCCCGAATACGCGATCAAAGCGACCGAACGCTACAGAGAACGGGATTCAACCAACCTGATCGTAAACCAGCAAAACGCACTTGCCTATTGTCGTGCCCAACAATACCCGATGGCCATCAAACGTTACGAAAATCTATGCCAGCAGGGAGACAGCAGTACACAAACATTATACTATCTGGGAATCAGCTATTATGCCGATGAATATTATTATGAAGCACACGCATGCTTCAGCAAACTGTACAAAGATATGGAAGAAGATCCGAACTTGCTCTATTATCTGGGACGATGTTGCGCCAAGACTTCCTGGAAAAAGGAAGGCATAGAACATCTGGAGAAAGCCATCGAACTTACCATCCCCAAAGACAGTGCCATGATCCGTCTTTACAAAGGCTTGGTCGATTGCTGTAAACTGGCAAGAGACACACCCAAACAAATCCAAGCCCTCAAAGAGCTGTATAAATATGATAAGACGAACCATAAACTACTTTATGACATCGCCTGGAATTATTCATATCAGCTAAAAGACCACAAATCAACCGAACGTTATTTGCAGGCCTTCTTAAAGACCCGGAACAAAGACGCCAAAAAGGAGGAAGCCACCGCCGAAACAGGAGAACTCGTTCTGGGACTTGAAAACTACTACAACGCTGCCGATAAGTGGCTGAAGGACTTACAGAAAGAAAAATTCTTCAACGAGGGAATACCGGAACAAAGCCCGAAATAACAAAACCTATATTTACTCATATGAAATACCTCCTGATCCTCCTCTGTCTGGGCTTCAATGTAGCATTGTCCGCTCAGAACGTAACTTCTATCCAGGAAGCAATGGCAAACTATGACTACAAAACGGCCATCAGACTGATCGATGGAGAAACTGCTTCATCGCAATTATTATTACAAAAAGCCAAGGCTTTAAAGGGATTGGGACACACTGCCGAAGCCTTGTCCACTTTACAACATATCATTTCCGGATTACCCGAAAACCAGCAGGCATTGATAGAAGCCGCTGAATGTTGCAGGCAACTGAGCAAGTACAACGAGGCCTTGGAATACTATCGGAAAGTTTTGAAGTTAAATCCGGAACATACTTACGCACACCTGCAATACACCCGTCTACTATACAACCAGCAGCGATATGGAGATGCACTGCACGAAAGCGTCACATTGGCCAAGAAAGACAGTTCCGCTACCGTATTACGATTAATGGCAGAAAGTATGGAAGGACTTAACATGCCGATAGAAAGCATGTTATGTTACATTTCCATCATCAGAAAATATCCTTCCGACTATCTGTCTGTTGCCAGATTGGGCAGCATACTCAATACGATGCAGGATTATGAAGGGGCAATCGCCCTGACAGAAGGATATCGCCAAATGGATAGTACCAATGTAAAGGTAAACCGACAGAACGCCCTGGCTTATTGTCTGCACAAAAACTACCCCATGGCAATCAAACGTTATCAAGATCTGACAAGCCAGGGAGACAGTACCCTGCTGACATGTTATTATCTGGGGGTCAGCTATTATGCCACGAAAGAATACTTTAAAGCACGCGATTGGCTGCTTAAAGCAAAATCCCGCCAGTCCCCCAGCGCCAACCTGCTCTACTACTTGGGACGCTCCTGCTCCAAGACTTTGTGGAAACAAGATGGGATTGAGTATCTGAATCAGGCCATCGACCAGACTATCCCCACCGACAGTATAATGGAACGTCTCTATTTCGGACTTGCGGATTGTTATAAAGAGGCCAAACAGACCCGCGAGCAGATAAAAGCAATCAAAGAACAATATAAGTATGCCCCCGACAGGCATATATTGCTTTATAACATGGCCTTTCTATCCGATAAAATCAAAGATACAAAAGCCACAGAGCGCTACTTGCAAGCTTTTTTACGAACAAAGTCCCAACAGAAGGCAATAGAGCTGCAACAAGATAGCGACGTCGAAGAGGAGGAGCCCGCACCTCGCATAGACTATTATAAAAGTGCCGCCAATAAACTGGAAAGTATCCGAAAGGAAAAATTCTTCAAAGGAGAAAAGTAGGTATCCAAAGTGGCTTTTGTGCACATTACAAATGCCCGATTCAGGTTTAAGCATCTCCTATGAAAACGTTTGCATAAATAGATGGCGGACAGTAAGGAAGAAAACAGGAACCAATCCGATGATTTATCCTATATTAGCAGCATCTAAATAATAACGAGCTAATATCATGAAAAAATTATTGTTCTTCTTAGGTTCTCTCTTACTTTCATTAAGTACTTATGCAGCCATGAACGTATCAAAAATCGATCCGCCCTTCTGGTTCACCGGCATGAACAATCCGGAACTCCAGTTAATGGTATACGGCGAAGGCATCGGCCAGGCATCCGTATCAGTAAACTATCCCGGAGTATCACTCAGCAGCGTCGTGAAGCTGGAAAGCAACAATTATCTGCTTGTCTATCTTCATCTCGATAAAGATGTTAAACCGGGGAAAATGCCTATTACATTCACTCTCGGAAAGAAAAAGCTGGTTAAGGATTACGAATTGAGAGCACGTAGCAAAGCAGGAGCCGACCACAAAGGCTTTGACGCATCGGATGCCCTATATCTGTTAATGCCGGATCGCTTTGCCAATGGAAACCCGGACAACGACCAGATAGAAGGCATGGCAGAATATAAAGTAGACCGCAATGACCCGAACGCCCGCCACGGCGGTGACCTCGCCGGTATTGAACAAAACCTGGACTACTTTACCGACCTGGGAGTGACCGCACTCTGGTTCACCCCGGTACTTGAGAACAATATGAAAGGTGGTTCGTACCACGGCTATGCCACGACCGATTATTACAAGGTAGACCCACGTTTCGGTACCAACGAAGAATATCGCTCGCTGATAGACAAAGCTCACAACCGGGGCATTAAAGTCGTAATGGATATGATCTTCAACCATTGCGGAGTAGAACACCCCTGGATCAAGGATATGCCTTCGAAGGACTGGTTCAACCACTCCGATTTTAAAGACAACTTCGTACAGACGTCTTACAAACTGACTCCTCACGTAGATCCGTACGCCTCACAGTATGACTTCGACCAGATGAATGACGGCTGGTTTGTGGAAGCCATGCCCGACTTGAACCAGAAGAACCCTCACGTATACAAATATCTCCTGCAAAACAGTTTGTGGTGGATTGAATATGCCGATATCGACGGCATCCGGATGGATACTTACCCGTATGCCGACTACGATGCCATGAGCAACTGGATGAAGGAACTGAATGAAGAATATCCCAACTATAACACGGTAGGCGAAACCTGGGTAACCGAACCTGCCTACACAGCCTGGTGGCAAAAAGATTCCAAACTCTCCGCCCCACGCAACAGTAACCTGAAAACTGTGATGGACTTCAGTTTCTTCGACAAAATCAACACAGCCAAGAACGAAGAGACCGACACCTGGTTCAAAGGTCTGGATCGGGTATACAACAACTTTGTATACGATTATCTGTATCCCGATCCCGCATCCGTGCTGGCTTTCATAGAGAATCACGATACCGACCGCTTTCTGGGTGAAGGTGAAAATCTCGACATGCTGAAACAGGCCTCTACCCTTTTGCTGACCACCCGGCGTATTCCGCAGCTCTATTACGGAACCGAAGTCATGATGAACGGAGTAAAGAGCAAAAGCGACGGTTATGTCAGAAAAGATTTCCCCGGCGGATGGGCCAATGATAAAGAAAACGCTCTTACTCCGGAGGGACGTACCAAACTACAGAACGAAAGCTATAACTTCTACCGCAATCTGCTGAACTGGCGCAAAGGCAACGATGTGATTGCCAAAGGCAGCATGAAACAGTTCATGGTTCAGCACGGTGTATATGCCTATGCACGCGAATATAACGGAAAAACAGTATTTGTCCTGTTGAACGGTACGGATAAGGAGGTGAAACTCCCTCTGAAATATTACGCTGAAGTACTGAAAGATAAAACTCAAGGCAAAGACGTCATTAGCGGAAAAATGATAATGCTGAACGAGGAACTGACAATGGCTCCACGCCAGTCAATGGTCATAGAGCTTTAGCCCCGTTCACCCCAAAGCAGGCTCGGGGTGTCAAAAGTCTTTTTACCACGGAGTAACACAGAGTAGCACAGAGTGTTTGCAATAATAATCAGCAACTTAAATCACCTCTGTATTACTCCGTGTTACTCCGTGGTGAATTTTGTCACGAATAATAATAGTCAAACATTTGACTATTATCGAAGAATATTGCTACCTTTGCACCGACCAAAAGAATACAACGATGACAAACAACGAATCGGCACGCGAGCTTATTCTACAAATCCTGCGAACCCGGATGGCTTTCCGTCAAACCCTTCAACGGGTGCTCAAACGGCACAACGTAGATATGACCTTCGAAATGCTGCAAGTAATGAATTGCCTGTGGAACGAACAAGGTATCAGCCAGCAGTCTCTGGCAGAGAAAACGGCAAAAGACAAAGCTTGCCTGACTAACCTGATCAATAACCTGGAGAAAAAGAATTGGGTGATACGGAAAGAAGATTCATCCGACCGGAGAAACCGGCTGATTTTTCTTACAGTACAAGGCGAGGAACTTGCCCTTACAGTGAAACCGCTGATCAACGATATCTATACCCAAACGGGAATAGAGATGGAGGTCAGCCGGATAAACGAATGTACCGAAGATTTAAAAAGACTGTACGAAGTTCTCAACGAAATCTAAAATCAACTCAGGCCATGTCCACCCATCAAGCGAAACAAAAAGAATTAAGAAAGCTGAAGTACAGAAACATCTTTCTCAACACGGTATGCATATTATTAGCACTGGCAGGTATCTCGTGGACAGTAAACTATTTCTGGAAATATGCCCGCTACGAAATAACCAATGATGCCGTAGTAGACCAATACATCGCTCCGCTCAACATCCGGATACCGGGATATATCAAAGAAGTACGTTTCACCGAGCACCAGTATGTACATGCCGGCGACACGCTCCTGATTCTGGATGACCGTGAATACCGGATCCGACTCAAAGATGCAGAAGCCGCTTTGATGGATGCCTTAGGCTCCAGAGAGGTTTTGAACTCCGGCATCCGGACCTCAGGGGTAAACATTGCCGTACAGGACGCCAACATAGCCGAAACCCAAGCACGGCTTTCACAGCAGGAAGCCGAACTGAACCGATACACCCGGCTCCTGAAAAAACAGGCCATCAGCCAACAGGATTACGAACTGGCAAAAGCAAATTTTGAAGCGACCCGGGCACGTTACAATGCCCTCCTGCGCCAGAAAGAAGCCGCCCAATCGCAGTACTCTGAAACCAGTAAACGCAGTACCAGTGCCGAAGCCAATATCCTCCGTAAAGAGGCCGAAGTGGATATGGCTAAACTGAACCTGTCATATACCGTCGTCACCGCACCTTATGACGGATACATGGGACGGCGCACCCTTGAACCGGGACAGTTCGTACAAGGGGGACAGACTCTCTCGTATCTGGTACGAGGCAATGATAAATGGGTAACTGCCAACTATAAAGAGACTCAGATAGCCCACATCTACATCGGACAAAAGGTTCGCATTAAAGTAGATGCTTTCAGCGGCCGGACTTTTCATGGAACCGTCACGGCCATTTCCGAAGCTACCGGGTCAAAATACTCCCTGGTGCCTACCGACAATTCGGCCGGGAACTTCGTCAAAGTACAGCAGCGCATTCCTGTCCGCATTGACCTCAACGATGCCTCACCCAAAGAGATGGAATGCCTCCGTGCCGGAATGATGGTAGAAACGGAGGCGGTCCGCCCATAAGCCTATGGTAAAGCTCAACCTCCCTACCCGCCCCTGGGTGCCCCAATGGTTGGGCATCGTAACGATGTTCATCGTCATTTTTCCCATCACCCTGCTCAACGGAGCTTACACAGGCAGTATGATCGAAGTGTCGAACACGCTGGGAGTGATGAGCGAAGATATCACGATGGCCTATTATTCAGCTTCGGTGGGGATGGCTGTAGCCTACCCCATCGTACCGAAAATACGTGCTATAGCCACTTCGAAGACCTTGTTGCTCACAGACTTATTGCTACAGGTTTTCTTCAGCCTGATCTGTGCACAGACAGGCAGCATGGACGTCATCATGGGATGCTGTTTCTTCATGGGATTCCTCAAAGGTTTCGTCATGCTCGAGTTCATCATCCTGATCCGTCCACTCTTCAGTCCCAAAAACATACGAAGTGAATTTTACGCCTACTTCTATCCCATTGTCTTCTCCGGAGGACAGTTGTCAATGGCTATCACGGCACAATTGGCCTATCATTATCAATGGCAGCACATGTACTATTTCGTCACCATCCTTCTACTGGTTGCCATTCTGTTTGTATTGTGTTTTTTCCGTTACGCACAACGTCCCGTCCACATCCCGTTCAAGGAGATGGACGGAAAGAGCATGTTCATCATTGCCGCTGCCTATCTGCTGACACTCTATACCTTCACTTATGGCAAAACACTCGACTGGTTCGCATCCCCTAAAATAAGAGTATACGTATTCATCATCCCTCTCCTGATAGCTCTTTTCATCTACCGGCAACGGACACAGCCGAAGCCTTTCGTCAGTCTGAAACCACTTACTCTGCATAAATCCATCATCGGATACGGCTTCATGGTACTCGCCATGTTTCTGACAGCCACCAGTTCACTGGTGACCAACTACATGAACAGTATTATCCGGGTAGACAGCATTCATGCCAATTCACTCAGCCTGTGGCTGTTGCCCGGCTATGTCGTGGGAGCGATTATTTGTTTCTGGTGGTTCCGATGGCAACGGTGGCGGTTTCGCTTTCTGATTTCAGGCGGCATGTTCTGTTACGTCATTTATCTGGCAATTCTCTACTTTGGCATAACCCCGTATGGCACTTACGAAATGCTCTACCTTCCTATCTTATTCCGAGGAGTGGGCATGATGGTCCTGTTTATCGCATTCGGCGTTTTTGTCGTCGAAGATTTAGACCCGCGCCTGACACTGTCCAACGCTTTCTTCCTGATTTCCTTCCGGTCGGCACTGGCACCGGTCCTGTCGGCCTCGTTTTTCAATAACATGCTCTATTATCTTCAGGTGAAAGGCATGAATGTTCTTTCGGAAAATATGACGCTGACCAATCCAATAGCCGAACAGAAATATAACCAGGCACTGAACAGCGCCCTGGCACAGGGGCACGAATTCAGCGAAGCCGGCCAGTTGGCAACCAACAGCCTGTACTCCATTTTGCAACAGCAATCTCTCTTGCTGGCTCTGAAAACACTGATCGGTTATGTGCTGATACTGGCACTGGTGGTTGCAGTCGTTGCAGCTTTTATCCCTTTCCATAAGACATTGAAAGTGGCTGTCGTAAAGACGGGAGACGATATGGTATAACGAACGAGGAAAGAATAAAGATTCCTCCGGCAAATATGTAGTTTGACAACCGTCCCGATAAATTTGATAATCAACAGATTATATTTACCAATATTTTTCTTTCAATGTAAATCCATTTATCCCGGTATGTAAAGACATTATCTCCGGTATGTAAAGGCTTTTATCCCGGCATGTAAAACCATTTACCCCGGTACGTAAAACCATTTATCCCGGCATGTAAAACTTTGATAAGCCAGTCCCGAAAACCCGGTGAATTTGATTATTCACCACAGAAGAGAATAACGTCTCACAGAAGAGAATTTCTCTCCGGAACCTTTCATAAACAAAAGATGAAAACTCTGTGCCTTCTGTACCCCTCGTAGTGAATCAAAACCCGAACCGAATGGCAACCGGATTTTCGGACCGACCTAAAAAAAGCCACTCAATCGCTTGAGTGGCCTTCCAAAAATGTAAATTAAATAAACATGAACAACATCATGTTTTTTTATTCAGCCAATTTATTGTCTGAACCCAGCACATTGATGATTTTGTGCTTGTAGAGTTTTTCCATGTTGTCGCGAGCCGGTCCCAGGTATTTACGTGGGTCGAACTCAGCCGGTTTTTCTGCAAATACCTTACGGATAGCAGCAGTCATAGCCAAACGAGAGTCTGAGTCGATGTTGATTTTGCAAACAGCAGAAGCAGCAGCTTTACGCAACTCGTCTTCAGGAATACCGATAGCAGCTTTCAGTGCACCACCAAATTGGTTAATGGTTGCAACTTCTTCTTCAGGAACTGAAGATGATCCGTGAAGAACGATAGGGAATCCCGGAAGTTCTTTCATTACGCCATCCAATACGTTGAATGCCAACGGAGGAGGAACCATACGGCCGGTTTTCGGATCGATGTGGCACTGTTCCGGAGTAAATTTATAAGCACCGTGAGAAGTACCAATAGAGATAGCCAATGAATCGCAACCTGTTTTAGTTACGAAATCAACTACTTCATCCGGTTCAGTATATGTGTGGTGGTCTGAAGAAACTTCATCTTCTACACCGGCCAATACGCCGAGTTCACCTTCTACAGTTACATCGAACTGGTGAGCGTAGTCAACAACTTTCTTAGTCAGAGCAACGTTTTCATCATAAGGAAGGTGAGAACCGTCGATCATTACAGAAGAGAAGCCTGAGTCGATACAGCTTTTGCAAGTTTCGAAAGTATCTCCGTGGTCGAGGTGCAAAACGATTTCAGGATTTTTGCAGCCCAATTCTTTTGCATATTCTACAGCACCCTGAGCCATGTAACGCAACAGTGTAGCGTTAGCATACTGACGAGCACCTTTTGATACCTGCAAAATAACCGGAGACTTAGTTTCTACAGCAGCCTTGATGATAGCCTGCATCTGTTCCATATTGTTGAAGTTGAATGCAGGGATTGCATATCCACCCTTGATAGCCTTAGCAAACATATCTCTAGTGTTTACCAGACCTAAATCTTTGTAAT
>ERZ1026844.314-NODE-314-length-38457-cov-18.994532_pt1 | contig 38457 bp, 34 predicted proteins | sample MGYA00380152_ERZ1026844 | MGnify/ENA primary metagenome ERZ1026844 (study PRJEB33269, sample SAMEA4719788) | human gut metagenome | biome: human-associated habitat; feature: organic feature; material: feces | place: Cameroon | collected 2013-10 ... | reverse complement strand
CGGTTCCGGCTTGTCGCCGAGTCAACGTTTTTCTCCTATTTCGCACGAGTCATTAAGCAGGGAGCGCAATCTCCCGTTTCCATCAGTAACCTACATCAAATCACCGAAAAGTCAAGAATCTTCGGGATTATCTGTAAAAATCCCGGAATTTCCGTTGAAAAAAACACCGGATGGCTGTAATGTTGCACCCTGTCGTTTTAGTTGGTAATCATTTGGGATTTGCGATGAAAATTTCAGTAGTGACCGTGGTCCGCAACAATGTGGAGCACATAGCCGAAACGATCCGCTCCGTGCTGGACCAGAATTACCCGGAGCTGGAATATATCGTGATCGACGGCGCCTCCACCGACGGCACCGTCGACGTGGTCCGTTCCTTCGGAGACCGGATCGCGCAGTTCGTCAGCGAACCGGACCGGAGCCTGTACGACGCGATGAACAAGGGAATCGCCCGGGCGACCGGCGATGTGGTCGGCATGATCAATTCCGGCGACCGTTATCTGCCGGGCGCGCTGGAACTGGTGGCGAAGTCGTTCGCGGGGCATTCGCTCGATGATACGATTTTCTGGGGTGATGTGCAGTATGAGTTCCTGGGGCGTGTGAAAGGCTTCCGGCCGCACAACCTGAAACGCGGGGCGTTCGCGCCCCATCCGTCGATGTTCGTGCCGAAGCGCATCTACGACCGGATCGGCGCCTACGATATTTCGTTGCGCTTCCTGGGGGATTACGACTTCATGTACCGCGCGATCAACCATCACGGCCTGAAGCCGCTGTACGTGCCCGAGCTTGTCGCGTTCTACCGGGAAGGGGGGCTCTCCGACCGCAATATCGTGCCGTGCCTGAAAGACGAACTGACCGTGAAACTGCGTTACGGACAGTCGCCGCTCATCGCCAGAACCGTCTATATGCTGAAGTTAATCAAAAATCTGCGGCGGATTTTGCTTGCAAACCGCTGAAAATGGTATATATTATCAGGATATGTGCGAATTAACTGGATGTCAGTTCATAATAACCCGTAAGGAGCAAGAAAAAGAATGTATGCTATCATCAAAACCGGCGGCAAACAGTACAAAGTGAAGACCGGCGATCTGGTCGAAATCGAAAAGCTCGATACCGAAGTCGGCGGCAAGGTCACCTTCGATGAGGTTCTCGCGATCGGTGAAGAAGGCGGCAAGCTGAACTACGGCGCCCCGGTTCTGGCGGGCGCGACCGTCGAAGCCGAAGTCAAGGATCAGTTCCGCGGCAAGAAGGTCATCGCTTTCAAGATGAAGCGCCGCAAGGGCTATCGCCGCACCCACGGCCACCGCCAGAGCCTGACCCGCGTTCAGATCGGCGAAATCAAAGGCTGAATCCGAATTTGAGAGGATAATCATCATGCAGTACGATGCCAATGGCGCGTTGATCCAGACGGAAATTCCGGGACTCAAGCTGATCAATCGCGGCAAGGTGCGCGACGTCTACGATCTCGGTGATGCGCTGCTCTTTGTGGCCACCGACCGGCTCAGCGCGTTCGATGTGGTGATGCCGAACGGTGTGCCCCGCAAAGGCGAGGTGCTGACGCAGATTTCGCTCTTCTGGTTCGACCTGATGCGCGATATTCCGAACCACCTGATTTCCGCCGATGTCGCCTCCCGTCCGGAGCTGACGGCGTATGTGAAGGATCTGCAGGGACGTTCGATGATTGTCCGTAAGGCGAAGGTGCTTCCGGTTGAATGCATCGTGCGCGGCTATCTGGTCGGCAGCGGCTGGAAGGATTATCAGAAAACCGGTATGGTCTCCGGCCTGAAGCTTCGCGCCGGCTATCAGCAGGCGTCAAAGCTCGACGAGCCGCTGTTCACTCCCTCCACCAAGGCTGAAATCGGTGATCATGATGAGGCGATCTCTTTCGAGCAGGTCGGCGGAATCATCGGTGCGGATAAAGCGGCGGCTCTTCGCGAGCTCTCGCTGAAAATCTACAGCACGGCGCGGGATTATGCGGAAAAACGCGGCATCATCGTAGCGGACACCAAGTTCGAATTCGGTGAAATCGACGGCAGGATCATTCTGGTCGACGAAGTCTTGACTCCGGATTCGAGCCGGTTCTGGCCTGCGGATCAGTATCAGGTCGGCACCAGCCCGGTCAGTCTCGACAAGCAGTACGTCCGCGATTATCTCGAAACGCTCGACTGGAACAAGACCGCTCCCGGTCCGGAACTTCCGGCCGATGTGGTGAAGAAAACCTCCGATAAGTATCTGGAAGCGTACCGGATGCTGACAGGCAAATCCCTGTAGGCGGCGGTTTTGCAATGCAAAGGGCGGTGGAATGGAAATTTCGCCGCCTTTTCTGTATTTCCCGATGTGACGACTATGTTTGATATTCTGAATCATTTTACGATGTTGCAGATCGGTACGCTGATGATCAGCGCGATCCTGATCGGCATCAATAAAACCGCGATCCCGGGAATCGGCGTATTGCCGGTGGTGCTGTTGACCATGGCATTCGAGGGGCGGCTCTCTACCGGGCTTCAGTTGATCATGCTGGCGATGGCCGACCTGATCGCCGTGGCCTATTACCGGCGGAATGCCGACTGGAAGATCGTGCTGCGGCTGCTGCCGTGGGCCTGGGCCGGATTGGCCATCGGTTCTTTTATCCTGCATGTGATTCCGGAAGACAACGACCGGATCATGCGCATGATCATCGGAGGGATTGTGCTGGTGCTGGCACTTCTGAATTACATCCGCAGCCGCCTGCCGCAGGAGAAGATTCCGACCGGCCTGGCGGTTTCGGCCGGATGCGGTACGCTGCTCGGCGTCACCACCCAGATTGCGAATGCCGCCGGGCCGGTCGCAGCCCTTTACTTTCTGGCGATGCGGCTGCCGAAGGCGGTCTATATGGGGTGCAGCGCCTGGTTCTTCCTGATCATCAACTGGACCAAGCTGCCGATTTTCATCTGGGAGGGACGGATTACGCTGCAGGCGTTCCGGATCGACCTGCTGATGATTCCGTTCCTGTTCATCGGCGGCGCGCTGGGTGTGTTTCTGCTGGCTAAAATGCCGCAGAAGCTGTTTGAGAACATCATCCAGATATTGGTGGTGATAACGGCAATCAAACTGTTTTTCTGAGGAATTTCAATTGAATTTGTCTTTTTTGCCGCTATGTTATAAAATATATTGTCCGGAATACCGCGCACGTTTCAGCGCGGCGGCATTTCACTCGAACAAAAAGGATTTATTTTGGAAGACGGTAGTTTACTGCTGTTGCAGTTGCTTTTTCTGGGGTTTCTGATTCTGCTGAATGCGTTCTTCGCTTCCTCCGAAGTCGCGTTGATCTCTCTGAAGCCGGCGACGGTCCGGCGGCTGGGGACCGAAGGCGGACGGCGCGGACGCCGGCTGGCCGATCTGGTGGGAAATTCCGGCCGTTTTCTGGCCACGGTTCAGGTGGGAGTCACGTTTGCCGGTTTCATGGCGAGCGCTTTCGCGGCGGACACGTTTTCCGAACCCGTTACCGGCTGGCTGTACGGTTTGGGTTTTCAGTTCCTTTCCAAGAAGATTCTCGGCGGAGTCATCATGGTGGCGATCACCATTCTGCTTTCCTATATTTCGCTGGTGTTCGGCGAGCTGGTTCCGAAGCAGCTCGGACTGCGTTATGCGGAGGCGGTGGCTCTGAATGTCGCCGGCCCGATCGACTTCATCGCCAGAGTGACCGCCCCTTTCGTATGGTTCCTGAATGCCTCGGTGAACTTCGTATTGCGGCTCTTCGGCGTGACGCCCGGCAATTCGCAGGAGGTCACCGAGGAGGAAATCCGCATGATGGTCGATATCGGCGAGGAAAACGGCGCGATCGAAAGCGATGAAAAGCGTATGATCGAGAATGTGTTTGAATTCAACAACACCACCGCCGCCGAAGTGATGACCCATCGCACGGAAATGGTGGCACTGGATATCGAAGCTCCGCCGGAAGAGGTCGAAAAGGTGTTGATGAGCTGCGGCTTTTCCCGCGTGCCGGTTTATCGCGAGGATATCGACGAAATCATCGGCTTTCTTCATTTCCGGGAATATCTTTCCGCCAAGGTGCAGGGGAACAGCGCGCCGGATATCCGTAAGTTGCTCAAGCCGGTCTATCTGGCGCCGGAGACGATGCGGGCCAATATCCTGTTCCGCAATATGCAGAGCAAGAAGTTCGGAATGGCGATCATTCTGGATGAATTCGGCGGCACCTCCGGCCTCGTCACCATCGAGGACCTGCTTGAAGAGATCGTCGGCAGTCTGTACGACGAATACGACGAAGCGGACATCGAAATCGAACAGCTCGGGGAAGGGGAGTGGCGCATCGACGGCTCCATGCGGCTGGATGAAATTTCGCGCCGTCTCGATCTCGCGCTGCCCGAGGAGGAGTACGATACGATCGGCGGGCTGGTGTTCGGGATGCTGAACGAGGTTCCCACGGTCGGCGCGACGGTGGAGCTGCCTGTTTCCGGCATCTCAATCCGGGTCGAGTCGGTCGAGGAACGCCGGGTGGACAAGGTGATCCTGCAATATACTCCGCCGCAGGAAGAAGAATCCGGCGAATAATTACAGATGCAGGAGTTTCGCCGCATTCCGGTGAAAGATCAGTTCACGCTCCGCTTCGCTCAGCGGCAGGGAGCGGATGTAATCCACATGTGCTTTCTGCGGACTCCACGGGCTGTCGGTTCCGAAAAGAATGCGCTCCGCGCCGTGCTTGCGGATGATCGCCAGCAGCCGTTGCGGCGGAAGCCGGTCCGGCGTCAGCAGCGCAAGGTCGAAATAGACCGGCAAACCCGCCAGTTCCGTCTCCACAGCATCCCACATTTCCATGGAGCCGAGGTGCGCCAGAATCAGCTTCAGCTCCGGAAAGCGTCGGTGAAACGCCGCCAGCCGCGCCGGATCGGAATGCCACGGCGGTTTGAACATCACGTCGCAGCCGGCATGTGTGATTACAAATAAATCCAACTCAACACAGCGTTCCCAGACCGGATAGAGCCGTTCATCCGCAAAGTCGAACTGCTGGTATTCTGGATGCAGCTTGATTCCCGGAAGTCCCTGTTCCGCAATATACTTCAGGGTGTCCGGCAGGTACGGGTCCCCCGGATGGATCGAGCCGGTCAGTCCGATGTTTTCCGACCGCTCCGCCGCCGCCCATGTGTTGATGCCGCGGCTGTTGGCCGGGCGGGTCGCGATCGGCAGCGCGAGAGAATAATCGATCTTCGCTTCACGCATGGAAGCAAGCAGCCCGGCCCGGCTCCCGTCAGTGTAATGGCCGATTCGCCCCTCGACGGCGGCGAGTGCTTTGCCGACGACTTTAGCCGGGTAATAATGAGTATGAAAATCGATGATCATCTGATAAAAAAAGCGGAACCGGCTTTGAAGCAGATTCCGCTGTCGGATTCAAGAGGTTTCTATTGGCGCGGCTGGCGCTCGATCGGCGCTTTCGCCAGCGTCTGGAGCCATTCGACATTCGGGAAGTAATCCAGGTAGAACGAACGGATCAGCGTTTCCAGCCCCTTGGTGCCGTATTCCCAGTCAAGAATCTGCGGACCGAGTTCATTGCGGACATTGGACTGGTCAAAGACGATGTCCGACGAGAAATACGGGAACAGGTCGCCGAGGAAACGGCTCATCAGCTTGTTGTCCATGGTCGGCGCGACTTCGCCGCCGTCGACGGTCACGCCGTCGAGACGAAGCACGCTGCAGATGGTGTTTTCGATCTGGCGGGTCGAAACCGGGCTGTCGCCGGTGATATGATAGGCGCGGTTGCAGACCGGGCGCTGAAAGAGCGCGGTGATCGCCTCCTGTACATAGTCGATCGGCACAAAGTACACATGCTCGGAAGGTTCGGTCGCGAAATTGATCTGCAGATTCGCCCAGTCGACCGGATTCTGCCCATGCTTGGAACACTGATGGCTCTTGAGTTTGCCGAGAAATTCGAGAATGCGGTAAAAGGCCAGCGGCTTGCGGATCCGGCCGTCGGAACGGCGTCCGGTCACGATGGCGGGACGGTAGACCGTAAACGGAATGCCGGAGTTGCGGACCAGCATTTCAGCTTTGTACTTGCTCTCTTCGTAGGGATTGTTGAAACCGTTGTCGACCGGTTTGTCCTCGATCGCCCGGCCGACCAGCTTGCCGGCGATATAGGCGGTTCCGACGTAGTGAAACTCCTTGACCTTCAGCAGTTGGGCCAGCTTCACCATGTTCTCGGTGCCGGTGTAGTTGATCCTGAAAGTCTTGCCGGTCGGATCCTTGCCGAGATTCACGTCGGCGGCGCAGTGGAACACAATGTCGGTTCCCTGCAGCAACGGGTCTTTCGCCATCGCTTCGGGGTCCATGGTGACCACATCTCCCTCGATCACCTTCACGGATTTCAGAATCCGGTCGGCCAATTCGGGGCAACCGTCGAATTTACATTCGTCGCGAATGATCTCCTGCGTTCTCTGCAAGGCACTCTTCACCGGAGATTTGCGGGCAAGGCATACAATCTCGTAGTCTTCCCGTTCGCGAAGCAGCGCAACCACAAACGCACTGCCGACCAGACCGGTGATCCCGGTCAAAAAGATCTTCTTCATCAGTCACCTAGTTTATTTTTCGTGAGCATAGAGTACAAGAGTTTAACTATACACCCAAACAGGGAAAATTCAAGCACACCCTCAAAGAAATTCGACCGATTACGGTAAAAAGCCGGAGCCGACCCATGAATTCCATCCGGAAAATGCTTGACTTTGAAGTGTAATGCCATTATGTTATAAAATCAGGAGTATCCATATATACAGGAAGAAAGAGGTGCGCGCCGATGAAGATGATTCCCTGGTCTGCTTTCGCAGTCACTTTGTGCCTTACGCTGCTGGGAGTCGCCGGCTGCGGTGATTCCGGAGACGGAACGGATGCCGCTTCCGGAAAGCTGTCCGTTTACACCGGTCTGCCGCCGATCGCTTTCATGGCCGCTCGAATCGGCGGCGATGCGGTTAGCGTCAAGTCGGTTCTGCCTGAAGGAAGAAGTCCCCACGATTACTCCCCGTCCCCGCGCGATATCAAAGGAGTGGCTTCCGCGACGCTGTTCCTGACCACCCGCATGGTATTTGAAAAGGCCCTGACGCGGCCATTTGAACACAGCAAAGTCAGGATCGTCGATGTCTCGGCGGGAGTGCCGCGCATTCCGTTTGACGGCGCCGGCTGCACCGATCCCACGCACCATCACGATCACGTGAACGAAGCCGATCACAACCACCCCGGCGACCATCCGGAACACTATCACCATGACGACGGCTGCAGTGACGACGGGCTGGATCCGCATATCTGGCTCTCGTTGGCCAACGACCGCATCATTGCGGAGAATATCTGCCGTGTTTTCAGCGAAGCGGCCCCGGCGCACGCCGCCGAGTTCCGCAGGAATACCGATGCGCTGAAAGCGCAACTGGCGGAACTGGAAATGGAGATCCGGGAGAAGCTGACAGCGCACAAGGGAGGGGCGTTCTACGTGTATCATCCCGCTTTCGGATATTTTTCCGCAATGACCGGCCTGAAGCAGGTCGCGGTGGAAAAGGGGGGGCGCGAGGTGACTCCCGCCCATTTCGCCGACGTGATCCGGCGGGCGCGGGCGGATAAGATCAAAGTGATTTTCATTCAGCCGCAGTTCAACCCGGCCAGCGCGAAGGCGCTGGCCGACGCGGTCGGCGGCAAGGTGGTGGAGCTGGATCCGCTCGCATCGGACCTGCCGGCCAATTTCCGTAAAATGGCGGATGCGCTGGTCAACGGCTTCACCGAAGAAAAAGGACGGTAACGGAATTTTATGCATACCAGCGACGCGATCATCGAAATCCGCGACCTGACGTTCGGCTACGACGCCGGCAATCCGGTGTTGGATTCGATCAACCTGACCGTGAAGCGCGGCCAGTCCGGCTGCATCGTCGGTCCGAACGGCGGAGGCAAAAGCACGCTGCTGCGGCTTCTGCTCGGTCTGTTGACTCCCGATCGCGGCACCATCCGCATTTTCGGCGAATCGCCGGCTGCGGCCCGGCAGCGGATCGGTTACATGCCGCAATACCACCAGCTGGACGGGGCCTTCCCGATCACCGCGTTGGAGGTCGTGCTGCAGGGGAGAATCCGCAGGGGGTTCTGGGGATGGTATACCGCCGCAGACCGGGCGGCCGCGATGGCGTCCCTTGAGGAGATGGGAATCGCTTCGCTGGCTCCGCGCAGCTTCGCCGCGCTTTCCGGCGGCCAGCGGCAGCGGGTTCTGATCGCCCGGGCGCTTGCCTGCGAGCCGCAGCTCCTGCTGCTGGATGAGCCGACGGCCAATATCGATCCCGGAGCGGAAGAACAGTTCTATGCCACCTTGAATATTCTGAGGCGGCGTATGACCGTACTGACGGTTTCGCATGACCTTGGCTTCGTAAACCGGGAAATCGACCTGGTGATCTGCGTAAACCGGCAGTTGACGGTGCATCAGGCGGGTGCGTTCAACGCGGAGACCGCCAACGCGGTTTACCACCACGAAGTCAACCTGATTCAGCACGATCACTCCTGCTTCTGCAGTTGCAAGCATCCGGAAGAGTGCGGGGAGGGGCGGAAATGATCGCGTTTCTCCGGGAATTGATGCAGCCGGAATGGATGTTCCTGAGGTATGCGCTGCTGGTCGGCGCGCTGGCCAGTCTGTCGCTCGGCGTGATCGGCACGATGGTGGTGACGCGCCGGATCTCCTCGCTGGCCGGAGCCAGCGCCCATGCCGCCCTCGGCGGCGTCGGCGTCGCGCTGTTTTTGCAGCGGGTCTGCATGTGGACCGGTTTCACGCCGATGCTCGGCGCGGTGATCGGCGCGATGGCGGCGGCGCTGCTGGTCGGGGTGATCAATCTCTGCGCGAAGGAGCGCGAGGATACGATCATCAATGTGGTATGGGCGCTTTTCATGTCGGTCGGTCTGCTGTTTCTCGCCCGCACGCCGGGAGCGATCGACCTGCAGGGATATCTGTTCGGCAATATCGTACTGCTGGACCGCTCCGCAATCTGGCGGACGATGGTGCTGGATGTGGTCGTTCTGGCGCCGACGGTGCTCTTTTACAACAATATTCTGGCGATGTCGTTTGACGCGACATTCGCTGAGCTGCGCGGTATCCGGGTGAAAATCTTCTATCTCGGGCTGCTGGCGCTGACGGCGCTGACGATCGTGCTGCTGATCGATGTGGTCGGCATTATTCTGGTGATCGCGCTGCTGACGCTGCCGGCCGCTACGGCGGGATGCTTCACGCGGCATTTGTGGTCGATGATGATCCTGTCCTCGATTCTCAGTTGGGTGTTTGTTACGGCGGGTCTTCTGGTCAGTTCCCGCTATGAATTTCCGGCCGGTCCGATGATTGTGGTTCTGGCCGGCGTGGTCTATGTGGTCGGCCTTGCGGTCAGTTCGCGCCGCAAGGCGCGCTGAACCTGCGAAAGAAGGGTGAGAAAATGAAAATGACAAAACTGTTGATCCCGGCGGCGATCGCGCTCCTGACGCTGTTCGTTGCGGCCGGATGCGGAGACAATACGGTCGAAGGCTGCCTGAATAAGGCCAATGAATACGCCACCGGCGGCGACTGGAAAAGGGCGTTGAAGTATACCCGGAAGGCGACGGAGCTTGCTCCGGAAAATGTCTCCTCTCTGGTTTTCCGTGCCATTGCCGCCGAAAAGGCAGGTGAGCGCGATCTGGCGGTCAGTTCCGCCACCAAGGCGGTCGGCTGCAATCCAGACAGCTTTTCCGCGCAATATACGCTTGGGCGGCTCTATTCCACGGATCCGACCCGGTATGCCGAAGCGATGAATGCCCTGCTGAAAGCGCTGCGGCTCAAGCAGAACGACACCAACACGCTGGTGCTGCTCTGCAATGTGGCGGTTGCGATGCGCTCCAATCAGACGCTGACCTTCCTGATGGCGTTGAAGCGGCTGCCGGAGTTTGCGAACAATCCGGCACTGAACAATCAGCTCGGAGTCTATTATGTTTCCCGCGGTGATTACGAGGCGGCGAAACGGGCGTTTCTGGCGGCGTGCTCCCGGGACTCGAACAATCCGGAAATCGTATTCAACACCGCGACGTTCATGGAACGCTATACCAACTCCAAAATGAATGCGAAAAATTTCTATCGCCACTATCTGCGGTTGATCTCGGACCGGCCGGAATATGCCGCCCGGCGCGATGAAGTCGAGGCGCGTCTGCAACGGCTCAACTGAGCGGATGGCGGGGAAAATGAATTTCGGCGTCTCCAAAGATATCATTGAGGACATCCGCGCCCGGTGCGACATTGTCGAGCTGATCGGAACCTTTGTACAGCTCAAGCGCTCCGGAACCAACACCTACAAGGGGTTGTGCCCGTTCCATCAGGAAAAGACTCCGTCGTTTCACGTGGATGCTTCCCGCCAGACGTTTCATTGCTTCGGCTGCGGCAAGGGGGGCGATGTTTTCCGCTTCTATATGGACAAGGAAAATGTCGGCTTCGTCGACGCGCTGCACATGCTTGCCTCGCGAGTCGGCGTGGTGATCCCGGAAAATTCCGGCGGCGGTGATCCGGGGGAGGGAAGACGGCGCGCCAATGAGCGTGAACGGCTCTACCAGATCAATGAAGCGTTTGCCACTTTCTTCCATCAGGTATTGATCCGCAATCCGAATTCACCGGCGGCGGAGTATCTGCGGCGGCGCGGCATTCCGCCGGAGGTGGCGGAACGGTTTAAAATCGGAGCCTGCCCCGACGAGTGGACGGCCTGTCTGGATTACGGCCGCAGCCTTGGATTCACCGACGAAGAGCTGGTCACCTCCGGGATCATCCGGAAAAAGGCCGAGACCGGCCGCTGTTTCGACCACTTCAAAGGCCGCCTGACCTTCGCGATCGAAAACGAGCAGGGCAGGGTGGTCGGATTCAGTTGCCGTTCCCTTGAAGCCAAACCGCTGGCCGGCGGCAAATACATCAACACCCCGGAAACCCCGATTTTCAAAAAAGGCAATCTGCTTTACGCGCTGCCGCTGGCGCGCAAAATGATGAGCGACAGGAATATGGCGGTGATTTGCGAGGGGCAGCTCGACTCCATCGCATTCCACCGGGCCGGAATCGAATGCGCGGTGGCGCCGCAGGGAACCAGCTTCACCGAAAATCAGGCCCGGATCCTGAGCCGCTACTGCAACCGGATTTATCTGGCGCTGGACTCCGATTCCGCCGGCCAGAAAGCCATTTTGCGCGATGTGGAGATTCTGCTGCCGATGTCTTTCGATATCAAGGTGGTCCGCATCCCCGGCGGCAAGGACCCCGACGAACTTTTCGCGCACGGCGGGGCGGCTGCGTTGCAGCAGGCGCTGGACGACTCGGTATCGTGGCTGAAGGTCTTGTGCGATTCCTTGCCGCAACGCCATGATATGGGTTCGGCGGCCGGACGGGGACACGCCGCCGTCGAGGTTGCCGGTTATCTGAACCGGATCACCAACCAGGTGGAACTGGAGCTGTACGTGCGGGATGCCGCAATGCTCCTCGGCGTCAGCGAGGACGCGCTCTATGCGGAGCTGCGGCAGGTGAGCCGCAAGGCCCGGCGCAACGAGGAGTTCTCCCGCGGCGGCCCCACGGCGGAACCGGCGTACACACCGAATACCGGAGAATTCATCCCGCCCCGGCCCCGTTCGGAGAACCGACCCTTGCCGGGAATTCAACAGGAGGATCCCTGTTCCCCGGCCCTGCTGACTTTGCTGGAATTGGCCGTCAACTCCGAAACGGCGGCCCGGCAGATCGCGGAACTGGTGCCGCCGGAAGAACTGCCCGACGCCAATCCGATCGCCAGAGCGGTCAACCTGACTGTGAACCTGGCGCTGAATGGAGAGTTCGAGCAGGTTCCGGCGGAGCTTTCGGAACTGCTGATCGAACATCCAGTGCCGGAGATCAGCCGCATATTGGTCAGCGAATTCGTCTGCAAGGACATTCCGACCGCCGTTGAGGAGTCGGCCGCCGAATTGCGCCGCCAGTTTAAAAAGGAGGAACAGCGGCTGCTGATGCTCCAGATGAAAAATGCGTCCACGCCGGAGGAGCGGCTTGCTCTCCTGACCCGGCTTCAGTCGATGTCATGAACAGAAAGGCAAAGAGAATGAAAACCGGATACATCACTGCTGCATTGATGCTCGCCCTGCTCGGAACCGGCTGCGTCCGGGAAGTCACGGAACAGCCCTGGGGCAAAGGAATTGCGGAACTGCCGGAATATCCTCCGCTGGCCGACTACAAGCTGAGCCTCAACCTGATCAGCAAACGCGAGCTGATCACCGGGGAAGGGGGCAGACTGATGTTCGCCCTGAAAAATATCGACAACAAGCCGATTCGCCTGGTGGAATGGTATGTCAACGAACCATACAATGTGCAGGTTTACTGTCAGCCGTGGTTCCCGGGGATGAACGGACCGGATCCGAATATGTGGATTCCGATCCGGATGGAAATCGATCCGAAACAGACCGGACGTTTCCCGCTGGACCTGATGCCCAACAATGAAGTGCAGATCGAAAAGGAGCTGCCCTTTGTCGACAGCCTGGTCGTCTCCCCCAACGGCGAACGGCGTTATTTCATCAAGGCCGAGCTGAACCTGAAATCAGTCAAGGTGGAGAGCCCGCTTGCCGCGGTCGCGATTCGTTCCCCGGAGACCAAAGGAAAAGTTGTCACAGTTCAGTAACCAGCACCTTTTCCGCCTCCGTCAGGCCCAGCACCGAAGCCAGCACGATATCGACCCGGGAGATCGCGGAAGCATCTCCGGCCAACAGCCGGTCTGCCAGCCCTGACAGTTCAGCGCGGACCGGCGCCGGGAAATCGGGCAGGGGCAGTTGCTCGAGGTCGCTGCGCAGTACCTTGTGCGTATTGAACCTGCTTCGGAACAGCAGTTGATAAAGCCCGGAATTGAACAGCACGGCGATCAGTTTCATCGGATAGAATGCCGGCGGAACGATCAGATTGTTGGCGCTGTTGAGCGTCAGGACGCCCTTTCGGTCCAGAGCGAAGACCAGACGCCTGGAGATGAAGCGGTACACCAGTTTTTCCGGGACCCGGTAAAGGCGTTCCGGCGCACATTGCTGAAATTTTTTCGGATCGAAGAAAATTTCATATTGCGCCGGAGCCAGCCGGTACGGTTGAACCTCCACTCCCCGGACGATCGGCTCGCCGCCGCGGCTGCCGACCGGCAGGAGCCACTTCCGGTTGTTTCCGGTCACGATTCCCAATGCCCATTCCGCCCCGCTGTCTTTCAAAGTCCGGTGCGGATACCGGCTCACCTTCTCCCAGATCGAATTCTCCAGCGGGCCGCTTTGGATCACCAGGCCGCTCTCAGGTTTCAGGCTGGTTTGCAGCAGTTGAAACTCCGGTCCGGCCTCCGGCCGAATCTCAATCCGGTGATTGGGAGAAGGCGGAATATTGAGCAGATCAAGGGTGATTGCACCGGTAAAGACTCCGGAAAATTTCCGGCCGCACTCCGCGATGCCGCGCCAGGTACACTCATTCAGCAGTTCGCTTCTGATTTCCGCATGGCGGCGGATATTCAGGATCGCCTCCGGCAGCAGAAAGCGGATGGTTCCGCCAGGAACGGCAAGCGCACGGGCCCGCAACAGGAAGTACGAGAAGCTCTCCGAGAAATTGCGCTTCCGCAAGTACCTGCGGTTCAGGCGGCGGCGAAGCTCACCATCCGCCAGCCGTCCCCACGGGGGATTCCCGATCACCACGTCAAACCGGCGGCGCCCGAAGGAATCCGTCAACAACGCATCGGCGCATTTCAAATTGGGCAACGCATCGACTGCCGGAAACGCCAGAAGCAGATTGAGCGCTGCCAGCCGCAGTGCCAGCGGATCCAGATCGATGCCGAAAAGCTGATCAAACTCCCAACCGGCCTCAGCAGCGCCCAATAGAAACTGGCCGCTGCCGCAGCCGGGATCAAGCAATGTGAAGCCATCGTGCGGCGTCAAGCCTGCCGTCATGCTCCGAACCACTTCCGGCGGCGTATAAAAGGAGCCGGCCTGCACCCGGCTGCCGGTACGGCGAAGCGCCTGGTAGAGGAAACCGAGCTGGTCGGAACCGGAAACCGGTTCCACCGGCAGTTCAAACGGCCTGCGGTAATCGGCCGCGGAGAGGACCGATACTCCCAGATCGCGCCGCCAGCCGCGCATGATCCGTGCCACACTCTGCCGCCGCCACCGGGAAGCCGGCGGCAGGGCAGGGGAGAACGGCGTCGCCGGCTCCCATTCGCCGGCTTCCGCCAGCAGCCGCAGCGCCCGGACATACAGAATGCACGCCGGATTGAGCTGCCGCTCCCGGATCAATCGCCGGAGCCGGATGATCTGATTGGCGTCATTGCCGTCTTCGGGGCGGGATGGAAAGGGAATCCGGTAACCGTCCGCATGCCGCTTGTTGGCACGCGCATTCAATCGTGGGACATGGCCCGCCGCAATGGCCCGCTGAAGCTTGTGCACCTGTTCGGCCGGAAAGCGCCGAACCGCCTGCTGATATCCCTGAAGAATGCCGCTTCTGGCCCAATGGTATACCGTGGCTTGTGAAACTCCCAGAAATTCCGCGGCCTCCCGGACGGAGAGCAGGGCATCCATCAAACAAAACTCCCGATTAGAACAGATTATTTACGCTTATAATATAAAACCGATTTTGCTAAAAGCAATTTTACGCTATATTATTATTCAGAGGAATCAAATTCCGGAAAGAGGAGAGAAGAATATGTCGCTGATGCCGTTTGAAGTCAACCGGGATTACCGTTCATTGAAGCGTTTTCTGCGCATTTTGGAGACGATGGCGCGCTACGGCTTCTATGATCTGACGGAAAATATCCATCCGATCAAAAAGATTTACAGCCGAAAAAGTCAGGAGGAACTGGCCGGCAAAAGCCGTCCGGAAAAACTGCGGCTGTTGTTGGAAGAACTGGGGCCGAGCTTCGTGAAGCTCGGGCAGATTCTCTCCACCCGTCCCGATCTGATTTCCCAGAAGTACGCTGATGAACTCTCCAAACTGACCGAGCAGGTCACGCCTTTTTCCGGCGAAGAGGTACGCAAGATCATTCAACAGGAGCTGAAACAGCCGCCGGAAAAGCTGTTCCTTGCCTTTTCCGAGAAGCCGCTGGCAGCCGCCAGCATCGGCCAGGTCCATGCCGCCCGCCTTCATGACGGGACGGAAGTGGTAGTCAAAATCCAGCGGCCCGGGATCAAGGAGACCATCGAACTCGATCTCGATATCATGCTGTATATCGCCCGCAAGCTGGAGGACTTCAACGAAACGCTGGCCCGCAACGAACCGGTCAAGATCGTCGGGGAATTCGCCTACTCCCTGCGGCGGGAATTGAACTACCAGTTCGAAGCGGCCAACCTGCTCCGATTCACCAACAGCATGAAGGATTCTCCGGGGCTGGTGATTCCGAAATTGTATTTGAATTACACCACAACCAAAGTCCTGACCATGGAACGGATCTTCGGCGATTCCGCCACCAAGGTGCTGGAGCACCCGGAATTGCGGGCCAAATACGATCTTCCTCTGGTCGCCCATCTCGGGGTGAATCTGATGCTCAAGCAGATTTTCGAAACCGGTTTTTTTCATGCCGATCCACACCCCGGCAATCTGTTTCTGCTGGAAGGCAACCGGGTCGCGTTTATCGACTTCGGCATGATGGGGAGAATCGATGAGCAGGAACGGCGCGACTTCGTGCGGATCATCGACTATATGCTGCGCGGCGAAATTTCCTCCATGACCGACTGCGCGCTGCGCATGACCATCACCGGTACATATGAAGGCGACCGGGAAGAGTTGGAACGGGACGTCGCCGACCTTGTGGATGAAAACATCAACCTGCCGCTCGACAAGATCAGCGTATCGCATATTCTTGAAGAGCTGATGGAACTGTTCCGCAAATACTCCTTAAGCCTGAAACCGAATCTCTACATGATGTTCAAGGCGCTGATTTCGATTGAGCATCTGGGCAGGACTTTCGATCCCGCCTTGAAGATCGTCGATATGGTCAAGCCGTTTATCGAACGGCTGAAGTGGCGTTCCTACGATCCGATGCCGCATTTACGGCGTTTTCTGGACAATTTCGGCGACAACCTGAGCGCATTGGAAACGCTGCCGACCACACTTCGCAAACTGATTAACTCCGCCGAACACGGCAATCTGACGCTGCGGGTGGAGCATCATCGGCTGGATGATATCGAGCAGACCATGTATGTAACCGGCGAACGGCTTTCCCGCTCCATGCTCGTCACCGCGCTGCTGATCGGCACCGCGTTGATCATCGTGGCCAAAATACCGCCGTTCTGGAATGATATCCCGATCATCGGCATGTTCGGCTTCGCCGTCTCCGCCGTGCTGGGAGTTATTATTCTGATCGACGACCACTGGCAGCGGCGGAAGTTTCTGAAAGAGCGTGCCCGTCGGAAACTGGATGCAAAAAGGGAGAAAAGAAATGAGTGACGTTCCGTGGAAATCATTGAAAAACGGTTTTGCGATTCCGGTTCTGGGGCAGGGGACCTGGCGCATGGGTGGCGTGGATACGCCGGATACCGCAAACGATGACGCCGACATCGCCGCAATCCGACGCGGCATTGCAACCGGCTTGTGTCATATCGATACCGCCGAAATGTATGCGGGCGGTCACGCCGAAGAACTGGTGGGAATCGCAATGAAAGGGCAGGGGATCAGACGTGCCGATTATTTCCTGACCGACAAGGTCTGGAAAACGCATCTCCGTTACGACGACGTTCTCCGGGCCGCCGAAACCAGCCTGAAACGGCTCGGAACCGATTACATCGATCTTTATCTGATCCATCAGGTGAATCCGGATGTGCCGGAGGAAGAGACGATCCGAGCCATGAATCGGCTGAAACGCGAAGGAGTAATCCGGCATATCGGCGTCAGCAATTTTTCGGAAGAGCGGCTGAAACGGGCGCAGGCAGCCTCCGATGCTCCGATCGTCGCCAACCAGCTTCACTATAACCTGCGGATCCGGGAGATCGAGCAGTGTGGTCTGCTGGATTATTGCCGTTCACAGGGTATCATGGTGATCGCCTGGCGTCCGCTGCGCGGTCTTGACCTCGCTCTGCCGCTGATCGTTACTCTGGCGGAAAAATACGGAAAAACTCCATCGCAGATCGCCTTGAACTGGCTGTTGTGTCAGGAGAATGTGGTGACCATAACCAAAGCTGCCAATCCGCTCCACCTCGCAGAAAATATGGGTGCGCTCGGTTGGGCGCTGGAAAAGGAAGATGCGGAACGTCTCCGCCGGGAATATCCTGCCGAAGCAGTTTCCGATGCAGTTCCGCTGATCTGAGCCGAACCGACCAAAGGGCAGGGGGGCTGTCTGCCGGATGATCCCCCTGCCCAATCTCAATATAACACAAACACCTCCAGAATTGTTCCATCTGTCAACTGTTCCCAAACAACGACATTTTTAACTTTTTCCAGATTTTGCCAGGCAAGATGACACATGCAATTGCCGCGAAAGACGGTTTCCATTTTATCGCTCAACACAGCTTCCAGATAGATGCCGTTCCGTAACTCCACTGTAATGCCGTAACGAATCGCATGATCGATAATCTCCGATGATTCAAAGAAACGCTGATAGCGTTTACGTCTGCGGTATTCCGGAAACATTGACAATTCTCCTTATAGTGTACAGAAAGATTCTTTCCCGCAAATCGCCGTAGAGCAGGGGATATGAGTCACTCCGGGTGGTGCTACCCATCCTGATTTGCCCCGCCTCTGCGTTGCTTCTCGGCGTACAAGTAACGTCGCATAAGCAGAAGTTGCGTCAATCCGTCGCGCGTGGAGAAGTCCCCGGAGCGCGACGGATTGGCGTAACGTATCATTATGCGGGGAGGCGCTCCCGGAGGGAAGTAAAGCGCCGACCGAAACGTTACTGTACGCCATTGGATGAGGGGATTTGCTATGAAAATTTCGGATCTTCGGCTCTGATCGCGTTTCTGCAGCGGAAAAAATACTATGAAAATCTCTGCCGCGGATCTCGCCAGGGAAATGATTTTACTATGAAAAAGCCCGGTACGTTGATTCGTCCGGGCTTCTATGTGGGGCTTGGCGTGGCTTCTGTGAGCCGATTTTCATTTTTTCATCCATCTTGTAATGGCAAATCCTCCGGTTATCAAAATAATTATAGCGATTCCAACGACAATCAACTTGACGATCTCCGGGATGTTTTCCATGATTATTTTCTCCTTCTTCGGTTTAAGGTATTCTTTCTTTAGAACCTTTTCAAGGGTCTGTATTCAGGTTCAAGTGAGAATTTTGCCGGGTCTTTGGCGAATTTCAACGCCTCGGCTATTTGCTTCTCTGCTGATTTCTGCGCTTCGATGGCAGCGATCAGACGACGGTTTGCCTCTTCTGCCGCGGCAAGCTTCTGGCGCATTCCGGTGAGCGTCTCGTTGTTCCTGAACAGAAGCTCTAAGGCTTCCTTGACTGCCTTTGTGGCTGTCTTTTCGTGGGTGATGCGTTTGCAACGCTCAACCAGTGAATCAGGAAATTCCTTGTCAAACAGTGTCATAATCTCCGCCTTTCTTTGTTAAGCCGCTTGCGGCGCGTTCTGTTATACTTCCTTTACTGGAATGTGACGGGAACCACCCGCCACATTTCCGGGAAAGGGAGGGCGAAAGCCCGGACACACTCAGGTTCAGACTGGAAGCAAATAGACGCAGTCGGCCCGGCTGTAAAATTATTCTCTTTTTTGGGGTGGCGTAGCCACTTGCTTGCCCCAAAAAAGGGAAAGCGCAGCGGTAATTTTACATAAAGGGTATTTGCTGTAAGGAGGGTTCTGAGTAGGTAAGCGAAGCGCATTGGGGCAAGCCTGCCCCGGCTGGAATCCATCCCGAAGCGCTCCAGCGAGAGCGCCGGGCATCCACCCGGAAAGCCGGAGGCTTTGCAGGTTTTCGCATGGCCCTTTGAGGTAGAATGCTATGAAAATTGGGATCTATTGCCTGGCAGCTCGTGAAGAAATGCTATGAAAATCTCAGCTGCAGATCTATCCAGGTCGAGTGTTTTGCTATGAAATCGGGGCTGGCCTATGGCCGGAGCGGCCAGAGAACCACCGAACCGGCCCCGCGGCGCGCCTCACCGCGTCCGGGCCGGGCGGTGGTGGTTGGCCGCTGATGAGGGTATAGGGGCCGCGCGCGGCCCCCTTGGTAATATACACGGAATTACGAGCCAAAATTAGAAAAGTGAGCTCATTTTTCCGAGGCTGTTGATTTCGTTGCTTTTATTATTTTTAGAAATTCTGGTGTTGCTTCTTCTAAAAACCAACCTGTGCTTATGGTGTCTCCGTCTTGGGGGATATAGTTTTCGTCATGAATCTTTTTTCTAATGTAATCTATGCTAATTTCTTCTAGTTTTAAATTTCTCTTTTTTCTTTTTCCGCTTGACATTTTATTTTCCTGACAGTGATAACAATCCTAAATCTTTCATTCCTAAAAAGATATGAGTTTCTCCGGTTTCATCAGTGTATTCATAGGTGGGTAATGATCCGCTTTGGATTCTACTTCTTATTGCTTGTCTACTGACTCCTAATAGGTCTGCAGCGTCTTTTTGTCGAATTAGACCGCCTTGTTTATCCCAATTGTTTATAAACCATTTTGCATATTCTTTTTTCATAAAAAATCCTTTTTTTATAGTATATTTCTTTTTTTCGTCTTGACAAGTGTCAAGTCTATTGCTATCTTTACAATAGTAAAGGATGCTCCTTTACTAAAGTAAACATAAAATATTAAATATTTTTGGGAGGTAATTATGGGTTTCCCCAGTCAAACGATCATCGAAAACTGTATGCTTCGCGATTTGCGTGAAAAGGATGTGTACGAGAATGGGGAGAAAAGCACTCGGAAAAAACTGGTGGTTGATCTGCTGGTCTTTGGGGATAAGCCGATCACGCTGGAAGTTCCTCGCGATAAGGAACAGTCTTTGAAGTTGGGGGTTATGGGTGTTTGTCGTCTTTATGCGACTTCTGAAATGTCTGCCTCTCTTTATCGTCGTGATGATGGGTCGCAGGGCATTTCTTACAAGAAAATCGATAAGGATTTCATGTTTTCCGAGTTCGCTGTGAATCCTGCTCAACAGGGTAAGTAACCATGTCTGATACGCTGTCTAAAGTTCGTAATGCCCTTTTGCGCGTTTCGCAAGGGGTTCTTGCTTCTCCTGATTTTAAGGAGCGTCGAACTTTTCAGCGTTTTTTCAAGTGTGGCAATGTTCCTTATGTGAGTGATGAAATTGATATCAGATACTCACCGGGGCAGGGAACTGCACATTATGGCAATGTAGTTCATTGTGGTTCTGTTTGGCTGTGTCCTGAGTGTTCATCAAAAATATCTGCTGTACGCTGTGAGGAAATGAAAACAGCTATTTCCAATTGGGTAGGAATGGAGCAGGGGAATGCAGTTTATATGCTGACATTGACACACAGTCATTGCAGACAGGATTCTCTTTCTGATTTGATGGAGAATCAATCAGCAGCTCTTGAGCGTTTTTGGCGTACTGGATCAGTTCGCCGTTTGCTGGATTCTATAGGTTATGTAGGTCGAGTGTCTAGTTTTGAAATTACCTATGGACAGGGTACTGGGTGGCATCCTCACCGGCATATTTTGTTGTTTTGCAGGAAACAGGACGATATAGAGGGGCTTGGCTGTAAGCTTCGCGCCTACTGGACGCAGGCGCTTGAGAAGTTCGATTTGAAGGGAAATAGCTATTCTTTGAATCTGCAATGCGGTTCTTATGCTGATCAGTATGTAACAAAATTGGCGTTTGAGGTGAGTTTGTCTAATCTCAAACGTTCTCGGGATGGTTCTGAACGTTTTACGCCTTTTGCACTTCTGAACCTGATCAAAGAGAATCTTCTTGACGTTCCTGTTTGGGCAGTAAACGCATTTCGGGAATATGCGCTTGCAACTCGTGGCAAGCATCAATTCTCATGGTCGAAGAAGTTGAAGGAGCTGCTTGGGCTGGTTGAAGTTTCAGACGAAGAACTTGCAGAAGCTGAACCGTCTGACAGTGTAACGCTGGTTACTATTCCCTTTGAGGTATTCAAGAAGATTCGTGGAAAATTCATTGTTTATCATGCTCTTTTAGAGTGTGCCTCTCGGGGTGATCCTCTTTTACTCGAACATTGGCTTAACGATCGAGGTTATTATGTGCGACGATATGCAGCTTGACGGGTTTTTTTGCTTTGTTGAAGGCTTCGAGGATGAGGAATTGCGGCAGCGGATTTTCGGGAAGTCTCTTGTTTCGCCTCATGTTCAGCAAACAAAGCATTTCAACTGTCCCCACTGTGGGAAAGATGTATTTTTGCGTTCAGGGGAAAATGCTGTTTTGGAGCTGGTGAAAACCTATGATCCTGAACTTGATGGACGTGATTCTGTTATTGAAACAGATGTGATTTTTCATCAGTGTGATGAAGGTAATCTTTTTGAAGAAGAACAGCCTTTTTAGGGGGTATGCAATGGATGATTGGGATGAGCGTATTAATCAATATTTTTGTGACATTCGGGAGGAATCGCCTTTTCTCTTTTCTTTGATTTCTTATCGTACTTACAAAAAGGCTGATGGTAAAAGAGTTTTTCTTTGCACTGTTTCTATGGGCCATTGGTCTTTTACTCGTGAGTCTTGTTCTCCTGATGATTTTTTTGCTTTTTGTGATGGGGTAAAAGCTTTATTTACTGTTCTTGATAAGAATTGTTCTTATCTCAAGGGAGATTGATTAAATGTGCATTCATCAACTTCAAGAATGGGTGGTTTCGATGTTCTACATGGTTTTCTTTGTGCTTGGGGTGCTTGCCGGGTTGTTTATTGCTTGGAGGTTTCGTAAGATGGGAAAACGCGTTGAAGTGGTGATCTGCCCGGAGTGCCGTTCTTCCGTGTTCCGGGAACTTTCCACCGGCAAACTGTTTGATGCGTTTGGGCCTGAGGGCTGCGTAATTCACCAGTGCGTAAAACAGCGTTGTTTCAAGGTGAAAAAACGTGGCACTCGTTGAACTGCTGATATTGGCTTGTGGTCATTCGATTGTGAATTTTCTTGGTGCTCTTTTTGGAGCATTGGCAAAATAGAGGTGTCATGATGGAGAGTTTCAGCAGTCCTTTTGCATATTTCGTATACCTGCAGTGGTCTTTTTTTATGTTGGCCCTGTTGGTTTACATTACTGTTTTTTACCTGACACACTGGAAACAGTTTTATCAGGTTTCTTGACAATTCTTCCGCGGTGCGCAACGTGTGAGGTTTTGTATATTCCCTAAATTTCAACTATTTAAATGGAGGTTTCTACTATGAAATCGTGGCAGAAAATGCTTTGTGTGGGTGCGGTTACTGTTCTCGCCGTTGCGGCGAAAGCGGATACGACTCCGATCACGCTTCCGGAGGTGGGTGTTGACATTGGCGCGTATGCACAGAGTGGGCTTACCTATCTTGGTACCTTTCTTGGCACCATTATCGGCGGCACGATCGCGATTATCGGTATCCGCGCCGGCGTTCGCTGGATTTCCAGCATGATGCGCGGTCGGTAATCTGAGAGGGGGCAGGGCATGACTGAGCAACAGTACATTGAACTGGTGGCGCTTCTGACTGAAAAGCTGAATCAGCTTGTTTTTCTGAATCAGACGTTATGCCTTGCCTCCTGCTGTATTTCCGCCTTTGCGGTTGTACAGCTTATTATTCATACCAAAAATCAGAAACACATGTTTTAGGGCAGGGGGCTGTTATGCGCTGGTTATTGGTATTGTTGGCGTGTTGCTTTTTTGTTTCCGGCTGGACTTATGAGGTTCCGGGCTTTGAATATAGCATATGTTTTCCCTGTGGTAATGCTCGTTCAATTTATGTTATTCATTCCGCTGGCGGTTCTTTTGATATTTATTGCGAGAATGATTCTTCTCATAATTCTACCGGGGGGTCTGGTAAAGGTAATTCTATAAGGTTTTGTTATTATGAGGGAGCTAAGTGTTCTTGCTGTGGAGCAGGTTATTGTAGCAATTTCGATTGCCATAAGTACAACACTTCTAACTCTAATTTTTGTCTTTCTTGTAGTGTAACTTCTTGCTCTGATTGTGGTGAGGATATTTGTTCTGTCCATAATAATCATAAAAAAGAATGCGAAAAGTGTGGGGAGGAATATTGCCCCAATACGAATCATGATTGCTCTGATACCTGTAAACTTTGTGGAAATACGATAAATTCAGGTGAGCGTCATAATCAGAAATGTTCTAAATGTGGTGAAAGATGGTGTATTTCTCATGAGTGCCCTGAGGAACCTTGTAAATTTTGTGGTAATGTTCCCCAAAGTGGGGAAACGCATGGTCAGCATTGTAATAATTGTAATGTAGATTGGTGCATTTTTCATGAGTGTCCTTGTCCCAATGGGCCTAATTGTAATAAGTCTACCTGTGGAGCTTGTGGCGCAGAATATTGCAAAACTCATACTGATCATCATGAGCGCGAATGTTCTATTTGTCATGAAACAATATGTGATGATTATGCTGGTGGCCATGATCAGGTTTGTGGTGTTTGCAATACGCACTATTGTAAAGATCATCCTGCTTCTGAATGTTGTCCCAATTCTGCGAATTGTAATAAGACGACCTGTAAAGTTTGTAAAGCTGAAATATGCAGTGTACATTCTCAATCTCATACAGTAGGGGAATGTCCTCTCTGTCATGATCCCTATTGTTCTGATTACCCATTGGAAGGTGAGCATAACATTCTTTGCCAATGTGGTGAGCGTTATTGTAAGGGGGATCATCAGTGCAAAGAGTGTCCTAATATGCCTGTTTGCAATCAGATTACCTGTGGTTCTTGTAGGCAAAAGTATTGTACTACTCATAATACTGATCATTCGATAGGTTCTTGTAATAATTGCAAGAATCCTCTTTGTGTTAATTCAGATTTGAGCTTGCATAATAATTTCTGTGATATCTGCAAGCGTATTTGGTGTAATAAACATGATCCTTCTGATTGTGTTGCCAATTGCAATACAGATGCTGATCACTGCAATAGGGTTCCTTGTACAAAACCCTGTTGCGGCGGTTATGATTGTGCGCCTCATAGCTATACGCATGATTGTAAGGGGAAAACTCCTGATTGCTCGAACGATTCTGCAAATTGTAATCGTGTTCCTTGTTCAAAAAATTGTGGTGGTTATGATTGTACGACCCATAACTATACGCATAAGTGCGAAGATAAGAACTGTTCGAATGATTCAGGAAATTGCAATCGTGTGAATTGTCCTAAAAATGGTTGCGGCGGTTATGACTGTGCGCCTCATAATTATACTCATACCTGTAAAGAAAAGAACTGCTCGAATGATTCAGCCCACTGTAATCGCGTATACTGCAAGAAACCCGGTGATACTCAATCTTGGGATTGTGCGCCTCATAATTATACTCATGATTGCAAGGGGCAGGAGCCTAATTGTGAAAATGATGCAGGGCATTGTAAGATTGTAAAATGTACTTTACCTCGTTGCGTGGGGACAGATTGCACGTTTCACGGTCGTAAACATAAATGCACCGGGGAGGGGGCTTGTCCTGAATGTGGCAGTACTGCTTGTACTGAATCTTGTCAGCATTATACCTGTTCTTGTGGTGATACTCTCTGTAAGAACGTTGTTCATACTCCCAAACATGTTCATGTAGATAAGAAACAATGCCCGAACACAGCGGAATGTAAGATAAAGTATTGTAAAACCTGTGGAGAAAAACTTTGTATTGGTGGTGATGATCATTTACCTTCGAGTCATGATCATTCAGATGATCCTCCTCCGGAGGAGGGTGAGGGAGAAGAAGACGCAGTACCGGAACGTGGTGAATTTCAGTGGCCTGAATTGAAGTTTTTGGAATTGCTGAAAGGGAAACTTATTCCTACTATGCCTTCTTCTTTTGGTCATCGTGTGACTGTTTCCAAGCCTTCTTTATATGATCTTCCGGAGATGCCTGGCTCGGGTGCAATGATGGGGAATGCCTTGGGAAATGCAGTGAACTTTAATTTTTCTGCGTTGGCTCCAGAGATGACAGGCGCCGAGGGGCGGTTGTCTGAGGTTCGTTATACAGTTCGACTTTTTACAAAGATTCTTTTTTCTCTGTTCTTCGTTTTGGCCTGTATTCAATACGTGAATAAGTGAGGTTGCGCGATGTTTGTAGATTTGCTTGAAATGCTGATGGTTTTTGTGATTGATGCTTTCAATCTCATTATCACGACGTTTTGCAAGTTACTGGATGAGTTTATGTGTCCTATTGTGGATTTGCTTCCTCGTCTTGATTGGGATTGGTCGCCTTTTTTTGATGTCATGGGTGTGGTGAATGATTGGATAGCATTGGATTGGGCTTTTAGCCTTTTGGGTTTTTATATTGCCTTTTGCCTTGGTGTTGCAGGTATAAAGTGGCTTCTTGGCCTGATTCCTACCATCAATTGATATGATTTTCGTGAACCGTCTGCGCTGATCCGCGCTGATTGCCTGTAAAAATCATAGCAAAATTTCTGCTGCAGCTTGTTCCTGGTCTTTCAAAATACTATGAAAATGGGGTTATTATGTCTGTAATTATGCTTACAACAGGTGTGCCCGGCTGCGGTAAAACGTATGTTCGGGCAGCTCGTTTTTTGGTGGATGACTTTTTAATTAATACTCGTGGTGTCCACTACTCTAATTTTCCTCTGAATGTCGATGTGATCGCGGATGAAGTTTCGCGGAAAATGTCTCGAAAATTTGGTATTTTTGGGCTGAAAAAGCGGAAAGTTACGCCTGAAGATATCAAAAAGCGTATTGTTGTGATCCCTGATGAGGTGTTGCAGTCGTGGCGCATGGAACGCTCCGGGCCTTGGGATTACTTTGCAGGCGTTAATTTGAAGTATGCTCATATTGCGATTGATGAGATACACAATTTTCTTTCTCCTCTAAGTTCGCTCGAATATGTTCAGGCATGGAATGATTTTTTAGGTGAAGTTCGTCATCGCGGCTGTACGTTTGAAGGTCTTACGCAGGATGTAGGGCAGGTATCGCAGGTTTTGAAGGGCAGGGCTGCGGTTCGTCTGGAACTGGTCCCCGGCGAAGATCTGCGTGATCCCTATTTTAAAATCAAGATGCTGGATTGGTATAACCTGAAGGCAGCTTTTACAGGTTCGTTTCATAAAACTGTAATTGCATTTGAGAAACGTAAACTTTTCAGTTCTTGGAAAGTGAACCATTCTCGTTGTTTTCTGATCGTTCCTGAATATTTCAAGTATTACAATTCGTTTAATGCCTCTTTGCAGGAGAAAGCGCAGGGGGAGGGGGCAGAGGAGCAGGACAGAACGCCTTTAAACGAATATCAGCAGCGCGGTAAAATATCGCTTCTTTGCTGGTTTCTTCGTAGGAATTGGGTTACTCTGACGTGGCGTACTGCTGCAGTTGTGCTTGGTATCTGGCTTTGTTTTTTTGGGGGTATTTCGTGGGTGATCTCGGGTTTTATTTCTTCGACGAATAAAGCGGTTCAGTCGAATATGGGGTCTGCAAGTGGCAATGATAAGTCTGTTTCAGAAAAGGTTCCTGCTGAGGAAAAACTTGCTTTGGCTTCTCCAGTGGAAGAGCCGGGGCAGGGTGGTAAGGTAGAAAAGAAAGGTAAAAAAGGTGATAAGTCTGGTTCTGTTCCCACTCTGCCTTCGGTCGATCCTTATAAGCCTGCTATGTTTTTTGATGGTCGCTGTTGGTTGCGTAATGGTCAGAAGATTGATATAGAGTATGAGTTTAAGGAGGGTGTTTATGCAGGAAAAAAGGTTGTTGGGATTTCTGAGGATGATCGCTATTATTGCCTTGATGATGGTACTGTTATTCATATGTACTAGCTGTTCTCAACTGAAACAGGTTCCCCAAGATGATCCATTTCGTAAGCTCTATACTGCTCGCGTTACTCAACGTTCAGGGCAGGGGGGCAAGGTTGAAAAAACGCCTCTGATTACTCTGTCCTGCTATCAGATGCCCTTGTCTTTGTTCTGTCGTATTCTTTCAGACAAGTATAAGGTTGGGATGGTCTATTCTGAACAATTGGGCCCCAAAACGATTACCGCTGAATTTAAGGACACTGATTTTCAATCTGTTTTGAATGTGGTTTCCCGGCAGTTGGGGGTTGATATTGTGAGGGTAGGGAATACCTATTTTGTGGGAACACTTCGACCGCAAGACCGGGGGATTTTGGTTCGTCGGGTGTTGGGGTATGATGTGGATTCTTTGCGTTCTATCGTTAACGCGATGATATCTCAGCAGGGGAAAAGCTCTGTAATGTCAAATTCTGTGGTGGTTGCAACTGATCATGAATCTGTGATTCGTCGTATTGCTGAAATGCTGGACTATCTCGACACTGTGGAATCTGATACTTGGATTGTTCAGCTTTGCTTTGTTTTGCTTCGTAAGGATGCGCTTTTACAGGCTGGTCTTGATGTTACGAGTTCAGGGACGATCAGCTATAATATTTCTGAAAATAGCCTCGATCTGAAAGATTTTAAGATTGATGGGCTTTTGAATCTTGCATCAAGCAGTAGTTTTGCAGATATCTATGCTTCGCCTATGTTATTGGTTCGTGATGGTTCTACAGGAAAATGGCAAGATGGTCACAGGGTTCCTATTCCTCGAAAAACAGTATCCAGCGAAGGAACTGTAACAACGAATGGTTATGATTATGTGGATGCAGGTTTCATGGTGGATGCCACTGTAAAACAATCTCGAATTGGGGGCCGCCTGACTTTGAAAATAGAAATGTCTGATATCAAATCTTATGTCGAGGAAGCGCCTGTAACAACTCAGAGCGTTTATAATATCGATGTTGATCTGATTCCCAATAAACTTTATCTGCTGGGAGAACTGACACAGTTCAAAGTCTTGGATCAGCAGCAGAACATTTTCAATCTCTCCACCGATCGCGGAAAAACGGTTTTGCAGGTTTGGGGGCAGCTTTACCGGATTACCGGGGATTCAAAAGAGAGTTTCAGACTTTATAAGGATCGAGAGAAAATGAAAACGCCGTAAAACAACGTAGAGCAGGGGATAGAAGCGCGGCAGGGTGATTATACCCGCCGCGTTTTTCGTTGATTGCAGGCCCCTTCTTGGCGTACAAGTAACGTCGCATAAGCAGAAGTTGCGTCAATCCGTCGCGCGTGGAGAAGTCCCCGGAGCGCGACGGATTGGCGTAACGTATCATTATGCGGGGAGGCGCTCCCGGAGGGAAGTAAAGCGCCGACCGAAACGTTACTGTACGCCATTGGATGAGGGGATTTGCTATGAAAATTTCGGATCTTCGGCTCTGATCGCGTTTCTGCAGCGGAAAAAATACTATGAAAATCTCTGCCGCGGATCTCGCCAGGGAAATGATTTTACTATGAAAAAGCCCGGTACGTTGATTCGTCCGGGCTTCTATGTGGGGCTTGGCGTGGCTTCTGTGAGCCGATTTTCATTTTTTCATCCATCTTGTAATGGCAAATCCTCCGGTTATCAAAATAATTATAGCGATTCCAACGACAATCAACTTGACGATCTCCGGGATGTTTTCCATGATTATTTTCTCCTTCTTCGGTTTAAGGTATTCTTTCTTTAGAACCTTTTCAAGGGTCTGTATTCAGGTTCAAGTGAGAATTTTGCCGGGTCTTTGGCGAATTTCAACGCCTCGGCTATTTGCTTCTCTGCTGATTTCTGCGCTTCGATGGCAGCGATCAGACGACGGTTTGCCTCTTCTGCCGCGGCAAGCTTCTGGCGCATTCCGGTGAGCGTCTCGTTGTTCCTGAACAGAAGCTCTAAGGCTTCCTTGACTGCCTTTGTGGCTGTCTTTTCGTGGGTGATGCGTTTGCAACGCTCAACCAGTGAATCAGGAAATTCCTTGTCAAACAGTGTCATAATCTCCGCCTTTCTTTGTTAAGCCGCTTGCGGCGCGTTCTGTTATACTTCCTTTACTGGAATGTGACGGGAACCACCCGCCACATTTCCGGGAAAGGGAGGGCGAAAGCCCGGACACACTCAGGTTCAGACTGGAAGCAAATAGACGCAGTCGGCCCGGCTGTAAAATTATTCTCTTTTTTGGGGTGGCGTAGCCACTTGCTTGCCCCAAAAAAGGGAAAGCGCAGCGGTAATTTTACATAAAGGGTATTTGCTGTAAGGAGGGTTCTGAGTAGGTAAGCGAAGCGCATTGGGGCAAGCCTGCCCCGGCTGGAATCCATCCCGAAGCGCTCCAGCGAGAGCGCCGGGCATCCACCCGGAAAGCCGGAGGCTTTGCAGGTTTTCGCATGGCCCTTTGAGGTAGAATGCTATGAAAATTGGGATCTATTGCCTGGCAGCTCGTGAAGAAATGCTATGAAAATCTCAGCTGCAGATCTATCCAGGTCGAGTGTTTTGCTATGAAATCGGGGCTGGCCTATGGCCGGAGCGGCCAGAGAACCACCGAACCGGCCCCGCGGCGCGCCTCACCGCGTCCGGGCCGGGCGGTGGTGGTTGGCCGCTGATGAGGGTATAGGGGCCGCGCGCGGCCCCCTTGGTAATATACACGGAATTACGAGCCAAAATTAGAAAAGTGAGCTCATTTTTCCGAGGCTGTTGATTTCGTTGCTTTTATTATTTTTAGAAATTCTGGTGTTGCTTCTTCTAAAAACCAACCTGTGCTTATGGTGTCTCCGTCTTGGGGGATATAGTTTTCGTCATGAATCTTTTTTCTAATGTAATCTATGCTAATTTCTTCTAGTTTTAAATTTCTCTTTTTTCTTTTTCCGCTTGACATTTTATTTTCCTGACAGTGATAACAATCCTAAATCTTTCATTCCTAAAAAGATATGAGTTTCTCCGGTTTCATCAGTGTATTCATAGGTGGGTAATGATCCGCTTTGGATTCTACTTCTTATTGCTTGTCTACTGACTCCTAATAGGTCTGCAGCGTCTTTTTGTCGAATTAGACCGCCTTGTTTATCCCAATTGTTTATAAACCATTTTGCATATTCTTTTTTCATAAAAAATCCTTTTTTTATAGTATATTTCTTTTTTTCGTCTTGACAAGTGTCAAGTCTATTGCTATCTTTACAATAGTAAAGGATGCTCCTTTACTAAAGTAAACATAAAATATTAAATATTTTTGGGAGGTAATTATGGGTTTCCCCAGTCAAACGATCATCGAAAACTGTATGCTTCGCGATTTGCGTGAAAAGGATGTGTACGAGAATGGGGAGAAAAGCACTCGGAAAAAACTGGTGGTTGATCTGCTGGTCTTTGGGGATAAGCCGATCACGCTGGAAGTTCCTCGCGATAAGGAACAGTCTTTGAAGTTGGGGGTTATGGGTGTTTGTCGTCTTTATGCGACTTCTGAAATGTCTGCCTCTCTTTATCGTCGTGATGATGGGTCGCAGGGCATTTCTTACAAGAAAATCGATAAGGATTTCATGTTTTCCGAGTTCGCTGTGAATCCTGCTCAACAGGGTAAGTAACCATGTCTGATACGCTGTCTAAAGTTCGTAATGCCCTTTTGCGCGTTTCGCAAGGGGTTCTTGCTTCTCCTGATTTTAAGGAGCGTCGAACTTTTCAGCGTTTTTTCAAGTGTGGCAATGTTCCTTATGTGAGTGATGAAATTGATATCAGATACTCACCGGGGCAGGGAACTGCACATTATGGCAATGTAGTTCATTGTGGTTCTGTTTGGCTGTGTCCTGAGTGTTCATCAAAAATATCTGCTGTACGCTGTGAGGAAATGAAAACAGCTATTTCCAATTGGGTAGGAATGGAGCAGGGGAATGCAGTTTATATGCTGACATTGACACACAGTCATTGCAGACAGGATTCTCTTTCTGATTTGATGGAGAATCAATCAGCAGCTCTTGAGCGTTTTTGGCGTACTGGATCAGTTCGCCGTTTGCTGGATTCTATAGGTTATGTAGGTCGAGTGTCTAGTTTTGAAATTACCTATGGACAGGGTACTGGGTGGCATCCTCACCGGCATATTTTGTTGTTTTGCAGGAAACAGGACGATATAGAGGGGCTTGGCTGTAAGCTTCGCGCCTACTGGACGCAGGCGCTTGAGAAGTTCGATTTGAAGGGAAATAGCTATTCTTTGAATCTGCAATGCGGTTCTTATGCTGATCAGTATGTAACAAAATTGGCGTTTGAGGTGAGTTTGTCTAATCTCAAACGTTCTCGGGATGGTTCTGAACGTTTTACGCCTTTTGCACTTCTGAACCTGATCAAAGAGAATCTTCTTGACGTTCCTGTTTGGGCAGTAAACGCATTTCGGGAATATGCGCTTGCAACTCGTGGCAAGCATCAATTCTCATGGTCGAAGAAGTTGAAGGAGCTGCTTGGGCTGGTTGAAGTTTCAGACGAAGAACTTGCAGAAGCTGAACCGTCTGACAGTGTAACGCTGGTTACTATTCCCTTTGAGGTATTCAAGAAGATTCGTGGAAAATTCATTGTTTATCATGCTCTTTTAGAGTGTGCCTCTCGGGGTGATCCTCTTTTACTCGAACATTGGCTTAACGATCGAGGTTATTATGTGCGACGATATGCAGCTTGACGGGTTTTTTTGCTTTGTTGAAGGCTTCGAGGATGAGGAATTGCGGCAGCGGATTTTCGGGAAGTCTCTTGTTTCGCCTCATGTTCAGCAAACAAAGCATTTCAACTGTCCCCACTGTGGGAAAGATGTATTTTTGCGTTCAGGGGAAAATGCTGTTTTGGAGCTGGTGAAAACCTATGATCCTGAACTTGATGGACGTGATTCTGTTATTGAAACAGATGTGATTTTTCATCAGTGTGATGAAGGTAATCTTTTTGAAGAAGAACAGCCTTTTTAGGGGGTATGCAATGGATGATTGGGATGAGCGTATTAATCAATATTTTTGTGACATTCGGGAGGAATCGCCTTTTCTCTTTTCTTTGATTTCTTATCGTACTTACAAAAAGGCTGATGGTAAAAGAGTTTTTCTTTGCACTGTTTCTATGGGCCATTGGTCTTTTACTCGTGAGTCTTGTTCTCCTGATGATTTTTTTGCTTTTTGTGATGGGGTAAAAGCTTTATTTACTGTTCTTGATAAGAATTGTTCTTATCTCAAGGGAGATTGATTAAATGTGCATTCATCAACTTCAAGAATGGGTGGTTTCGATGTTCTACATGGTTTTCTTTGTGCTTGGGGTGCTTGCCGGGTTGTTTATTGCTTGGAGGTTTCGTAAGATGGGAAAACGCGTTGAAGTGGTGATCTGCCCGGAGTGCCGTTCTTCCGTGTTCCGGGAACTTTCCACCGGCAAACTGTTTGATGCGTTTGGGCCTGAGGGCTGCGTAATTCACCAGTGCGTAAAACAGCGTTGTTTCAAGGTGAAAAAACGTGGCACTCGTTGAACTGCTGATATTGGCTTGTGGTCATTCGATTGTGAATTTTCTTGGTGCTCTTTTTGGAGCATTGGCAAAATAGAGGTGTCATGATGGAGAGTTTCAGCAGTCCTTTTGCATATTTCGTATACCTGCAGTGGTCTTTTTTTATGTTGGCCCTGTTGGTTTACATTACTGTTTTTTACCTGACACACTGGAAACAGTTTTATCAGGTTTCTTGACAATTCTTCCGCGGTGCGCAACGTGTGAGGTTTTGTATATTCCCTAAATTTCAACTATTTAAATGGAGGTTTCTACTATGAAATCGTGGCAGAAAATGCTTTGTGTGGGTGCGGTTACTGTTCTCGCCGTTGCGGCGAAAGCGGATACGACTCCGATCACGCTTCCGGAGGTGGGTGTTGACATTGGCGCGTATGCACAGAGTGGGCTTACCTATCTTGGTACCTTTCTTGGCACCATTATCGGCGGCACGATCGCGATTATCGGTATCCGCGCCGGCGTTCGCTGGATTTCCAGCATGATGCGCGGTCGGTAATCTGAGAGGGGGCAGGGCATGACTGAGCAACAGTACATTGAACTGGTGGCGCTTCTGACTGAAAAGCTGAATCAGCTTGTTTTTCTGAATCAGACGTTATGCCTTGCCTCCTGCTGTATTTCCGCCTTTGCGGTTGTACAGCTTATTATTCATACCAAAAATCAGAAACACATGTTTTAGGGCAGGGGGCTGTTATGCGCTGGTTATTGGTATTGTTGGCGTGTTGCTTTTTTGTTTCCGGCTGGACTTATGAGGTTCCGGGCTTTGAATATAGCATATGTTTTCCCTGTGGTAATGCTCGTTCAATTTATGTTATTCATTCCGCTGGCGGTTCTTTTGATATTTATTGCGAGAATGATTCTTCTCATAATTCTACCGGGGGGTCTGGTAAAGGTAATTCTATAAGGTTTTGTTATTATGAGGGAGCTAAGTGTTCTTGCTGTGGAGCAGGTTATTGTAGCAATTTCGATTGCCATAAGTACAACACTTCTAACTCTAATTTTTGTCTTTCTTGTAGTGTAACTTCTTGCTCTGATTGTGGTGAGGATATTTGTTCTGTCCATAATAATCATAAAAAAGAATGCGAAAAGTGTGGGGAGGAATATTGCCCCAATACGAATCATGATTGCTCTGATACCTGTAAACTTTGTGGAAATACGATAAATTCAGGTGAGCGTCATAATCAGAAATGTTCTAAATGTGGTGAAAGATGGTGTATTTCTCATGAGTGCCCTGAGGAACCTTGTAAATTTTGTGGTAATGTTCCCCAAAGTGGGGAAACGCATGGTCAGCATTGTAATAATTGTAATGTAGATTGGTGCATTTTTCATGAGTGTCCTTGTCCCAATGGGCCTAATTGTAATAAGTCTACCTGTGGAGCTTGTGGCGCAGAATATTGCAAAACTCATACTGATCATCATGAGCGCGAATGTTCTATTTGTCATGAAACAATATGTGATGATTATGCTGGTGGCCATGATCAGGTTTGTGGTGTTTGCAATACGCACTATTGTAAAGATCATCCTGCTTCTGAATGTTGTCCCAATTCTGCGAATTGTAATAAGACGACCTGTAAAGTTTGTAAAGCTGAAATATGCAGTGTACATTCTCAATCTCATACAGTAGGGGAATGTCCTCTCTGTCATGATCCCTATTGTTCTGATTACCCATTGGAAGGTGAGCATAACATTCTTTGCCAATGTGGTGAGCGTTATTGTAAGGGGGATCATCAGTGCAAAGAGTGTCCTAATATGCCTGTTTGCAATCAGATTACCTGTGGTTCTTGTAGGCAAAAGTATTGTACTACTCATAATACTGATCATTCGATAGGTTCTTGTAATAATTGCAAGAATCCTCTTTGTGTTAATTCAGATTTGAGCTTGCATAATAATTTCTGTGATATCTGCAAGCGTATTTGGTGTAATAAACATGATCCTTCTGATTGTGTTGCCAATTGCAATACAGATGCTGATCACTGCAATAGGGTTCCTTGTACAAAACCCTGTTGCGGCGGTTATGATTGTGCGCCTCATAGCTATACGCATGATTGTAAGGGGAAAACTCCTGATTGCTCGAACGATTCTGCAAATTGTAATCGTGTTCCTTGTTCAAAAAATTGTGGTGGTTATGATTGTACGACCCATAACTATACGCATAAGTGCGAAGATAAGAACTGTTCGAATGATTCAGGAAATTGCAATCGTGTGAATTGTCCTAAAAATGGTTGCGGCGGTTATGACTGTGCGCCTCATAATTATACTCATACCTGTAAAGAAAAGAACTGCTCGAATGATTCAGCCCACTGTAATCGCGTATACTGCAAGAAACCCGGTGATACTCAATCTTGGGATTGTGCGCCTCATAATTATACTCATGATTGCAAGGGGCAGGAGCCTAATTGTGAAAATGATGCAGGGCATTGTAAGATTGTAAAATGTACTTTACCTCGTTGCGTGGGGACAGATTGCACGTTTCACGGTCGTAAACATAAATGCACCGGGGAGGGGGCTTGTCCTGAATGTGGCAGTACTGCTTGTACTGAATCTTGTCAGCATTATACCTGTTCTTGTGGTGATACTCTCTGTAAGAACGTTGTTCATACTCCCAAACATGTTCATGTAGATAAGAAACAATGCCCGAACACAGCGGAATGTAAGATAAAGTATTGTAAAACCTGTGGAGAAAAACTTTGTATTGGTGGTGATGATCATTTACCTTCGAGTCATGATCATTCAGATGATCCTCCTCCGGAGGAGGGTGAGGGAGAAGAAGACGCAGTACCGGAACGTGGTGAATTTCAGTGGCCTGAATTGAAGTTTTTGGAATTGCTGAAAGGGAAACTTATTCCTACTATGCCTTCTTCTTTTGGTCATCGTGTGACTGTTTCCAAGCCTTCTTTATATGATCTTCCGGAGATGCCTGGCTCGGGTGCAATGATGGGGAATGCCTTGGGAAATGCAGTGAACTTTAATTTTTCTGCGTTGGCTCCAGAGATGACAGGCGCCGAGGGGCGGTTGTCTGAGGTTCGTTATACAGTTCGACTTTTTACAAAGATTCTTTTTTCTCTGTTCTTCGTTTTGGCCTGTATTCAATACGTGAATAAGTGAGGTTGCGCGATGTTTGTAGATTTGCTTGAAATGCTGATGGTTTTTGTGATTGATGCTTTCAATCTCATTATCACGACGTTTTGCAAGTTACTGGATGAGTTTATGTGTCCTATTGTGGATTTGCTTCCTCGTCTTGATTGGGATTGGTCGCCTTTTTTTGATGTCATGGGTGTGGTGAATGATTGGATAGCATTGGATTGGGCTTTTAGCCTTTTGGGTTTTTATATTGCCTTTTGCCTTGGTGTTGCAGGTATAAAGTGGCTTCTTGGCCTGATTCCTACCATCAATTGATATGATTTTCGTGAACCGTCTGCGCTGATCCGCGCTGATTGCCTGTAAAAATCATAGCAAAATTTCTGCTGCAGCTTGTTCCTGGTCTTTCAAAATACTATGAAAATGGGGTTATTATGTCTGTAATTATGCTTACAACAGGTGTGCCCGGCTGCGGTAAAACGTATGTTCGGGCAGCTCGTTTTTTGGTGGATGACTTTTTAATTAATACTCGTGGTGTCCACTACTCTAATTTTCCTCTGAATGTCGATGTGATCGCGGATGAAGTTTCGCGGAAAATGTCTCGAAAATTTGGTATTTTTGGGCTGAAAAAGCGGAAAGTTACGCCTGAAGATATCAAAAAGCGTATTGTTGTGATCCCTGATGAGGTGTTGCAGTCGTGGCGCATGGAACGCTCCGGGCCTTGGGATTACTTTGCAGGCGTTAATTTGAAGTATGCTCATATTGCGATTGATGAGATACACAATTTTCTTTCTCCTCTAAGTTCGCTCGAATATGTTCAGGCATGGAATGATTTTTTAGGTGAAGTTCGTCATCGCGGCTGTACGTTTGAAGGTCTTACGCAGGATGTAGGGCAGGTATCGCAGGTTTTGAAGGGCAGGGCTGCGGTTCGTCTGGAACTGGTCCCCGGCGAAGATCTGCGTGATCCCTATTTTAAAATCAAGATGCTGGATTGGTATAACCTGAAGGCAGCTTTTACAGGTTCGTTTCATAAAACTGTAATTGCATTTGAGAAACGTAAACTTTTCAGTTCTTGGAAAGTGAACCATTCTCGTTGTTTTCTGATCGTTCCTGAATATTTCAAGTATTACAATTCGTTTAATGCCTCTTTGCAGGAGAAAGCGCAGGGGGAGGGGGCAGAGGAGCAGGACAGAACGCCTTTAAACGAATATCAGCAGCGCGGTAAAATATCGCTTCTTTGCTGGTTTCTTCGTAGGAATTGGGTTACTCTGACGTGGCGTACTGCTGCAGTTGTGCTTGGTATCTGGCTTTGTTTTTTTGGGGGTATTTCGTGGGTGATCTCGGGTTTTATTTCTTCGACGAATAAAGCGGTTCAGTCGAATATGGGGTCTGCAAGTGGCAATGATAAGTCTGTTTCAGAAAAGGTTCCTGCTGAGGAAAAACTTGCTTTGGCTTCTCCAGTGGAAGAGCCGGGGCAGGGTGGTAAGGTAGAAAAGAAAGGTAAAAAAGGTGATAAGTCTGGTTCTGTTCCCACTCTGCCTTCGGTCGATCCTTATAAGCCTGCTATGTTTTTTGATGGTCGCTGTTGGTTGCGTAATGGTCAGAAGATTGATATAGAGTATGAGTTTAAGGAGGGTGTTTATGCAGGAAAAAAGGTTGTTGGGATTTCTGAGGATGATCGCTATTATTGCCTTGATGATGGTACTGTTATTCATATGTACTAGCTGTTCTCAACTGAAACAGGTTCCCCAAGATGATCCATTTCGTAAGCTCTATACTGCTCGCGTTACTCAACGTTCAGGGCAGGGGGGCAAGGTTGAAAAAACGCCTCTGATTACTCTGTCCTGCTATCAGATGCCCTTGTCTTTGTTCTGTCGTATTCTTTCAGACAAGTATAAGGTTGGGATGGTCTATTCTGAACAATTGGGCCCCAAAACGATTACCGCTGAATTTAAGGACACTGATTTTCAATCTGTTTTGAATGTGGTTTCCCGGCAGTTGGGGGTTGATATTGTGAGGGTAGGGAATACCTATTTTGTGGGAACACTTCGACCGCAAGACCGGGGGATTTTGGTTCGTCGGGTGTTGGGGTATGATGTGGATTCTTTGCGTTCTATCGTTAACGCGATGATATCTCAGCAGGGGAAAAGCTCTGTAATGTCAAATTCTGTGGTGGTTGCAACTGATCATGAATCTGTGATTCGTCGTATTGCTGAAATGCTGGACTATCTCGACACTGTGGAATCTGATACTTGGATTGTTCAGCTTTGCTTTGTTTTGCTTCGTAAGGATGCGCTTTTACAGGCTGGTCTTGATGTTACGAGTTCAGGGACGATCAGCTATAATATTTCTGAAAATAGCCTCGATCTGAAAGATTTTAAGATTGATGGGCTTTTGAATCTTGCATCAAGCAGTAGTTTTGCAGATATCTATGCTTCGCCTATGTTATTGGTTCGTGATGGTTCTACAGGAAAATGGCAAGATGGTCACAGGGTTCCTATTCCTCGAAAAACAGTATCCAGCGAAGGAACTGTAACAACGAATGGTTATGATTATGTGGATGCAGGTTTCATGGTGGATGCCACTGTAAAACAATCTCGAATTGGGGGCCGCCTGACTTTGAAAATAGAAATGTCTGATATCAAATCTTATGTCGAGGAAGCGCCTGTAACAACTCAGAGCGTTTATAATATCGATGTTGATCTGATTCCCAATAAACTTTATCTGCTGGGAGAACTGACACAGTTCAAAGTCTTGGATCAGCAGCAGAACATTTTCAATCTCTCCACCGATCGCGGAAAAACGGTTTTGCAGGTTTGGGGGCAGCTTTACCGGATTACCGGGGATTCAAAAGAGAGTTTCAGACTTTATAAGGATCGAGAGAAAATGAAAACGCCGTAAAACAACGTAGAGCAGGGGATAGAAGCGCGGCAGGGTGATTATACCCGCCGCGTTTTTCGTTGATTGCAGGCCCCTTCTTGGCGTACAAGTAACGTCGCATAAGGGAAGCGAGTTACGTAAAAAGCCCCGGCGTTGGA
>ERZ1026844.313-NODE-313-length-38465-cov-8.348867_pt1 | contig 38465 bp, 19 predicted proteins | sample MGYA00380152_ERZ1026844 | MGnify/ENA primary metagenome ERZ1026844 (study PRJEB33269, sample SAMEA4719788) | human gut metagenome | biome: human-associated habitat; feature: organic feature; material: feces | place: Cameroon | collected 2013-10 ... | reverse complement strand
TATCTCTTTTTCGATACATTTCACACTGCCATCAGCGAACTTCTCATAATGCAAATTATCCTCACCAACATAGATGATGGAATCGTTCTTTATATCTTTGGCTTTGAGTTTTCCTTCTTTGACCATCTTCTGCTTTTCGGCGCGGATGCGTTCCAGCAGAACGGAAGCCGGTTCATCACTAGGATCCTGCGGTACGAGTTTCCCCCTGATAGCGAGATCAAGGATTTTTTGTCTTAACGCTTTGGTATCCATTATTCCTCCACATTTCCGATCAGCTTTTCGAGCTCTGCAACAGCATTTGCGATGTTGGCAGACTTTTCCTTGATTTCTGTTAGCAGTTCTCCTAGTGTTCGATTATCTACAGTGCTACTGTCTTTCATCCAAGTGATATCGAGGCTGGTTTTATCTCTGGCCACGATCTCTTCAATACTGAAGCGACGCCATCTACCGTTGGGGTTTTTCTCGCTGTAGGTTTCTTTGCGCTTGGTCAAATCCCCATCAGCATAACATTCGATAAAATCCGTGAAATGCTCTGCTTTTAACGGATTTGTCTTGCCAAAGGACGGCATATCGGATCGCAGATCATAAATCCATATTTCCTTGGTGTTGCCCTTATCCTTTTTACCGCGCGTAAAAAACAGGACGTTGGTCTTTACTCCCTTCGCATAGAAAATGCCAGTAGGCAGGCGTAATATCGTGTGCAAGTTACACTTTTCCATCAAGTCTTTACGAATGCGCTCGCCATCATCAGCTGCAAAAAGCACATTATCCGGAAGGACTACCGCCGCGCGTGCCTTACCATCTGTTTTGAGGCTGCGGTAAATATGCTGCAAAAAGTTAAGCTGCTTATTGCTTGTTTGGAACGTAAAGTCATCACGGGTCGCGCGCTCTCCCCCACGCTTTGTGCCGAAAGGCGGGTTAGTTAATACCAGATCATAGTCTTTCATGGACTGACCAACATTGGAAAGTGTATCCCCAAAGGTAATTTTTCCATCAATGCCATGCAACATCGCATTCATCAACGCCAAACGATGTGTATCATGTACCAGCTCACAGCCCGTAAACGCTTCCTTTTTCTCAAACTTAGCCTTATCCGCATCCAAGTCAAAAAAGCTATCGGTATGGTCAGAAACATACTGATGCGCCGCAATCATAAAGCCAAATGTACCACAAGCTGGATCATTGCAACGCTCTCCCGGCTGAGGTTTCATCAACTTTGTCATCACGTCAATCAAAACTCGCGGCGTGAAATATTGGCCAGCACCGGACTTCTTTTCATTGGCGTTTTTTCCAACAACCCCTCATACAAATTGCCAAGCCCTTCTCCTCGTGCAGAGAACCAATCAAGACCGTCGATGGTCAGGATGATTTTCTCAAGATTTTTCGGCTCATCGATATTTGTTGATGCCCCCCTGATAAATTTCGCGGATACGTCCTGTGCAGTTATCCCCCAAATTTGTCAACAGTTCCTTATAGAATTTCTTCAGCTCAACACCGCTTTTCGCCTTCAGTTCATCCCAACGATACTTTCCCGGGAATTGATTCTCATAGCCAGTCTCTTTTGCCATCTTCAAGAAGAGAATATAAGTCAGCTCAGTAACATACTGGTGATACGTGATGCCGTCATCTCGCAGCACATTGCAGAGATTCCAGAGCTTTGAAATGATTTCTTGGTTTGTCATGCGGTTTTACCTCCATCATCATACAGATACTCATTGAGCTCCAGTACGATGTTTTCCAACTGATATTTAAAAATTTTATCGATTTTCTTAAAACCACCAAAATCATGGAATCGACTATCCTCATCGAATACTTGAATGTTGAGAACCGATTCCTCCATCAGGTATTTCTCTATACGAGAAATCCAACTGATCTCTTGTCCAACGAAATGGTGTGCTTTTTTCAGCTTATCAACCGCCCTACGAATGCGTGCTTCATGACTGATCAGTACCGAGCCGATGGCATACCGACGAATAAGGCTAATGATGTCCGCTACCATTTCCTCATTGGTCAACTCTGAAATAGCCGTATTAAGCTGCTGAGTAGTAAATCCTTCTCGATCGAGTGTCAGCTGCAGTTCTTTCAAGCTCTTTCTGGTTAAATCTTTTGGTCTTGTGCAGACAATATTCAGGGCCGCAATTTCATTTTTATGCGTCTGCACATAGTTGGAGAACGCATCCAAATAATCTTGCGGCTTATCTGCATTACCATACCCTCTGGTATGCCCGGTCAGTTCATCCTCGGCATTGGAAATTACTACTGGCCGTGAACCGTTTGCGTACGTCTCTTCCAGCATCTTGAACAGATCGCGTTGTGCCAACAACTGTTCTTTAGCCGCAACTGGAGATTTATGCTCGATTTCATTGATGAACTGAGTCGGATCTTTTCCATTTGTCATACTTACAAAATGTTCCTTTGTCTTTTCTGACATATTTCGTTTTTTACGCTGTAGTTTAGCGATGATCTGAGTGATTTGCTGCTTGATCTGTTCTTCGTCCTTCAGCTCTTCCAGCCCATCAAGAAGCTGCGTAATGGTAGTGGTAGGATTCGCTACGACCGGCTTCATTGTGTTAACGTCTTCCAAGGAGTCATAAACCCCAACCGGATCGTAAATCTCGAAGTGTGTCTTATGGATTTTAGGACAAAGACGTGTAGCACGCCCCATCATCTGTTCGAATAGTATACGGGATTTTACACGCCGCATGAATACCAATGTTGTAATCTCCGGTACATCAATACCAGTAGTCAGTAAGTCAACCGTTACCGCAATGCTTGGATAATTTTCATTCTTAAAACGCTTGATTGCCTCCTGAACTTTTTTAGAATTTCCACCACCTACACTGCCGGTGATTTTCATGATGGCATCATTATCTACGCCGTATTCAGCGTAAATCTCTTTCAGGATAGAAACAATCATATCTGCGTGCGGATCATCCACCGCATAAATCAGTGTCTTTCCTCGCTCCTCAGGGTTTTCCGGATCGATGTCCTTCGCAATTTCCGCCAGAACAGTTCGATTGAAGTTTTCTGTTATGACTTGCCGATTGAACTGATCCACATCAAAATCCAGCTCATCTTCCATCAATTCGCTATTGGTGATCTCTCCGGTGACAGGATCATAAATAGTAACCGTGTCACCATGTTTATAGTGAATGCCACCCGTGCTAAGTTTCGTTTCCAGATGATGTGGTGCATCATGATCTACCAAGTAGCCTTCAATAACAGCTTCCCGATACGTGTACTTGAATACGGGCTGTCCAAATATTTCAGTAGTGTGCAGCGCCGGTGTTGCAGTCAGTGCAATTTTTACTGCATCGAAGTAGTCGATGACATTGCGGTATTTACTCTGATAATCCCGTTGATCACGATACAAGATTTCAGTGTCACCCATCTCTTTATCAAGGATATAACCGCGATGTGCCTCATCAATGATTACCAAGTCATAATCCGTAACAGCAGGCATAGCAACGCCATCATTGTACAAGATACGCTTGACCATGCTCTGCACGGTTGCCACTTGGATGCGTGTTTCTTTGTCGATAGATTTATCCGTTAAGCCTTTGATGTTATAGATTTCATCAAGGGTCATCAAGTCTTCCAACTTTACTTCCTTGAAAACATCCATTGCTTGATCGCCCAAGGCTGTACGATCTACAAGGAACAAGATTCGCTTGAAGCGGTTTGTTTTCAAGAAACGATAAATCATGCCCAACACCGTTCTTGTTTTTCCCGTACCGGTCGCCATAGCAAGCAATACTGTTTGCTTGCCTTCCATAATAGCCTTTTCTGCGGCTTTGATTGCATTGACTTGATATTCACGAAGGTTAAGACCGTCCTTATCCGTAAGAAAATCCTGTGGCATCGATTTCAATGCATTATTGCCAGCTTGAATATCTTTGGACAACAGTTCTTCAATTCCAGTTGGGCTGATCCAACCATGCAATGCTTTTGGCGCATTGCATGCATCCCGCAAATCAAGAAACCAAATACCGGATTTCGTTTTGTATTGCTCGAGGTATGGACGTCCATTTGTCGCAAACGTAAACGGCACCCTATATTCTCCCCAAGCACCGAGAGTATATTGCTCATCCTCGGTCCGAATATTACGCGGATAGTCTTTCCCCTGATAATCTATCACGGAAGGAATATCCTTGTGTTCTGCTTTCGCTTCAATGACGGCAACCATTTTCAGCCCCACAAAGAGAGCATAGTCTGCCCTACCATTTTTCCCAACAGTAGAATTGGTGGGCCATTCTGCAATGGCAATATTATGTCCTTTTTTCGGGCGTGTTCCCTTTGAATAACGAAGGCGTTCCGTATCAGCCTCCCACCCTACCTGCCGAAGCTGCTCATCTATCATATACCGAGTTTCAGCCTCAGATTTCTGACGCTGGCTCGCCACTTTGTTTCCTTGTTTCTTATGCTCTGCCTTAGTAACCGTATTTTGGGTTGCTTTCTTCTGCGCCTGTTCTGTCAGCTTTTCTGCAACTTTATCTTCCGCTTCCTTTATGGCCTGTGTTGCCGCTGCCGGTTTGACAACCTGTATCGGCATGACAAACTTCTGATTCTGATAATTCCAGTCGCCATAGGTCTGCATAAACCACTCACACAGGCTATATGCCATTTGGAGCAGTGATTTGCAATCAGAGAGCGAATCGTAATTTTCATGCACTGCTTTATTTCTTGATTTTCTGAGCGCATGAAGAATATCCGTCAGATCTCTTGTAAGCAGCCCTTCTCTTTGTAACGTATAGATACGAGTAACCGCCGTATTGTCGTAAGGCACATCTATTTCGTCATAGGTGAACATCAAGTTTACGATTGTCTCACCAATCATCCCTAACTTCATCAAGCATGAGTTCGGATCAGAAAATAAGTACTGTTCCGCAAGCTTACCAAAATTGGACAGGACTGGAAACTCTTGGCTCAAAAATTCGAAATTCGATTTCATTCTCTCCATCTTCCTTTCGATTTATTTTATAGAGTACTCAATGATGTCATCAATTTTGCAGTCAAGGACAGCGCAGATCTTCACCAGTGTATCCAAGCTAACATCTTCACTCTTTCCCATTCGTGCCATAGCATTCGTACTAATTTTTGATGCCTTAATCAATTCAGATTTACTCAGGCTTTTGTCAATCAGCATTTTCCATAGTTTGTTGTAATTGAATGTCATTTCTCATTTTCCCCATCTGCTGTAGACAACCTAAATCATTCCAATAGTATTATACTATGAGAAGCAGTAAAGCTACATCAAAAATTGAATTTTTCAACAAAAGCAGCACTCTATTCGATTACATCCCACAGACATGACTGCACGAACTTCGTCTTTGGCGCAATATCCAGCCCTTATCCAGCGGTCAAAATTCCATCGTCAAACAATCCCTGAAGTGCTGTCTGAAAGCTGTTCCTTGTAATCTTTAATTCATTGGCCCCGAGCAGAACTATAGGCGGAAAGCCCGCTTCGTTTTCCATACGAGAAATAACGCTGTCCCAATCTCCTTTTGCTTTCCCGCTATGCGGTACTGGACCGAACAGAATCGCACTATATTTTCTTTTCCATTGTGTTTTTTTGAAGTCATACTTCTCAGCAGTGGCGTAATCGAGTTCAAATTCAAACCTAGCCTTTGATAGCCCAAGGTCTCTCGCAACAGCAAGCAGGAATCATTCGGGGACTTTACTATCCCCAATGACGATGATTTTACCGCTTCTGCTCGTCTTATAGACAGTTTCGTTTTCTTCGATTCCGAGCAGAGTCAGCAACTCTTCGAGTTTTCTTTCCTCTCAATTCAGCCTACATAAAATTTCGAGCAAATTCTCTTTGATCTCCTCTTCCAGCTCGCCGATTTTCTCAATAGACCGCATCATCATTCCTCGCATTCTTCGTCAAATACGCCATGCAGACGTTCTTCCGTCCTAGCAATTTCCCTCTTCAGGATAGCGATCTCATCCATCTCGGCACAGTATTTTCTCACGATACGCTTCTGCTCTTCCATTGGCAAGAGCGGAATTCGGATGTTCTTCAGGTCATCGGCTGCAATGGTCTGAATCGCAACACCGTGGGTGATGCTTTTCAGAATTGCACTTCCTCGTTCACTTTCGAAGAAAGCTCTCAAATAATACGGATCTGCCTTTTTTTCATCAATCTTAATGATGTACAGATTTCCGCTGGCAAGGATCTGCTGTCCTTCTTTGACGGCTGCGACAGCGATCTTATGCGGAACTCCAATTTTGGAGAGAATCAGATCATTGTTATTCAGATAAATTGTACCTATATAGTGGCACCCTCTTTTGAAACCTCTATTTTTGCACCTTTCAAAAGAGGACCCCTACGATTTTTCGCCCTTACTGTGAGTCTCCTCTTTTGAAAACATGAAAAACAAGGGTTCAAAAAGAGGAGTAATTTTTTTCAAAAAAATTCATTTTACGCATTGCTTTCCATTTCCCAATAAAAAAACGCACCTCTCGTCATGAGAGGCGCGTTTCATGCAGCCCAAAAAAGGGCAGCCGTTTTGAAGAATTCTCGATGAAGGCATTCCCTGCAATCTGGCACCAGCGCATTTCACGGTTCATGTCGTACAAGTACGGCTAAACTTCGCTCTAGGGTTTGTCGTGGAGGCGAATCCGTTATTCGAGACAGGTTTCAGTCCTGGCTGTTCCTTCTTCAGTTTTGATTTCTCTTCCCGATCGGCTAGCACGATGAGGAAGAGGGAGGCGGGAAATCCTTCCAGATCTGCCTCCACTTTGGCTTCCTCAGCTCTTCTTTCCATCTGTTGTGTGCACAAAAGAAGATCTTTGTCAGCCGCCGCTTCGGCTCCCGGGAGGATGGATTTCCTCTCTCCGAGAAATACCATCGTAGAAATTTTGGGTTTTACACGGTTTTCTTTATGATTCAAAAAGATCCCGCTTCTTCTTTGCCTTCCCCATCGGGCAAGGGGACCGCGCTTGCCCGATGGGGTACTGCCTCATCCTTTTTCATTCTGCTAGTACACTATCCGGCTCGCTCCGCTCTCAGCCTTCCCCGCGGGGAAGGCTGAGATACTGGAGGAACGCCGTTTCCTTCATCACTAGTCACTCCAAATCTACGCTCCGAGCTCGATGGTCCCGGACTTCAGGTGGATGAATTCACCGGTCGCTTTTTCCTTCCCGACTTCTTCTGCGATGCGCATGGTCTGTGCGTGGCAGGTGAAGAGGAAGATCTGCTGGGTCTTGCCGAGCTCCATGAGGAAGCGCAGTGTCTCACGCTGGCGCTCTTCGTCGAAGCGGACGAAGATATCATCCAAAACGATGGGGAGCGGCTCGAGCTGCTCGCCGAAGGAGAGTGCCATGGCGAGGCGAATGGCAAGGAAGACCTGATCGCCTGTACCAGAGGACCAGATCTTGGCCTCTTTCACGCGGTGCTCGCTGTCCACGATGCCGATATTTTTCCCGTCTTCGGAGATCCGAAGGGCATACTTGCCTCTGGTCATAGCAGAGAGGAAAGTATTCGCCTGCTTCATGATCTGCGGCTGGCGGCCGGACTCATAGGCGGCCTGCGCACGGTTCAGGATTTCTTCTGTGTACATGTAGGTCAGCCATTCGGAGAGTGCATTGGCAAGCTCGGCTTCGATCTTTTCTTTTTTCTGCAGGGTATCGGTGATGGTATTATCCCCCGCCAGACGAAAGATCTCATTTTCCACCGCTCCCTGATTCTTCTGGAGCTCACCCAGTGACGCCGTCTCTTCTTTGATGTGCTTTTCAAGGTTCTGATGGGTTTCCATCCAGTCATCGTACTGTCCGCTTTCCAGAAAGTTCCAGAGGGACTGGAATTCTTCGTCGCTGCCTGCATAGAGGCGCAGATCCTGCTTCACGGCCTCCCATTCCTTCGTCAGCTGGTCATGATGCTCGTGGGCATTCACCTTTTCCGCGAATTCTTCCGCATTTTTTGCATTGACCAGATGGAGAAGGGTATCCATCTCCCGCTGGCAGGAGGCCCAGCCGTCATCAAGCTTATCCATTTCCTTCCGATACGCATCGTGCTGATTGTTCTTTTCCTGAATGGACTGCCATGTCAGGCTGCGCGCGTGCGTTTCCTCGTAGAGCTCCTGGATGCCGTCCGGATCGACGGTGTAGGGCATCTTCGTCTTCGAGATGATGCTCTCTGCCCGGCGGCTGTAGGCATCAAGGCGCGCATCCATCTGCTCCAAGCGCAGGTCGAGGATCTTGCCCTTGCCTTCGGCGGAGTAGATCTTCTGCCACTGCTCCTGCAGAGCGGAGAGATTCTCTGCGCTGGTCTTTGGGAGCTTGTTTTTCACGAGGAAGGCATCCCAGTCTTTGTCTGCTTTTTCCTTCTTTTCGCGAAGCAGCTTGCCTTCTTCTGTCCACTTCTGGTGCGCAAGCTGCTGCTTTCGTACCGTTTCCCGTTTCCAGGAGATGGCCTGCCGCTTTGCCTGGTCTTTGTAGAAATCGGAGCGACGGCTCTGCATCAGGTTATGGAAGGCCTGCAGATCATCTATGTCTTCCGGCGCCTGTCCCGGGAATTTGTCGGAGATCGCCTTTCTCTCGTTCACGAGAGAAGCCAGCGAATCATTCCATTTCTCAAGGTCATTCCCTTTCTTGTGGATGCTCTTATTATTGAATAGGAAGCAGAGAATCCCCAGCATGAGCCCGCCTGCTGCGCCATAGAGCGCCGCGGTGCCTGCCATGGCCATGTAGAAGGAGGCGATGCCGGCTGCTGCTCCTGCCATAGAGAGGATGCCCAGCCAGAACCAGAAGGTGAATTTCTTATCCTCGAGCTGCGAGGCGGCATCGATCTTGCCTCTGATTTCTGCTTCCTGATGGAGAAGCTGCTCGAGCGAGGAGGCCATGTCCTCCATCTGCTGGAAATCCTCCTCAGTCTGGATGTCTCCCTCTGTCGCCTCTTCTGCGACGGCTTCGACCTCCGGCTCTCTTTGCTCCCAGAAATGGAGCTCATTGCCCCTGACACCCACGCTCTGCGCAAGGCGCCGTCCTTCTGCCCAGTCCACATGGACGCAGGCATCCTCCAAAGGCAGTGCGCGGTCCCAGAGCGGCAGGGAATAGCCTAGATTCACAAAATCGAGCTTCCAGTTTTCCTTTTCCTCTTCCAGTGCTTCTACATCGACAATGGTCTGGCGCCACTGTCCCAGATCGACGTAGAGTTTTTCCAGCGCTTCAGCCTCTCTCGCCCATGGGATGATGTCTTCCTTCTTCTTCGGCGTGTACTCATCGAGCTTTTTCTGGAGCGATGCCTTCTGGTCGTGGATCACCTTCATGCGGTTCATGAGCTGGTTCCACTGCTCCTTACCATTCGACGGGAACATCTTCACCTGCGAGGAGAGATCCAGCTGGTGCTTGATATCACGCGCCCGCTTGTAGTATTCCCAGGCGCCCAGCCGCTTCGAGAGCTCTCTGTCCTTTTCCTGGTCCTTGGCGAGCGAAGCCTCGAGCTCACTGATCTGCTTTTTCAAAAGCTCCTGCTTCTTCTGCAGCTCGGCGAAATCCTTTTCCTGATGTGAAAGATGATCCAGCTCCTGATTCACCGTATCCAAATCCGCCATCAGCTGATTGATCTTGCGCTTTCCCTGAGACGAAGCCACGAAGAGCTTTTCCTTATTCTCTTGGATATCCTTCTTGGCACTGGCGAGCTTATCACCGCCCTGCAGCATGAAGAAACGGCTGCGGATGGAGTCATTCGCAAGGAAGGAAGCCCCCTGCAGGTCCTCTAAGCCGACAGCAAAGATCTGCTCATACATAGAGCGTGTGAGACCGTGCCACCAGAGTGTCGGCAGCTCCTCAGAGAATTTCTCATGGCTTGCATTCTCGAACCAACGCTCCTTCTCTTCACGAAAAACGCGATACTCCTGCCCGTCCGCACGGACGAATGCCATATTTCCCTTCCGTCCCTGCCACTTGCCGCGCCCATAGCCGAAGAGCATATCACGGATGAAACGAAGCATCGTCGTCTTCCCGCTCTCATTCTCTCCCATGACCACATTCAGCGAAGACGTCGACGGCTGCCAGGACGCGCCCCGATAGATGCCGTACTCTGAGAGCTGCAAATCCGTGATTTTCATCGTCCATCCTCCTCTGTCAGCATTTCCGCTCCCAGCACCTCCGCCCGGCTGAAAGCAGCAAGAAGTGCCTCATCAGACACCTTGCCCAATAGATTCTTATACTTCGAAAGCTCCGGCTGCGAAGAAGCCATCTCTCGGAGCATCTTCGCCCTTTCTTCCGACGGAAGATCCATGACCGCATCAAAAGCCTTCAGATAATTCCCCGTCACATCGGGAAGCTCGCGGCGCTCGGCCAGATTCAGGAATGGCCGCGTCCGATCCTCGATGCGGGTGAAATAAGCAAAGAGATGGCGGAACTGCTCCTTTTCATTCAAAGACTGCAGAAGGAAATCCCGTCCCTCTTCCGTCGCGATCGCTTTGTGCAGCGCGCCATGCCCCGTCAGTACCAGACGCACCATATTCGGCCTACCGGTCAATTCCTTCAGCCCTGCGCGGCGGCGTGCCACGTCTTTCAAAAGATCATCTGCGGTCAAGAAAGGGGCGATATCGATGACCATGTCCATCCAACGTATCACATCCGTCTCGATGAACTTCAACGTCACTGTACCATAGGCCCCCACATCGACCAGGTAACAGCCACGGGGACCGATTTCCGTGACATCCAGTCCCTGCGTATTACCCGGGTAGACGATATAGGGCTTCATCGAGAGCGTCTTTCTCGTATGCACATGCCCCAGTGCCCAGTAGTCGATGCCTGCGGTCTTCAGCTCCTCGACCGTGCAAGGCGCATAGGGACTCCCATCGACGCCGGCTTCCGTGTGCAGCATCCCGATGGTGAATCCATCCTCCGGATTCACATGGAAAGAGCGCACCAGATCATCCTTCGTATGGCGTGTCTTGTAACTGATGCCATAGATCGTGGCCGCCTTTTCCCCATCCTTCATGAGCGGGATGCCGGTCACTTCTTCGGAAGAAAAAATATGCACCGTCTCCGGCAGCGGGATATCCGCACGCCAGGCTTCGCCCGGGTCGTGATTTCCATGCACGATAAAGACCTCGATCCCCGCCTGCGCCGCCCGATACAGCTCCCGACCGAAAGCCATCTGCGCCGCCAGACTGTGATGGTCTGAATTATATACATCTCCGGAAATCAAGATCGCATCTACCCGATTTTCCAGTGCCGCATCCACCACCTTTTCAAAGGCCTTGAAGGTGGCTTTCCCGATCTGCTCATTCCACGGTCCCTTCGTCCCGAGGCGCACGCCTCCGAATGGTTCTCCGAGGTGCAGATCCGCACAATGGATAAAAGAAAAATGCTTCCCCATACTTCCTCCTTGATGGTCGTTGTTTATCCAACAGGTTCAACAGCTTCTATAGGGCTCTGCTTTTGAGCAAGAGCGATACAACGCAAAAATAAAGCGCGCCGCAGCTTTTAATAAAAAGAAGGTCTGGCGGCGCCTTGTGAATATGATCGCCACCTTTTCTGCTCTCGCCCGCAGAGCCTGCTGAACCCTATTTCTTCGAGAAACACCTACTATTGTATCATATTGCGCCATAGTGAGAAGTCATTTCTGCAATAAAAAAATGCCTCTCTATCGAGAAGCATTTTCCTTTGACCATTATTCTTCAACAGTCTTGGTGATGATCTGTTTGCCTTTATAGAAACCGCATACTGGGCATACATGATGAGGTTTTTTCAGTGCATGGCACTGTGGGCATTCCACAAGACCCGGAACAGTCAGTTTCCAATTTGCACGTCTCTTGTCGCGACGGGATCTAGAACTTTTTGTCTTCGGAACCGGCATTTCTCGCACCTCCTTACCTATCGGCCGTTATGCCGTTTGTCTTTCACTGTTTCGCCAGTGCTCTAAACGCGTTAGAGAAATTTATCAACTTCAATAGTATACGGGATTGGCCGGGGAAAGTCAAGGGGAAAGTTTATCCGCGGCACGGAGCAGCCCCTGACAAAGACGGCTTTTTCAGTATGCCGTGAGTGACCCTTCCGCATCTGTGTCCCACCAAAGTTTCCCCTTCCGCCTGCTTCTATACTTATGAAAAAGGACTTCCGCTGAATCGAGGGATGTCCCATTGTCTCAAAAACGAAAAAATGTTCATTTACAAGAATAATAAAAGCCGGCCCATGCGGACTGGCTTTTATTTGCTGTATTATTACAGATCTTCGTAGAGCGGATACTTCACGCAGAGAGCATGGACACGTTTTGCGCAGTCTGCCTTGACTGCTGCATCCTCCGGATTTTTGACAACCGTCGAGATGATATCTGCGACTTCCTTGAAGTCATCTTCCTTGAATCCTCTGGTGGTCAGAGCCGGGGAGCCGAGACGAATGCCGCTCGTGACGAATGGAGAGAGAGTCTCGAACGGAATGGTGTTTCTGTTTGCGGTGATGCCGATCTCATCGAGAACCGTCTGTGCGACCTTGCCTGTGATGCCGATCGCTTTCATATCAGCGAGGAGGACATGGGTATCGGTGCCGCCGGAAACGACGCGGATGCCATTCTTCTGCAGCTCATCAGAGAGGACCTTTTCATTCTTTTTGATCTGTTTCGCATACTGCTTGAAATCATCGGAGAGATCTTCGCCGAAAGCGACAGCCTTTGCTGCGATGACATGCATGAGAGGACCGCCCTGCATGCCCGGAAATACCGCTTTATCGATGGCTTTGCCATACTGTTCCTTGCACATGATGATGCCGCCGCGCGGTCCGCGAAGAGTCTTGTGGGTGGTGGTGGTCACGATATCTGCCCACGGCACCGGGCTCGGATATTCACCGCCTGCGACAAGGCCGGCGAAGTGTGCCATATCGACCATGAAGAGTGCTCCGACTTCATGAGCGATCGCTGCAATGCGTTCGAAGTCGATGATGCGGGAGTATGCACTGGTGCCGCCGATGATGAGCTTCGGCTGGACTTCCTTCGCGGTCTTTTCCATGGCTTCATAGTCCAGAAGTTCATCTTCTTTTCTGACGCCGTAAGGAACGACATTGAAATAATTGCCGGAAATATTGACCGGGCTGCCGTGCGACAGATGACCGCCATCCGTGAGGTTCATGCCCATCATGGTGTCGCCCGGTTTTAAGAGGCCGTAGTAGACAGCGAAGTTCGCCTGCGAGCCGGAATGCGGCTGTACATTCACATGTTCCGCACCGAAGAGCTCCTTCGCACGATCGATCGCCAGCTGTTCGACGACATCGACATATTCACAGCCGCCGTAATATCTCTTGCCCGGGTAGCCTTCTGCATATTTGTTTGTGAGGACGCTGCCCTGTGCTTCCATGACAGCATAGCTGACGATATTTTCAGACGCGATCATTTCCAGTTTGTTTCTCTGACGGTTCAGCTCTTTCTGAATGGCTTCATAAACCGCTTTGTCTTCTTTTAAGTGTTTCATTGAAATGAACTCCCTTCATTTTTCAAAGTGAAATCGAATGGATCGATTCATACACCCCATGATGCAAAACTTTCATCAATGAGAGTGGAGAAATATCGGCGTATCGCACCATTTCACCAAGCACCGCTCTCTAAAGCAGCGCTCTCTGCCTCAAATGTCCCCCAGTCACTCATTTCCGGTTCCTGCATACATTTGATTTATTGTATCATGAGGCGCACACAAATGCATCTTTGGGTTTGAAATATGCATACTTGATATAAAAAAAGGGCTTAGCGTGTACCCTTCAGGATACACGACCAAGCCCTTCCGTTGAGCAGGTATGCTATTCGTGAAATCACTCACAAGGATAGTATAGCACAAATAAGGAAGAAGTAAAGAGGAAATAGGGTTCAAGGTTTGGGGTTAGCCCATAGGGCGTGCCGTCCCTTGATTGCGTGCGAAAGAGGTTCCGCAGGTTCTAACGGTTCAGAGGGTTCAGCGGGAGTGGTGCGGCGCATAATCATAGAGAAGCGCCGCGGAGTATAAATAATGGCGATGCCCGAAAGCAGCATTCAAGTCACCAGTCACTCATCACTTCTCACTTGTCATTTTCCCTCACATAGTGTGCTCTCTCTCCGCCAATGAGCGGCGGACGGGTACGGGCCGCTGCCACAAGGGCCGCCCCGATATGGTTATTCACCAGACGGACGGGGACAGCCACGCGCTTCAAGTGCATCCCGATCATCGTAAGCCCGATATCGAGTCCCCCGTCAGCCTTGATCTCCATCACGGCGACCGGATCCTTGAAATGATAGAAAGCATTCGTCGAGAAGGCGCCGCCGGCATGCAGCCAGGGGACGACCGTCACTTCCTCATAGCCGCGCTTCTCTGCTTCGCTGCGCTCCATGATGAGCGCCCGATTCAGATGCTCGCAGCACTGGAAAGCCAGAGCAAGTCCCTCTTTCTCTGCAGCTTCCATCAGAGCCGTCACGACAGCCGTGCCGACTTCATAGGAGCTGTCCTTGCCGATGTGTCCGCCGCGGATCTCGCTCGACGAGCCACCGATGACGATGAGACTCCCTTTTCTGAAATGAGAAATTTCGCAAAGCTCATGGAAAGCTTTTACTGCCTGTTCCTGTAAGTCTTCAAACATTATTGCGCCTCTTCGATCGCAGCGATCTTTGCAATTCTTCTGGCATGGCGGCCACCTTCGAACGGAGTCTTTAAAAATTCATCCATGATAAATTCCGCAAGCCCCGGTCCGACGACACGCGCGCCAAGCGTCATGACATTCGCATCATTGTGCGCACGGGTGAAATGTGCGGAGAAGGTATCGCCGCAGAGCGCCGCACGGATGCCCTTCATCTTGTTCGCAGCGATGCACATGCCGATGCCTGTCCCGCAGACGAGGATCGCATACGTCGCCTCCCCCTGCTGCACCAGCTTGCAGGCCTTCTCTGCAAAATCCGGATAATCACAGGACTCTTCCGAGTATGTCCCACAATCTATGTATTCGATCTTCTCTTCGTCCAGATGCTTCATAAGAGAAGCTTTGAGTGCAAACCCACCGTGATCACTCGCCATTGCAATTTTCATAATCTTCGCCCTCCTTGGAAAATAGGAATACTGTACCATTTCAGTATACAACAGCGGCACATAAAAAGGAACAGCTCGGCAATTGCCGGGTGGTCGTAAAACAGTAAAATCAAAAAATGATGAAAACCTTGTGTTTCCATAGGGTACGGCGTGACTTCGGTCACGCTGTTTCCTTTTTCATCAGTTCATCCAGAGGGATAAAGCCTAGCCCGTCGTACTTGATATGGATGTGCTGTACCCGCTTGCGCCGTTCTCCCTTTTCATAGTAGGCGGCGCGGTTCTCAAGGCGCTGGATTTTGTGCTGTTCCTGCGCGAGCTGCCGCTCCACCTTTTCTTTCTCGACTTGCAGCTTTTCGATTTCTTTTTCGGGCATGATTTTGACCTCCTGACTGATAGATAATGGATAGAAAAAGACCGCCTACGTTTTCGGTAGACGGTCTGGTTAGAGATATGGGATTTTCAGACTCTGCGACGGAAATGGTCTGCACCAGCAGACTGTTTCCGCCGCAAAGTGCGCTGGGATAGACGCACAAGCGTCGCAAGGGGGGCAGCCCTATGTACGGAACGGAGTGACGCAAAACAGCCCGGACATTTGGCGGTCCGGGCTGTCTGCCTCGCAGAGCGCACATACTCCCGTCAGGAGAGTATAGAAGTGTGCCCAGTGTTTGCAGTTCCGTCCGTGTCAAGCCGACGCAAAAAATATCATTCGTCATAGTAATAGCTCCTCCCTGTCTTTCAGTAGAATCACCTTACGATTCTGGCAGAGTGTCTGCATTTTCTGTGGCGCGTCGGTGTGCATGGGGATGACAATTTTCGGGGCTGCCTTTTCAATCACGTGGCGAAGATCATCCGGCGAGGCATGACCACTGGTGTGAAGCTCTGCCCATGTTCCGGTCAGCGACAGAAAATCTGGGATATTGCTGTCCGGCTTTGTTCGGTAGCCGTCCCACATGGAATAGAGCAGAATGCTTTGCTGCGGGTCAAATTGTCGGATAATGCGTTCAAACTGCCGATTGACACGGACAAACATCAACCCGCCGCGCTCTTGAAAGCCTTGAAGAATACAGGAACCGGGAGTATTCAGCTTTGGCATCTCATAAAATGTCGATAGACTGCTCCAATGGTCGGAAACCACCTTGACCAGCGTTTTTTGATACTCGTCACAAATGCAGTATTTTCCACGCGGCACTGCTCGCGCCAGCACAAAAATCCGGTCAAGGTTCGTCGTTGCACACAGCACAAAGACGTACTTGTACTGCCGCAAATACGCTTTCACACGTTTTTGCAGCTCCCACTCTGTCACTGCCTTATGTTCAGAGCGAGAAACGGTTGTTCCCTCTGTGACAACCACATCAACCTTTCCAATGCGTCTGTCCAGAATCTTGTCCATGACATTGCCGCGTACGCCGTGCAGCCGAAAATCGCCGGTGTACAGCACTCGTTTGCCGTCCGCTTCAATCAGGAACATATAGCTGTCGCACGCGGAATGGTCAATGCAGAACGGTGTGATCTGAATATCACCGATCAAAAACGGCTTGCCAGGAGAAAAGGCTTGCATGGTTTCGATGCGCTTGCAAAGCGCTTCATTCTTTTGCCCGCCACGCTCTGCGGACAGACGCATGATATTCTTTGCCAGCGCCCCGGCATAAATGGGAATCTCCGGTCGGATACGCAGCATTTGCCCGGTATGATCGCCGTGATAGTGGGTAAACAGTACGGCATCGCAATGTCCGTTCCCATCCGTCACACCCGGAATATTCAGCGGTGCGGAGACGAAATTTGGATCAAGAGATAGCTCGTCACCCATATCAATGAGGATGCGCGTGCTTGCCGTGGAGATTTCGGCAGCAATGCCGCCGATCTGGTGCGTGCCTCGATGAATACAGAGTTTCATTCCCCTTCACCCTCCTACACATCTCCGTATAAGATAGAGATACCTTGAAACAGTCTCCAGCCCCGGAGCGCACAGCGTTTTCCTGTCGTGTTTCTTCTGCCATTTATTTGCCCTCCATGTTCTTCTTTTTGAGGACAGTATAGCAAACCGCCGCGACAACAAGGTGGTAGTGCCAAAAATTATTTCAATGCCTTATAGATTGCTGCAATCGTGGAAACTTCTGTAACATTGGAGGTATCTCCGATGGCATACGACTTAAAACCATTGCGTGTAATCATTTCTTGAACTTCATTTTTCTTCTTTATTGCACTCTGATTGAACTCAACCAGCAAAAGACCGAGCAGCGGGGGAGGCTCTAGCGAAACGTGCGGAAGATTTCCTCCGGATAAGGTATTATAATAGTCGATGCTATTGTTGTACTGACTGGTTATTTGCTGTACCTCAGTTTTTAAGCGATCTTTGTATCGCTTGAGCTGGTCAATCACATCTGCTGATTCTTTTCCTTTGGGATCCAATCGAGGATCTGACAGACGCTTTACTTCCACAAACATCAAGCGCCTATCTTTCCTGTGGTAAAAGACCAAATCAATCCTATCTGTTTTTTCATCTGAGGATGAAAACGCTGCTTCAATATCCAGCAACACAATTTCAGGGGTGGTCTTCGTATTCAACGGAGAGAAACGGTAGAATCGTGAAGCTTGCAAGCTTTCTGGCGAGCTTTCTTTTTCAAGATTATCAAGAATCTCTTTGATTACGCTTTCAAAAGAGAGTTTTTTACTGCCGATATTTTTCCGCCACTGTCCAATCGTATACAGTTCTTTCTTCTGCTTCTTGGAAAGTGTGCGTGAACGAGTGATTGGAAGATAGTGATTATAGACCATGGGTTCATACCCTTGGGATCCAGGCAAATTGCAAAGCTGATTTCCGTTGTAATAAATCGTCGCTTCATCATTACGAAACGCAAGAAAAGCGCGACCGGTTTGAATCAATTCACGATTGATTGCTTGCAAAAAGCCATCAGTGGTAAGCTGCTTTTGCAGTGCTTTCATATCATCGATTTTGCGAGTAAAATTCGACATAGACTCACTCCCTTAATCTTTTTCCTGTCTATGGGCGAGTTGTTCCTTTCGCATAACATATTCTATGCACCCAACGGATATGGTACGGTACATATAGGTAAAAAGAGGCGCCGGATTTCTATGATGCCGATGGAAAAAGTCCGTCAATTCACAAAACCAAGAACCCCTTTGAACCCGTCCGCTCCTACCTCTTCTCCACCACGATGTGATACCCGGACGCCTTCGTGAGGCGGTTCATGATGGCGAGACCGAGACCTGCGGTATCCGTGCCCTCGCCGATGATGGCATCAACGGGATGGCGATTGAAATAGAGAAGACCGGAGAAAAGGTTGTGCGCGAAGCTCTCTTTATCCTCCCGATGTCCCCAGACGAAAACAGGAAATCCCGTGGGGAGAAGAGCAGCCGTTTCTTCGCTGACGAAGAATCCATACTTCTTATCCGTCTTTTCCGCAAAGGAGAAGATTTCCTCTGCCACCTTCCCCGCCTCTCCCGTATACACGGTGAGCGGCGCAGAAGGCGCATAGTGGCGATACTTCATGCCGGGTGCCTTCGGATGTGCGCCGTCTTTGGCGAGTGCGCTGTCTACCGTCGTCGGCGCGATGGCAGAGAGCGCTTCCTTCGTCGTGCCGCCGGGACGGTAGATGACGATCTCGTTCCCTTCGATGCCCACCACGGTGGACTCTAGGCCGATCTGACAGGGGCCGCCATCGATGACGGCGGCGATGCGTCCATTCATATCATGCAGCACATCATCCGCGGTCGTCGGGCTCGGACGGGTGGAAATATTCGCACTCGGACCTGCTATAGGGACGCCGGCTGCACGGATGAGGGCGCGTGTCGCCTCACTCCTCGGGCAGCGGATGGCGATGGTGGAGAGTCCCCCGGATGTCTCCATCGGGATGCAATCCTTCTTCGGGAAAACAATGGTCAAAGGCCCCGGCCAGAAGGTATCCATCAGCCGCCTTGCGAGCGGGCTGACCTCGGCTGCGTACTTCTCCACTTCAGAGGGATCCGCCACATGGACGATGAGCGGATTATCCGAGGGACGGCCCTTCGCAGCGTAGATCTTTTTCGCCGCACCCGCATCGAGCGCATTTCCTCCAAGACCATAGACCGTCTCCGTCGGAAAAGCCACAAGACCGCCCTCACGAATGATGCGGCCGAGCGCCTTTACTTTATCCTTATAATATAGGTCATTGACTTCTACTTTTTCAGTCATGCTACTTCTTCTTTCTGCAATAGATCGCGCGCTCGATATCGCCATAGTCTTTGATGACTTCGAAATCCTCAAACTCGTCCGTTTCCTTCAAAAGCGAAAGAATCTCTTCCCACTGGTGGATGCCGAATTCCACAGCAAGGAAACCGCCCTCCTTCAGATGCGCGGCTGCCTTCTCCGCGAGGCGGCGGTAGAAAACGAGACCATCCTCTCCCCCATCGAGCGCAAGCATCGGCTCATGCTTCACTTCCTCCTGAAGATGGGCAATATCGGAACGAGGAATGTAGGGAGGATTTGAAAGGATGCCATCATACAGCACCCCCTCAGGCAGCGCATCGATATAGTCCCCGAGTCTCCACGCCGCGCGCTCCTCCATCGCAAGCTCTTTCCCATTTTCTTTGGCGACAGCGAGGGCTTTTTCAGAAATATCGATGCCGACTCCCTTCGCTTCCTTACAATAATACAGGAAGGAAAGGAGAATCGCCCCGCTCCCTGTCCCGAGGTCCGCGACTTCGATCGCGCCGTCATTTCTATGGTATTGGATGACCTTTTCCAGCCATGTCTCTGTGTCCGGGCGAGGAATCAGGACATCCTCATTCACATGAAATGTGAGCCCCATGAATTCTTTCTCGCCAATGATAGCCGCCGTGGAAATTCCCTTCACACGCTTTTGTATGAAGGACTTGAAAAGCGCGAGTTCCTCCGGATTCACGATTTCTTCGAAATCCGTATAGAGGAAGATCCGCTGCTTGTGAAGAACCTTCGCAAGCAAGAGCTCTGCGTCCAGACGCGGCGACTCGATCTCGTGATTCTGGAAATACTGCGTCGTCCATGTGAGCAGGCGCTGGATCGTCCAGAGCGTATTAGCGGCCATTCGCTTCCCCTTCTTTCATGCGGCGCGCCAGATCCTCTTCCATCAGCCGGTCAAGGATCGCGTCCATATTCCCATTCATGAAATCATCGAGCTGGTAAATACTCATATTGATGCGGTGATCTGTCACGCGGCCCTGCGGGAAATTGTACGTCCTGATACGCTCCGAACGATCGCCGCTGCCGACCTGATTCTTGCGGTCCGCCGCTTCCTTGCTCTGCGACTCCCGCATCGCCTGGTCATAGAGACGAGACTTCAGGATCTGCAGCGCCTTCTCTTTGTTCTGACGCTGGCTTCGTTCATTCTGACAAGTGACCACCATGCCCGTAGGAAGATGCGTCAGTCGGATCGCCGAAGACGTTTTATTGATGTGCTGACCGCCCGCACCGGAAGAGCGGTATACATCGATACGCAGGTCTTCGCGGCGCACCTCGATATCTACATCCTCCGCCTCCGGAAGGACAGCCACCGTGACCGCCGACGTATGCACACGCCCTTGGCTCTCCGTTTCAGGGATACGCTGCACGCGGTGTACGCCGCTCTCGAATTTCAGGATCGAGTACGCATTCTTCCCTTCGATGGTGCAGGTGACTTCCTTGAACCCACCAAGATCCGTCTCATTCGCATCCGCGATCTCTGCCTTCCAGCCCTTGCGCTCTGCAAATTTCAGGTACATTTTGAGAAGATTCGATGCAAAGAGCGCCGCCTCCTCGCCGCCCGTACCTGCGCGGATTTCCAGGATGACATTCTTCCCATCATTCGGATCCTTCGGGATCAGCATCTTATGGATTTCCAGATCCAGCGCATCCCGCTTCTCTTCATTTTCCTTCAGCTCTTCCTTCGCCAGCTCATGGAGATCAGCCTGCGACTTATCGTCCAGAAGTTCCAGTGCATCCTGGATTCCCTTGAGTGCCTCCTTATATTCTCTATACTTGAAAACGATCTCTCCCAGCTCCGCATGCTCCTTCGAGAGCTCTCTCCAGCGGTTCTGATCGGCGATCACCGAAGGATCGCTCAGCTGATCTTCCAGTGCCATATATCTGGCTTCCATACCATCTAATTTACTGATCTGCATTATGCTTTACTCCTGTTATAAATTTGGTCGTTTGTAGTTTGAACATAGGGATGAGTGGCTAGGGATTAGGTGTGACTGGTGACTAGTGACTGAAATCGCGGCGTCGTCATTCTGAGCGGAGTGAAATGCCGTATGTTTGCTCATGCGTAATCAGAACAGTGGGAACTGAGTCGAAGAATCTCGAGCCACGCGGAACCCAGCCCTGAACCCATCAACCTGAACCCTGAACCATAGCCAAAATTTCAAACGGATACTTGAAATATCCATTTCCCCACATACACATCTTTCCTAGTATATCAAAAAAAGGCAATAAAAAACAGGGCTTGCGCCCTGTTCCTTATTCTGCGGATTTGCCGTAACGTTTGTTGAACTTTTCGATACGGCCACGAGCCTTACCGAAACGCTGCTGTCCTGTATAGAATGGATGGGATTTGCTGCTGATATCGATATTGATCAGCGGGTATTCATTGCCATCTTCCCATTTTACAGTCTGGTTGGAAGTTGCTGTAGAACGGGTCAGGAAAGAGTAGTCAGCACCGATGTCGCGGAAAACGACTGGATGATAATCCGGATGAAGTCCCTTCTTCAATTGTTGCACCTCATTTCAACTACATAGATAATTCTTTGCTATTATAACAAACGGGATAGCAGAATGCAAGGGATAAATAGAGAAAGTTTAGAGGAAAGGGGAGCGGGTTCAGGGTTGTGGTGGCGGCTTCGCCGCCGTATAAAAGGGGCGATGCCTGAAGGACGTGGGGATAGCCGTCCTTTCGTATCGTCATTCCGAGCGAGTCGAGGGATCTCTACTGCACTGCGGTAATCTGCGTGTATGCGCCAAGGGAAAACGATGTCTTGGTGTTATCTCACATCAGGCAATGAGCGTTCTGCCATAGAGATTTCTCGGCTACGCTCGAAATGACAACGGCGCGAAGCACTATTAAAACTCCGCGGCGCTTCGCGCCGCACCACCCCCATTGAACCTTTTGAACCCATCGAACCCGTTGAACCACTTGAACCTGTTATCCCCCGCTATCCAGGCCATGAACCAATCAACCATATTTCCTGTATTTATGCTATAATATGTCCACACTCTATATTATAAGAAAGAAGGTCTATTATGCAGAGACTTGTATCCTACAACTACAAAGGCGAACGCCAGTGGGGCGTCCTGTCCGCCGACGGCACTTCCATCTACCCCGCCATTGATCTTGAGGAAACCTACTTCATCCCCCTCGCTGAGACGATGGGCGATTTCATCGAAAGCGGTGAAGAAGGCCTCCTGAACCTTGCACACGCGCTCGAAATGAACGGAAAGGACAAAGCCGTCACTCCGATCGCGCTCGCAGACGTCCGCCTCGAAGCCCCCTTCTACCCCAGAAGAAACGTCCTCTGCGTAGGCAAGAACTATCAGGCCCACGTCAAAGAATTCGATCAGAACGTCAATGCCAAGAACCCAGAGAATCCGATCTTCTTCACCAAAGCCACCACCTCCATCATCGGGCCAGACGAGGAAATCGACAGCCATCCCGCAGTCACCCAGGAAGTCGACTACGAAGGCGAGCTCGGCGTCATCATCGGCAAACGAGGCACGAACATCGCGGAAGAAGATGCGATGAAATACGTCTATGGCTACACCATCATCAATGACGTCACCGCCAGAGACCTGCAGAAAAAGCACCTCCAGTGGTTCCGCGGCAAGAGCCTCGACACCTTCTGCCCGATGGGCCCGACCGTCATGGTCGGTGACTGGCCGCTCCCCTTCACCATCTACACGAAAGTCAATGGCAGCCTACGCCAGGAAGGCACCACCACCGACCTCATCTTCTCCATCCCGAAACTCATCGCGACTCTCTCCGACGGCATGACTCTCCTCCCGGGCGACGTCATCGCGACCGGCACCCCGCAGGGCGTAGGCATGGGCTTCAACCCGCCGAAATTCCTCAAAAAAGGCGATGTGGTAGAGATCAACATCGACCCCATCGGGACACTGAGAAATCCGGTGAAATAATATTTCATCAAACGCAAAAGCACGACAATCCAGCAAAGATTGTCGCGCTTTTCTATTGAGGTCAACGAGATAGCGTATCGCCATTTCTAAGGAAACACTGATTCAATCCGTTGTCAGATTGAATCAGTGTTTCCTTAGATAAGGGGAATCCCCGTATCGTCATCCCGAGCGTAGCCGAGGAATCTCTACTGCACGGCGATAATCAGCACGTATGCATGGACACAGCAGCGATGCCTTGTTGCTGCGTTATACCACCGTCTCGCATGTGCCGTATACCGTCCTGCAAGAAAGATCTCCAGGGAAACACTGATTAAATTGTTGTCAGATTTCATTCTTGGTTTTTTATACAGAGCAAGGAATCATCTGACACGAATAGCGAGCTATTTAAGGAGGATGATGACGAAGCTATGTATAAAAATCCATATGAAATCTAACTCTGCGATTTAGTCAGCGTTTCCTTAGACTTTGCTCGAGATGACGATATGGAATCTTCTTCGTCTCACATACGACGCTATATGACTTTCACGCCACACCCGTTGAACCTATAGAACCAGCTGAACCTCTCTCCCACACACGTCAGGGACTCCCCTTATATCTTTACCTCCTGCCTGCTTTCAAGGCAACAAAAAGGATGAAACCAAGCCTTACGCTTAGTTTCATCCTTTTTGGTTTGCGTTCTCACGCGGTCAATCGAGGACTTTATCAGAATCTGAGGCGGATGCCGGCATTCAGCTTCCACTTTCTCTGGAAGTCGCCGCCAAGATCTCTTGCAAAGTCTGCATAGAGCTGGCTGTTTCTGCCAAGGCGATACTCTCCGCCCAGTACCAGTTCTGCCCAGGTGTCTTCTCCATCAAAGGAGGTGGATTTCCATCCTCCGTCTTTGGCAAAGTAGCGGGTGTTGATGTCTCCATTGAATTCATGCGCCAGGTAGAGGCCTGCATGGAGGCTGCCATGGGCTTTCTTCATGCCCGCTTCGAAGCCGAGGCGGCCGACAAGGCTGTCGTAGCTGTCCTGATAGATGTTCATGGTTGCGCCATTATTTGCGCTGCCGGTGTAGTCCTTGCTTCCTACACGGGACCAGGTGAGCTGTACTTTCGGGGTGATGTAGCTCATCTCGCTGCCGAAGGTCTTCCCGTATTCTGCGGTGAGGCCATAGGCATTGGCTTTGTAGTCTGCATGCAGCTTGTTCCTGAGTTCGGTGTAGACGTCGTATTCGTTTTCTACACGGCCGGCTTTGGCTGCCACTCTGAAGTAGCTGCCGTCTTCCATCTTCTTCACGCCGTAGACACCGAAGCTGTAGAGTTTGTTGTCGCCTTTGCCGCCCAGGAGGTAGTCGCTGTCTCCATCACGGTAGTCGAAGGCTACGCCGGTGTGCCAGCCATTTGCGAGGGCTTTGTCGTAGCCGACCTGTGCGCCCCAATAGCTGTTGCTGTCTTTCAGTCCGCTGACGTCCGAGGAGGTCTTGCCGCCAAGGGCTTTGGCAAAGATGCCGTCTTCATCAGCGAGGTCTGCTCCGGTGTAGGTGTCCTGCATGTTGTCACGCCAGCTGTGGAAGGAGGTGGTCGCTGCGCTTCTGACGCCCTTCATGACGAAGGTCTCGTAGTCGCCTGCTTCGATGGTCGGTTCCCACTGGATGCTGCCGTCGACCAGCTGTCCCTGTTTCTCTGCGAAGTTCATCAGTCCGGTCTTGTCGCTGGAGGCGGTGAGACCTTCGCCGATCTTTACTTCACCCGTCAGATTCTTGCCGTTACCCGCATCATTGCCCTCTGCATAGAATGCTTTCTTGGCTAATGCTTTCAGCATACCAGTCACGGCATCTTTATCCGCCATGTTGATACCATTGTTCGCGGTGAAGAGGGTCATGCCGGAGCCGGCTTTTGCTTTGGTGATCTTCACATCGCCGCTGGTGAATGTGCCATCATCTTTGTGCGCAAGGATAAAGGTTTCATATCCACTATAATTCGAGATATTGAGTTCCTGTGTTCTCTTGGTCATATCGATGTAGCCGGTATCCGCCTTAGTAGCACCGCCGTTAACGGTCAGACCGGCTGCCGAGGCTGCTGCCGGAGCTTTGGCCATTCTCAGCAGGGACATACCTGCAGTTTCATCCTTGTCATCAGTCAGTACCCATGTTGCACCGTTCTTAATATTCATTACAATGCCACTGTTAGCATCAACCTTATAGCTACCGGTCAACTTAGACTGAGCATCATTCAGGCTGATTTCCACGCTGCCGCCGTTGCTTGCACTTACATCACCGTTGATGATGCCGGTTGCTTTGCCGCTGTCTACGGTAATGCTGCCGCCATCGGCATGGATGCCGCCATTGATGGTCAGTGCGCTGTTGTTGCCGTTAACAACTACGTTAGCATCTGCACCTGCGTTGATTGCCGCATCGGTGCCGTTGATAACAGTGCTGCCGGTCAAGGTTACATTGCCGTTTGCCGCATTGATGCCGGTTGCACCGCTGATATTGGTGTTACCCTTAACAGTAACGTTTGCACCGTCAGCGTTGATGCCTGCGTCTGCGCCCTTCAGCTCCAGCTTAGCCTTGGTGGTGTCAATTACAATATCCTTGTCGGTTGCACTTACTGCAGCGCCCTTTTCAACCTCAATCTTAGTAGGATCCTGGGTGAATACATAAGAGCCGTCTGCCTTCAAGATGCCGTCCTTCTTGTATTCATAGTCAGTCTTAGCATCGCCGGTAATACCTTGTTTTAGTTTGTTGCTTTCCGGAACTTGGGTTTCAGGATACGTAAAGCCCGGAGTCATAGAGCCGTCCTTCAGGCTGCCCTTACCGTCTTCAGTGCTGAAGGCGATATTGCCAGTCTTCATTGCTACAGAAGAAGCAGTCAGACCACCGGCGATCTTCACATAGCCGGTCAGGTTCTTCTCACCGTTTACATACGCACTGTAGGTCAGCTTGCCAGCCAGTGCATTCAACACGTTGGCTACACTGTATTCGTTATCCATAGATACGCCGCTGTTGTCGGTGATCAGGGATACGACAGAGCCTTCGGCGGCCTTCTTGATGATGGTATCGCCCGCTTTGTAGTTGTCCGCTGCTTCGCCGTTGCCGGTATGCGCGTAGAAGATATTGGTGTTGCCGCTGTAGTTGCCGATGGTCAGGCTATTGGCATCCTTCTGGAAGATGTTACCCGCTTTCTCTGAACTCTCGCCGCCGTGGAAATTGCTTACGAGACTGCCTGTGAATTGACTTGCAGATGGATTTCCGTATGCTTCATTATTCCAGACGCCTCCATTGGAAAGCCACAGGTTTGTTTCGCCTTTGTAAGTAGAACCCAAATCGGTAGTGCCCCAAGAAGTTTTGATAGAACTAATTCCATCTACACCAAAGGCATTGTATACGATACCATTCAGTACTGATTTGGCAGTGTCAAGGCCAAGGTTGATCTGTGTCAGTTTCCCCGGTACATCGCCTTTCGATACCGCACTGGTGCTGGCTTCGATATTCCCGTTGATTGCCACATCATTCCCCGCACTTCCGATAATATTTCCGCTCTCGTCAGTCTTTACGTTCATGCTGACTTTACCTGCTTCTGCTCGAAGCGCAGCGAATCCTGTCTTATTTGCTTTGTCAACAGTAATGTTTCCGCCGCCATTGACTACGATAGAAGATCCCCATGCGCCTGCATACAGACCATCGCCATTGCTTTCAATATCCATATTCCCATTCACAATGACCTTGGCGGGTGCTTTTCTGTAGGTACTGCCTTTGGCTTGAACGGCATTTACTCCGTTGTACGACCAAGAGCTTGCTCCCTGCACTTTTGCTTTCAGGTTACCATTGATAGTAAGTGCTGTATTTCCATCCAGATTTATCCCGAATGTACTCCCTTTTCCTACTGCAGTAATGTCAACATCTCCAGTGATATTCATCACATTGGTTGTGTTTGCATCATACTTCTTCATGTAGATGCCACTCAGGTTCGCGTTTCCTGTTTCTTTCGCATCAATGGAAAGCTTGCTGACAGTCATATTAACCTTAGTCGCATCAGTCTGGTTGATAGCTGTCCCAGTAGTTTTCAATGACAAAGCTTTAGAAGACGTCACCGTCAGATCCTTCTTCGCGTTGATCGCTGCACCTGTCGTCGTGATCGTGCTGTCTTTGCTGAAGGAATAAGCATCATCCGTCGTCACATATGCATCACTATACTCTGTATCGCCAGCTAAGTTTCCGGTGATCGCTGTCGTGAAGTCTGTCTTCAGCTGTACATTCGGGATATCATAGAAACCACGGCCATCTTCTTTACTGAAAGAGATATCGCCGGACTTGAAAACCTTTCCCATCGAAGAAGCTGTCAGACCCGAGGCGATTTCTACCTTTCCGCTCAGATGGGTCTCTCCCTGTACATATGCACTATACACCAGTTTTTTCGCCAGTTCGTTCAGTGCTTTGTCAAGGACTTCCCTGTTCTCTGTATGGATACCCGTATTATCTGTCACCAATGTCACGTGAGAGCCAGCTGCTGCCTGCTTGATGACGACATCGCCATAGTCTTCATAGGCACCTTCGCCTGTCCCATCCCCGGAATGCTTGTAGAAAATGGTACTGTAACCATCATATGTTTTGAACGTCAGATCATTGATATCATCCTGCAGGATATATCCGGTAGATGCCTCATCCTTTCCTCCATGGAAATTCGAAACGACACTGCCTTCCACCGTTTGTCCATAGTAACTAGCAACAGCTTTCCCATATTCATGATTGATCCAGGATGCACCATTCGAAAGCCACAGATTGGCTTCTCCATGGAATACCGTGGTTCCTCCGTTCTTCTTGCCATCGCCGAAATCATCATAGACGAGCCCTTCCAGCGTAGAATCAGCTGTATCCAGCCCCAGATTCACCTGTGTCAGCATCCCTTCCGGATAAAACTGGCCATTGATGGCACCTGCGGTAGCTGCCACATTCCCCTGGATATTTACTTTGTGTCCGGCACTTGCCATGGCATCGCCCTTGGCATCCAGCTTCATATTCATATTGACGCGACCATCTTCGGCACGGATCGCGCAGTAGCCTTCCGTATTGTTTTCTTTATCTACGACGATCTTGCCGCCGCCATTGACCGTGATGCGGGCATCCCCGATATTGGTGAAGAGCCCATTGCCTTTCCCGCTCAGATCGACATCTCCATTGATGACGATCTGGCCGCCATGCTTACCGCCTCCATAAGGAGCCGTCGCATATACACCGGATACGCCATAATACGTTGTCGTCTGCTGACCATTCACATTGGCCTTGAGATTCCCATTGATGGTCAGGTCTGCATCGCCACGAGCACATACGCCGATCGCTTCGCCGTTCGTATTTTTCGTTGTTACATCCACATTTCCATCGATGGTCAGCTGGCTGCGCGTGCCTACCTTTCCGCCATTGAGGTAGATGGAGGAAAGATGCCCGCTGTAAGCAGCGACTTCTCCAGAAATGTTCGTTTTCAATGTTCCAACCGTAACGGTGGAAGACTTCGCTGTACCAGTCTCATCATTTCCTACATCTTGGAAGAATCCATAGGCAGATGCATTCCCTTTTGCCGATGTAGTCAAGTTCAGATCGATACCTTTGGCATTGATGGTGAGATCTTTTTTGACGTAGATAGCTTTGGCATCCCCTTTAGAGACTTCCGGAATGCTGATGGCAGAGTCTTTGGTAAATGTGTAGCTGCCATCGGTAGCGATATTATCTTCATACTCACTATCCTCTTTGCTATTGCCTGTCAGCGTCGTGATGAAAGCAGTCTTTTCCAGCAGCTTGCCACAGGTGCCTTTACCATTTTCATCAAAAGCAATGTATCCCGTTTTCAGTGCATTGCTGGATGCCGTCAAGCCTTCTGCGATTTTCACATAGCCGGTGAGATCCTTCTCACCGCTTGCAGACGCGCTATAGGTCAGCTTTCCTGCCAGAGCGTTCAGAACACGCAGAACGTTCTCCTTATTGTCCATCGCCACATCGTTGTTCCCAGTGATGAGGGAAACTTGAGAACCCACAGCCGCCTTGCGAATGATGGTGTCACCTGCTGCGTAGTCATCAGCTGTTTCGCCATTTCCTTCATGTGCATAGTAGATATTCGCAGAGCCGCTGTAATTATCAATGGTCAGGTCATTTTCATCTTTCTGGAAGATGTTGCCTGCGTGAGCTGCATCGCTGCCGCCAATGAGTTTTGCCAGGTGGCTTCCGTTGTACGCTTCCGCCCCCCATGCGTTCTTTTCTACTTCGCCCCATTCTTCATTGTTCCAGGTAGCTCCGTTCTGCAGGAATACGTTGATCGCGCCGTAGAATGTCTTGCTGCCTGCCTTTTTACCTGCATCACCGAACTTGTTGTATGCCACACCGGTCCATTCAGAGTCTGCCGTTGCCAGTCCCAGATTGACGTAAGTGTACTGTTCCGGTTCGTTGGCGTTCATGGCACCCGTTGATGCTGTGACATTACCTTTCAGCACCAGTTTGTTATCTCTAGCGCCGGTTGCCTGATAGTTGTCATCCAGATTGACGTTCAAACTGGTGGTAGCAGATTCTGCCAAAAGTGCATAGTAGTTATGGGTGTTGTCCTTATTGATCTCGATGTTGCCTCCGCCATTGATCGTAAGCTTTGCATGACCGCCGTTTGCAAAAAGACCGTTACCGTCTATCTTAGCATTGACATCACCATTGATAGTGATTTTCGGTCCCATCTGCACTGTGTAGTTGCTGCCGCTGTAGACCAAAGAGCAACCGTAGTAGCCAAATGCACCCTGACTTGCACTCAATCCCCATTCATGTGCTGCATCACCCATAGCTGTCACGTTGCCATTTAAGGTGACATCTGCATTGCCTGCCGCATAAAGACCTATCGTGTAGCCAACCCCCTGAACGTTCATTTCAGTATCGCCGTTGATGGTCAGCTTCATCGGGTTATCCTTGTTCTGCTGGCCCTCACTACCTACGTTGATGCCTTCAATGCGACCTTTAGTGCTGTTGGCGTTGAGTACCAGCTTATTAGCAGTAATGGTTACGCCGTCAGTGGTATTGGCACCGATGGCATGAATAGTAGAGTCGCCAGTACTATTGGTATTAAAAGTCAGCGTCTTGCCATTTGCATCGATGGTTGTTGCCTGATTCATATTAGAGCCGTGCTGATTCGTCGTCGTGATCGTGCTGTCTTTTTTAAACTGATAGCTGCCATCCACCAGAACGCCTCCATCCGCATACGCAGTATCGGATGCCGCCACTCCGGTGATCGTTGTGGTAAACTCGGTTACGGTCTGCGGATTCTTTTCATACGAACCGCGGCCTTCATCGGTAAACGTGATGTTTTCCAATGCGAGTGTCTTGGAAGACGCGGTGAGGCCTTCTGCCACACCCACTTTGCCTGCCAGATTGTTTTCGCCCCGCTTATATGCACTGTAAACCAACTTGGATGCCAAAGCATTCAGTGCTTTGGCGAGGGTATCCTTATTATCCACATCCACCTTGTCGGTCAGAAGAGTAATGCCTGCGCCTTTGGCGGCATTGGTAATGACAGTATCTCCGCCCACGTACGAGGACGCATCTGTACCATCCCCGCTGTGATCATAGAAGACTGTCATGAATCCGCTATAATGCCCAAGGTTCAGATCGCCGCCTGCGTTGCGGAAAATATAGCCTTTCTCCGCCTCAGTGCTGCCGCCCGCAAAAGACTGCAGGCTGCTCCCTGAGCTGCCGCTCTTCCAGCTGGCGCCATGGCTCATAAGGACATAGGCGTCTCCGCTTCCCATCCCCTGCGTGATGGACCCATTCAGATAAGAATCCCTGGTATTCAGCGCCAGTGCCAAGGTGCCATGTTTTTGTGCGCGCATCCCATTTTTCTGCACTATGATATTTCCATCAATCTGAACATCATGATTCCCTTCCGCCGCGGTAAGGACTCCATCTTTCAAAGAAGCATTGATGTCCAGCTCGCCCGAAGAAATCTCAGCTGCCAAGCCAGATGCCTTGATCTTGCCGCCACCGATAGAAACTGTAGTTTTGTCATCCTTATTGTAATCCGAATCTTTGACAACGATGCCCTTTGCTGCAGAACCGCCGGACACATCAATATCTACGAGACCTTTGATACGGATGCTGGCAGTTTTATCCCCATTTTCCGCATAGATCCCTGTAGAATTCTGGCTGTTGTGGAAGGAAACTGCATCAGCGGTTGTATCCCCATTCTCGATCACCAGGCCTGTTTCGGTACTGCCTGAGTATGTCGGTTTAACGTAGATCCCATACCCGTCAATATCATCCGCATAGGGATTTTGTAATGACAGGTCTATTCCAGCCGCATTTTTGATGGTGATCTTTCCGTTGTACACACCCAAAGCGGCGACTTTTTTAGGAGCTGTATTATTGACGGTGAGCCCTGCACTCAGATGGTGCTTCCCCATATCGATCGTCGTATCGCTGCCATTGGCAAAAATAGCGGCTGCCGTCGTATAGTAACCTTGACCCGCAGTATTCACGGCCGAGGACTTGACGGAAAGCTGCGTATCATCCTTGAATGCATAGGTCGCATCAGTGCGTACCCCATTATTATCCCAATAGGTACGATTGTTCTCCAGATCTTCATTGATCTGCTGATCATAGGTCGTCTGCGCCATCGCAGTCGTCCCGCTGAAGAGAGCGGTCATCACAGCCATCGTCAGCCATGCATATTTCCTTTTATTCCATAATTTCATGACATATCTCCTATCTATCAAAATAGAATCTCTAAAAAGAAACTTCTTTGCTCCTCCTTTTTGCTACCAAAGACGAAGAAGGATCCCATTTCCCTCGTCTTTATGAAAATATGAAGAAAGGAAGGGACTGAAATAAAGCTTGTTATGATTTGCAATCCCTTCCTGAAAACAGACTAGAATCTGAGCTTCATGCCCATGGTCAAGCTTCTCCCCGGCATGGAGTACCAGGACTCGGGGCCACCCTGCCAGATGACATTGGTGCGGTCTGCCCACAGCTTATTGAAAAGGTTATCCACTTTAAGGTAGAAGGTCGTCTCCTTGTTCGCCGCGTAATTCAGGGCCAGATTGAAGATAGCGTATTTATCGGAAGGCCAAGCTTTCGGCACTTTGACATTTCTTGTATCTCTGATGAAGTAGAAGCCATCCAGTGCAGCACTGAATTTGTCTTTGCTGTAATCGATACCGAATGTAGCTTTATCTTTCGGTGCGTAACCCAAGTCATATGTTCCGCCATCGTCATAGAACAGATGCGACCAGCCAAGACGAGCCGACCAGTTATCATTCAGCTGCACATGGTACTCTGCATTCCAACCACGGGAAATTCCGTTATTATAATTGACAAAGGTATTATCTTCCGTATCATCATTGCTCTTGTATCCGATACCTACTTCTGTTTCAGTCTCGAACCAATTCAAGGTCAGGTAGCTGCGATCACTGAACTTTCTGTTGTAACCGATACTGGTCGTCCTGCCATACGAAGCTTCCAAAGATTGGTTACCATATTTCGGATCAAAGAGCTGATCCATTCCCGGCAAGATATAGAAATCACTGCGACCTGCATAGATGGTATCCTTCTCAGTCATATCCCAACTGAGTTTATAGCTTTCTGAGCGATGATTCTTCATCTGACTAAGTCCCGCTGCCGATTCCGGACGATCCCAACGGATACCGCCTGACAGTGTCAGTTTCGGCAGGATTTCCCAGTCATCCTGCATATAGTAAGATGTACTCTTGAGCCATTTATCAGAAGCGGTGCGTCCGGTCCCCGTATTAGAAGAGCCGCCTTTCGCCTTTGTATAGTCGACACCGAAGACGAGGCTGTGTTTCCCGCTCTGGTAATGTACCGCATCCGAGAAGAAGGTGTACTTGTAGCTGGAAGCCGCTGTATATGGACTACCAATAGTCCCATGTATATCGCCTTCTCCCAGCGGCTTGTTATAAGAGTCCTGCACCTCGCTTCTTCTATATGTCAGGCTGTTATGCCAAAGATCCGACAATTTCCAGTCATCGGTGAGTGACCACATCTTGGAACGATAAAAACCATGGTATGGTCCGATATAGATATAATCCTGCCCATTGTAATGGGTGTGTGTTTCATCATAGTTAAGCGTAACGGAATGGTTCGCATTGAAGTCATACGAAATCTTTGCACCGGAGCTTCTGGTATTGGTATGCCCTTCCCACAGCTTTCCGGCCCCATCTTTTGTACTTCCGATGATGGATCTGTCAGAATAAACGTTGTATCCCAGCTGTCCTTTGCGCCCCTGGGTGTTCAGGTTATAGATTTCTTTCCCGAAGCTACCTCGACCGATATCGATAGTAGATGCCGTCTGGTCGATCTTTCTGGTGATGATATTGATGACACCGCCTTTAGCCCCGCTGCCATACGTCACACCAGCCGCTCCTTTCAGGATCTCGATATGATCGATATTATCCATATTATTCAGAAGCGAAGCGTACATATAACCACTGTTTCCCGGGCCCTGCATGGCGGTGACTCGCACGCCATCGACAAGGATGACTACATCCGAGCTGCCATTGATACGGATACCAGACAAATTCGCATTCACGCCATTGGCACCGTAATTCAGGAACTGGACGCCAGGAACCGTCCGAAGAGCAGACTCGATGGTATCAATATGCATTTCTTCGATTTCTTTACGGGAAACGATACTGAGGTCTGCTTTTGCTTCCAAAATCGGCTGCGGTACACGATTCGCCGTGACGACCACCGGTCCTAATGTAAAGACCGGCGTGCCATCATGATCTCCCTCATAGGAAACGGAAGATGAACTGTACGTTTCTACAGAAGCCTCTTCATACGGCGTCTTTCTTGATGCTGTGTTTTCTTCAGTACTCTTGGCAGCTGTCTTTGTTGTAACAGCGGTATTCGATACCAGGTTTATCTTTTTCAAAGGTGCTGTCTCTGCCGCTGAAGCAGCCGCAGTCCCTTGATTGCCTTTACTCTCATCTTTGGCTGCTTCCAGCGTCTTTTGCAGCATCGCTTTTTTCTCTTTTGCCCCCGGTGTTACGCCGCTTCCTACTGCAAAGCGGACGCCGCCATTGACTTTCCATTCCTGCTCATATTCGCCACCGAAGGTACGCGATACATCAAAGTAAGCTGTCCCGTTCTCACCAAGCTGAAGTGTGGTCCCCATGGTGGCTTCGATCCAGGTATCCTTCATAGATACCTCAGTCTGTTTCAATCCGCCATCATCGGCATAGTAAGTCCCGCGAACGGCACCATTGAACTCATGTGCCAGATCGAGCTTCCCATAGAACGTACCGTACTTTCCATTTCTGCCAGCTTCGACTCCGATACGTCCTACCACACTGTCAAAACTACCCTGCCCGATCTGCAGTTCTTCCTCTCCGCTATGTGCTGTAAAGCGATTGGCATCGACATGAGACCACGTCATCTGCAGCTGTGGTTCAATATATTTCTTGTCGCTGCCGAATCTCTTTCCATACCGAGAAGAAATGCTATAAGCACGATTTCTGTAGTTTCCTTTCAGTTCATTGCCGATACCGTTATAGACTGTGAAGTCATTTCCTACACTGCCAGCCTTGACCGTCAGATCGAAGTGATCCTGATTTCCTAGGTCTTTAGAGCCATAGAACCCGATACTATACACTTTCGACTTACCAGTATTCCCAGTCACGCTGCCAAAGTCTTCATCCCGATAGAGGTAATTGGAATCACCAGTCTGATAATCGATGGCCGCTCCGGCGATCACACCTTCCGGATAGACCTTGTCATAGCCGACCTGCACACCCCAGTACTGGTTTGTGATGTCGATCCCTGTCGCATCATAGCTATCTTTTCCTCCATAGGTACGTGCCCAGAGACCATCTTCTTCCATATTCCGGCGCAGGAGATCACCTCGATAGATGAGATCGTCGGCATTCGCACGCCACAACATGAGAGAGCTGGTGATCGCAGCCCTTGCCCCTTTCATGATAGCGGTCTCAAAATCACCGCTGATATTGATCAGATGTCCGTTATATTGCCCTTTTCCATCCTGCTCAGTGCCGAAAGTCATATCCCCCATGAAGCGTGACAGGCTGGAAGATGTCAGCCCGGAAGCGATAAGCGTCTTCCCTGTGAGATTGCTATCCCCGCCTTCGTAGTAGAATTTCTGCGCCAGCGCACGGAATGCATTCTCTACGGCGTCCTGACTGCTCGTCTGGATGCCTTTGCTGTCTGTAGCCGCGATGACCATGGATCCTCTCTCTGCCGCTTTGATATGGGTATCTCCGCCCTTGTAGTCATTGACGTCGGTTCCATGATTATCATGTGCGTAGCTGATGATGTGCGTGCCGCTGTAGTTATTGATGGTCAGCCTGCCAGCATTCTCACCCATAGAAATGAAGCCATTCACGGGGATTTCTTTCGAGCTGTTGTCTGATGGATCCACATACTGGATGGTCTTTAGTGTCTTACTGCCAGACAGACTATCAAGCACCGCTTCCCCTGTGCTGGTATTTATCCAAGAGCCACCGTCCAACTTCAGATGGACTGCAGCATCGGCATTGTTCTGGCCGCCTTTCCAAGTCGCTTTATCTGTCACAGTGAGATCGACTTTACCATCATCTCCAAGAGCCGTGAGTGAGATCCCCTCTGTCGGCAGTTTAATGATATTCCCAGTCAGTGTGTTTCCATTTCCTGCAACGGTAACATCAATAGTACCGGCATTTGCTACTGCCAGATCGCCTGTGACAGAGGATGCCTTTTTCTCCTGGTTGATGGAAATCTGGCTATTCTCACTAATGATCTGCCCTTTGATGGTGCCGCTTCCCAGAGTGACTTTGCCACCATTTTCTGCATGAATGGCTTTCTTGTCTGCCAGTACATCGACATCGCCCGCTATCGTGACGCTGCCGCCATCCGCCAGAATGCCATTTTCTACATGATTCGTTTCTACCCCGACAGCCAATTTTTTCGCATCAATGGACACCGCATGGCCATTGGTCTCAATCCCCGTTTTGGCATTCAGCTGCAACGTCGTATCTTTGGCATCAATATTCACATTGTCTTTGGCTGCAATGGCTGTGCCATTCTCTACAGTAATCGTAGTCGGAGACAACGTGAACTTGTAAGTACCATCATCCTTGCGGATATTGGCATCGATGTAGGCGTTGTCGGCAGTTGTTCCCGTGATCCCTCCCTGAATGCGATTCGTATTCTGCTCGCCTTCTTGGGGCTTTACATAGGTACCTGCGCCAGTTTTTTTATCAAAGGTAATCATACCGCTGACATCGGCCTTTACGCTCGATGCCGTCAATCCGGAAGCAATGATAACAGTCCCTGACAGGTTGGATTCCCCATTCCGATAATTCGAATAAATGAGTTTGCTCGCCAAGGCATTCAGCACTTTGGCAACGGCATTGCTATCATTGATATCGACCCCGTTATTTCCCGTCGCAAGCGTGATATTAGAACCGGTGACAGCATGAACGATCGTGGTATCCCCGCCGATGTAATCTGTCTTTTCCATGCCGCTGCCATTATGCTGATAAATGACAGTGGCATAACCGCTATAGTTATCAATATGAATCTGTGACTCATGATTCTGCGTCAGGTAGCCAGTCTTGTCACTGGACGTTCCCCCATAGAAATGATGAATATATGATACATGATCATAGAGCCCATAATTCGGTCTGCTGTAGTTTGGCATATTGGCAGCATCCATGCCATTGGTGCGGGAAGCGGCTTCATGCTGCCACTTGGCACCATTCTGCAGCCATACATTGACCTCACCTGCCTGCTCTTTGCTGAAGTTATCTACAACGCCTTTCCAGTAAGAATCTTTTGTCGTCAGTGCTACATTGATACGGCCGTCCTGATATACATCACTGGCACTAGTCCCTGCAGAACGCTTGGAGGCGATCACATTACCGATCATATACACATTACCGTTCTGTGCCTCACCATTTTTTACATTCACATTGACTGTACCACCGAAGCTTGCCAGTGAGTAGTACGCCTCTTTAAAGCTGCCATCCGACTTTCTTTCATCATCCGGTGTCACAATGCGGATAGATGAGCCATTCAGTGTGATTGTGGACAAATCATATGGATCCACATCCGCACCGTTATAGGTATTTGTCAATACCGCTGTACCTCGGATAGCAATGTCTACATCGCCATCGACTGTGATATTACCGCGAGATTCTCCTACATAAAAACCGGATGGCTGCCATCTGGCGCCGGTATAGCCCAAACCATCGTTGGTCACATAGCCGCCAGGGCCATAATTACCATGTACATTATTTGTCACCACGCCCCAGGGATTTTCTGCGTCGTCTTTACGCATTTTCACATTGCCATCAATAATGAGCGTGCCATTCCCCCCGACCTGCACACCTTGTGTCAGATAATCTGCCTTCGTTTGAATATCGAGATCGCTGTGGATCGTTGTCGTACCTGAACCTATATTCAAGCCAGTGGCTCCGCCAAAAGCATTGGGAATCGTATTTTGTACCCGAAGCGTAATGGTTCCTTTATTTCCATTTGATGAGTCAACGTTATTTACGATAAAATGATTTCCCGACTGTGAAAAGGAAATCACGTTTTGATTGACGACAGAAAACGACTGATCCCGACCGCCAAAATCATAGATGATTTCATTTCCCTTTTTCTTGACCGAGCTGCCATCCCCTTTGACAAGTTTATTGTCTGATCTATAAGCACCCGTAAGTCCTTGTGTATAGTCCGCCGCCTGCGCCACACCGCTCAAACCAGTGGTAAGCACCAATGCGGCCAATAATGTACTCCATTTCCCTGTCTTGATCTTTTTCATATTGACTACTCTCTCCTTTTGCATTGAACCATACAAAAAAGCAAGTGACTGGCACACCAAAAAAACTGATCCGACCCATATCACTTGCAGGTTTGATTTCTGTAACAAAAACAGGCGGCACCCCGACTCAGTTCTTCAAAGATCCATGCCTCTGAGAAAGGCTTACCATGGATCTTCTCCCCACACGGTTGCAAGACAGCTTCGGATTTTCACCGAATTTCCCGCACGCAGTCCTATAGACTTCTGTTCCCTCTATTTGATTATTTTCATTCTAATCCGTATGATTATCATACGGTCAAGGGAAAATAAGTATTCTCTCTATTTTCCAATCTATCGGCCTCCTTTTACACAGACGAAAAGCTCCCGCGAAACGGGGGATCGTACCCATCTATGTTTCGCAGGAGCTTTTTTGTCCGTTTCTCTTTCTTGCCGGGTCATCGGATGAAACCAGCACCATGCCAGTTAGTCATCCACTGCCGATTCGAAAAACCTATCAGAATCTGAGGCGGATGCCGGCATTCAGCTTCCACTTTCTCTGGAAGTCGC